>Ga0247673_1000048_pt1 | contig 12160 bp, 7 predicted proteins | sample CNK14_metaG_FD_182722 | JGI IMG/M metagenome (GOLD analysis project Ga0247673, IMG submission 182722) | Soil microbial communities from Purdue University Martell Research Forest, Indiana, United States - CNK14 | ecosystem: Environmental > Terrestrial > Soil > Temperate forest > Bulk soil | place...
CGGAACGGCTCTAGGCGACCGATAGCCTTGATAAAGCTTCGGCAGGCGTTGCAATTTTTACCGGCAAATTCTGAAGAGTAGCCAGAAATTGACGATTGTGGCTCACGATCAGATCCGCGCGTGACGCTTCGGCGTGGGCAGCCACCAACGCGTCTCCCTTTCGGCAACCCTTGTCGCGGTAGAAGGCGACCCTCTCAGGAGAAGCAGCTTCCCAGCTGAGCTCGACAAACTGGCGAAGCTCGTTCTGCAGACGGTAAAACTCCTTCATCTCGTCGTCGAGAAGATTGACGTGCAATTCCCTTATGATTTGAAGAGGCACGAGTGCCGAGAAAGACCCGATGTTTGCGAGCAGGCCTATCGAGTCAGGAAAGCTTTCATTGCGTCGCAGGCCAAAAATCCAAACATTTGTGTCAAGTAGCCAACGCTCAATCTGGAAGGGCACGTTCGGCTACCTCGTCTCGAATTCGTCGTAGTTCATCCCAAATTTCATCGACTGGGAGGTCTAGTCGGTCTTCGCGGGCAAGTCGAGCGCGGTACCGTTCAGATAAATCAGCCAAGCCTTTTTGAAAGTTAAGCTGCGCCACCTTATCGAGTAGCGCTTCCTGCTCGTTACGAGGTAAAGCAGTGATCGTTTTGGCCAACTCCTCTACGGACTGCATGGATTACATCTCCCGTCGCCGCCAGCGGATGGTCAATAGTCTCTCTTACAACTGAGTTCAGTCAATCGAAAAGTATCGCGCTTCCGGATGATGAATGATGATAGCAGAAGTCGATTGCTCAGGGTCGAGCTGAAACTCTTCCGTCAACTCAACATCAATGCGCGAAGGATCGAGCAATTCGAACAGCTTCGTTTGATCTTCAAGATTTGGGCAAGCCGGATAGCCGAAGCTGAAACGCGATCCCTGATATCCCTGACGAAACAGTTCATTCAGATTTTTCGCATCTTTGTCGGCGATACCCAGCTCTTCACGAATGCGTTTGTGCCAGAGTTCGGCAAGAGCTTCCGCGCCCTCAACGCTCAAGCCATGAAAGTAGAGATAGTCTGAATAGTTGTCTCGCTTGAAAAGCTCCTGAGAGTATTCGCTGGCGCGGCGACCCATCGTCACCAGATGAAAGGCGACGACATCCATGCGGCCCGATTCGACCGGCGCAAAATAGTCGGCGAGGCACAAATGCTTGCCCGACGGTTGTCGCGGAAAAGTGAAGCGCGTGCGTTCCCTTCTCGCGTCATCGTCATACACGATCAAATCGTTGCCCGACGACTGGCAGGGGAAATAACCGTAGACGACTTTCGGGATCAGCAAGCGCTCACGTTCACTGCGAGCCTTCAGCTCTTCGAAAACTGGCCGCACATGTTCAGCAACGAACGATTGATATTCATCCGCTGACTTTCTTCCCTGCTTGAATTGCCACTGGCCTTTGAAGAGTGCGGTTTCGTTGACGTACGCGAAGACATCCTGCAAAGGAATCTCGTCAACGACGCGCGAACCAACAAAAGGTGGCTGCGGAATTGGCACATCCGTGGCGACGGTCGAGCGAGTCGTGTGCGTTGTATCCCCGACGACGGCACGAATTCGAGTTGGCTTGCGGACGCCGAGCTTGGCTTCTTCGGCGAGCAGCTCTTCTTCATCTTGAGGCACAGACTTCAGTCTGTGATCACCATCGAAGTCACAAACTGAAGTCTGTGCCACTCCGCCCGACATCAGCTTGTCCATTGTGTGCAGACCGGCGAACGCGTCACGCGCGTAGAACAATGTTCCCTTGTAAAGCGACTTCAGATCGTCTTCGACATATCGTCGCGTGAGCGCCGCGCCCCCCAGCACCACCGGCACGTTAATCTCGCGCTCGTTCATTACTTCGAGGTTCTCTTTCATGATGAGCGTCGATTTCACCAGCAGGCCACTCATGCCGATCGCGTCAGCTTTGTGCTCTTCGTATGAATTGAGAATCGTGTCGATAGTCTGCTTGATGCCGAGGTTGATGACCTTGTACCCGTTGTTGGTCAGGATGATGTCGACGAGATTCTTACCGATGTCGTGCACGTCGCCTTTAACGGTCGCGAGCACCATCGTGCCCTTGGCAGTCGCGCCGCCTTTCTTCTCCATGAACGGTTCCAGAAAGCGCACGGCGGCTTTCATGGCTTCGGCGGATTGCAGCACAAAGGGAAGCTGCATCTGCCCGCTGCCAAACAACTCGCCGACAACCTTCATGCCTTCGAGCAGGATGTTGTTGATGATCTCAAGCGCGGAATATTTCTCCAGAGCCAGCTTCAGATGATCTTCAAGTTCAAGTTTCTCGCCGTCGATAATGTGAAACTTCAGTTTCTCTTCGATCGTGTCGCCGCGTGATTCCTTCTTCTTTGATTTCGTGGTGACGCCTTCGAAGAGTTTGGTGAATTCGGTTAGCGGATCGTAAGTGCAAACGTCGGTACGCACGCTTCCAGCGTGCTGCACGCCGGAGGCGTGCGTACCAAATTCGCGCCGGTCGTAAATCAGATCGAGGGCGACCTTGAGTTGGCGTTCTTCGATGCGATTAAGCGGCTCGATCTTGCTGGCGTTAACGATTGCGGAATCGAGACCGGCGGCCACAGCTTCATGAAGAAACACCGAGTTAAGAACGATGCGCGAAGCGGGATTCAAGCCGAACGAGATGTTCGAAACACCGAGGACGGTAAAAGCTCCCGGGAGCTCTGTCTTAATGCGCCGGATGCCTTCGATCGTTTCCAACGCGTTGCGGCGATCTTCCTCGATGCCGGTTGAGATGGGCAACGCCAACGCGTCAAAGAAAATATCGTCCGCCGGAATTCCGTACTTCGTGGTCGCCTGTTCGTACGCGCGCTTAGCGATTGCAAACTTACCGTCCGCCGAACGCGCCATTCCCTCTTCATCAATGGTGCCGATCACGACACTGGCCCCGTATTGCTTCGCCAGACCCAGCACTTTCGCAAAGCGCGGCTCGCCGTCTTCGTAGTTCGTCGAATTCAGAATGCATTTGCCACCGGCGTGTTGCAGACCGGCTTCCATCTTCTGCCACTCGGTTGAGTCGAACATCAAAGGAATCTTGACGTTCGTCACCAGCCGCGACGCGAGTTCGTGCATGTCTTTCTCGCCATCGCGGCCGACGAAATCGACGTTCACGTCCAGCACGTGCGCGCCTTCACGTTCCTGTTCGCGCGCAAGCGACACGAGACCGTCCCAATCCTCGGCGTTCAGCAGGTCGCGCATCTTCTTTGAGCCGCTGGCATTGACGCGCTCGCCGATGATCAGAAACGAAGTGTCCTGGCGATATGGCTGTTGGCTGAAGATCGAGGAAGACGCAGCCGTACGCGGCACGTCACGTTGCAGAGGCGTTACGTCCTTCACCGCTTCGACGACCGCTTTCATGTGCGCGGGCGTGGTGCCACAGCAGCCCCCGATGATGTTCACGCCAAAGTCTTTGACGAAGTGCCCAAGTTCCTTCGACAGAGATTCCGGCGTCTCTTTGAAGACCGCGTGTCCGCCGACGTTCTCAGGGATTCCCGCATTGGGAATCACTGAGACGAAGAACTTTGAGTTCTGGCAGAGATAGCGAACGTTCTCAGTCATCTGCTGCGGACCGGTCGCACAGTTCATACCGAAGACATCGATTGGGAACGGCTCGATGGCTGTCAGTGCCGCGCCGATCTCAGTTCCCATCAGCATCGTGCCGAAAGCTTCGATGGTGACTTGAGCAATAATCGGTACGCGACGCTTCGAAGATTCGAACTCTTCGAAGATCGCCGCGAGCGCGGATTTCGTTTGCAGAATGTCCTGACACGTCTCGACGATGAGCAGATCAGCGCCGCCGTCGAGCAGGCCGCGCGCCTGTTCGCGATAAGACGCTTTCATGTCGAGAAATGAAATATGGCCCAGGGTCGGGAGCTTCGTCGTTGGGCCCATCGATCCTGCGACCCAGCGCGGCTTTTCTTTCGTCGAGAAATCGGAAGCGACGCGTTTCGCCAGCTCCGCGGCTTTCTTATTCAGGTCGTAAGCGAGATGCGCAATCTGATATTCGGCCAGCACGATCGAGGCGCCGCCGAACGAATCGGTCTCGACCACGTCGCAGCCCACTTCGAGAAATCCGGCGTGAACTTTCTCGACGGCTTCGGGCATGCTGATGAGCAGGTGTTCAGGGCAGCCTTCGAACTGCGGGCCGCCGTAGTCGTCCACGGTCAGGTCCTGGGCGTGCAGATTTGTGCCCATCGCGCCATCAAAGACGACGATGCGTTCGCGAAGTGTGTCGAGAAAAGCGCTCATCTTTAATCGATCATGTCAGAAGCCCGACCGTCAGGGACGGCCACATTAATTATCGTGTCTTGTCAGTACCGAGCGCGGCCCTCCCTTACGGTCGGGCTTCTGACACGAGAAAGCCCCGCGCTGCTAACAACGCGGGGCCTTCATCAAAACTCAGTATAAGATTTGAAAGACTCGCCGAGCTGTTTAGCGGATTATTTTACGTGGCCGCAAGTCGCCTTAACTCACCACGCTTTGTCAACCGCTATTGAAACACTGACGTGCGGACGTGTCAATCTTGCCGCAGTCAGGCACTGTTGAGTTTGAGTTTAGAGTTCAGCTTTCAGGTTGATATTCAGGACTAGCTAAAGCTTGAACTATGAACTACACACAACCGCAAGTCATTTAACGAAGCGAAAGCCTTTCAAGAGATCACATCAGCGCACCGACTTTGCCAGACTACCGATTGGTCGGCGGGATCACGTATGGTAGCATTCCGCAAGCGGATCAGAATGATAGCCGGCGTCTTATCGCTGAAGAATTTTCCCGTCCCACCATGAAGGTTTGTACCGCTCTACCCGCGCCTGCGTTGACAAAGCGCCAACTGGTTTGCGCTGTTGCGCTTGCGCTCTTCACCTTGTTGCTGCTTGCCAGCCCGCACACCCGCGTGCGCGCGGCTGCGGGTGATCTCGACCCAACGTTCGGCACTGGCGGGAGGCTGGTATATGACTTCACACCCCCGGACGTAACCGGCGATCTCGGCCACGATCCAGATTTCGTATTGATCCAACCGGATGGAAAGATACTCTTAACCTTACACGCGCCTAAAAGCGCCAGCAGTCACAAATCGGTCTACCTTGTACGTCTGAATCTTGATGGAACCCTTGAGCCTAACTTCGGCAATGGCGGAAAGCTGTTCATTGATCCGAGTTTCTTTAGCGGCGTAGCCATTGCGCTTCAGGACGATGGCAGAATCCTACTCGCGGGTGGCATTTCCGCGGGCCCTGGTTCTCTATGCGCCCTAATACGCTTGAATAGCGATGGCTCGCTGGACACAACCTTTGGCAACGCGGGCCGGGCGATTACAGAACTATTTGCCGGCTTGCTGTCCCAACACCCCGCGTTGAATGAAGGGGTGGGTGCGCTTGCTATTCAGCCGAACGGGAAAATCATTGTCTTAGCCCGGGCCCAATTCTTCGATAAAACCTTTCGCTATCGCACCGCGATCGCCAGGTTCAACTCTGACGGAACGCTCGACAACACGTTCGGCGCGGGCGGGATTGTTGGTCAAACCCCTTTTGCCTCCGACGTTGACGGGTCGCCGCAAAATCTAATCCTCCATCCTGACGGCAAATTCACCGTCTGCTGGATATTTCCCGACGACATCAAACCTCAAGTTGACATCGGCGATCCGCTGGCGCGCTATAACGCCGACGGTACGCTCGATTCCACCTTCGCCACTAACGCGCTGCTCGGCAAGTCTCTTTCGGACATTAAGCTCCAGGCCGACGGCAAAATCGTTGTCACGACCGGGATTGGCGCGGCATGTTGTCCTATTGATCAGGGCTTCCAGGTTGCAAGGGTCAACCCCAGCGGTTCTCTCGACACGAGTTTCGGAGGAACCGGCATCGTTTCGGTGCAGGTCGACAACAACCCGTTTCATCCCGGCGTCGCAAACGCTCTGGTCGTACAGGCGGACGGCAAAATCGTGGCGGCGGGCGTTACGGGAGGGAACGTGAACTTTGGCGACGACCACGACTTTGCGCTGGCCCGGCTTAACCCGAACGGCTCACTCGACCCAACCTTCGGCAACGCCGGTACGATCAGGACCGATTTCCCAGCGAGCGACGGCTCCTTCACGTGGAACGGCGTGCAGGACCTCGCGCTCCAGCTTGACGGAAAAATCCTGGCATTCGGCCTGACCGCTCCGCCCCATGACACCAACTATAAGCTCGCGCTGGCGCGCTACGTGGCCGCGGGGGCAACGCCGACGATTGTGCAATTCAGCTCTCCCCAATTCACAGTCGGCGAGGGATGCGTTGCGAGGACCGTCACCGTAACGCGCAGTGGCGACACGACAGGCACGACCACGGTCGACTTTGCGACCGTGGACGCGTCGGCGAGACAGAAGTCCGACTATACACTCGCGACCGGAACGCTCAAGTTCGGGCCCGGTGAGACAAGCAAAGATATTTCCGTGCTCATTTCGGAAGACGGGCGGGCGGAGGGTCTGGAGTCTTTTACGCTTGCCCTGAATAACCCGCAAGGGGCGGCCATTGGGGCGCAGGGCACAACCGTTCTACAAATCATCGATAACGAGACAACAGACGCGCCCGCGAACCCGATTGACGAGCCGGCGACCTTCGTCGGCCAGCATTACCACGACTTTATCAACCGCCAAGCCGACAGCGGCGGACAAGCCTTCTGGACGGACCAGCTCACCCAGTGCGGCACTAACCAGCAGTGCCTCGCGGCTCGCCGCGTCAACATTAGTACCGCCTTCTTCCTCTCAATCGAGTTGCAGCGGACGGGCTTTCTCGTCATAAGGCTTTACAAGACCGGACTGGGCGACCAGTCGGCCAACCCGCGCTTCGCACCGTTCATGCGCGACGCGCGGGAGATCGGCGAGGGAGTAGTTGTTGGCGTCGGCAACTGGGAGGAGCAGTTGAAGAACAACGGGCAGCAGTTCACTGAAGAGTTCGTCACTCGCGCCGAGTTTCGCGCCGCGCACGATTTGCAGACCGCCGATCAGTACGTCACTTCGCTGTTCTCAAACGCCGCCGTCATCCCGACAGCAGCGGAGCGTAACGCCGCCCTCACCGCGTTCGGTACGGGCGATAGCGCGGGTCGGGCACGCGCGCTCCTCAGCGTAGTCGAAAGCGGGTCGGTCTATAACAAGCTCTACAACAAGGCGTTCGTGCTGATGCAATACTTCGGCTATCTGCGCCGCAATCCCGACGGCGCGCCCGACAACTCTTACGCCGGCTATGACTTTTGGTTGGCGAAGTTAGATTCTTTCACCCTGCTGGGCGAGGACATGCGCGACGCCACCGTGGCAGCCAACCGGGTGAAGCGCGCCGAGATGGTCAGGGCCTTCATCGAGTCCACGGAGTATCGCGAGCGCTTCAGCGTAAGATAGGCGTTCCGCACCGTCAACTCACGAATTTGCGTCGGGCGAGTCCCACAGCGGAATGATTTTTCCCGCCTAAACGATTATTGTCCGCCCCTTGTCGCTATGGTAACTTGTCCTCGGCTGGCTGTGAACTCCGAGGGCCTCCTCTTTAATATGCGGCGCGCTATCTATCCCGGCTCGTTCGATCCCGTAACCAACGGGCACCTCGACATTATTCAACGGGGATGCAAACTCTTCGACGAGATCATCATCGCGATCCTCATCCATCCGGACAAGACGCCGTTCTTCTCAGTCCAGGAGCGGAAAGAGATTCTCGCTGACGTATTGAAAGACATCGAGCAAGGCGGCTGCACAGTTGTCGTCGACAGCTTTGAAGGTTTGCTGGTGCAGTACGCCGCCGATCGAGAGGCGCATGCGATCGTCCGCGGCATTCGCGCCATTTCGGATTACGAATATGAATTGCAGATGGCCTTGATGAACCGGCGGCTTGAGCCGAGTCTTGAGACTGTCTTCATGATGCCGGCCGAGGCTTATTCGTACGTGAGTTCGCGTCTGGTGAAGGAAGTGTTTCAGCTGGGCGGGAATATCGCTGGCCTGGTGCCGGCCGTGGTTGAAGAACGAATGCGGCAAAAGAAATAGATTTTGCGTGGCTTTGCGCCTTCGCGTCTTTTGCGTGAGTGGATTCTCGCAAAGGCGCTAAGACGCAAAGGAACGCAAGATTATGGTTGCCACGACTGTTAGTTCCAAGTTTCCAGTCTCAGAACGCGTCGCTAAGATGAAAGCTTCTTCGACGCTCGCCGCGATGCAGGCGGCGGAAGCTATGCGCGCTGAAGGCATCGATGTGGTCGATCTCGGCGCGGGCGAGCCGGATTTCGACACGCCGCAGAACATCAAAGACGCTGCGCTTGAAGCGATGCGTGCAGGCAAGACGAAGTACACGCCAACCGCCGGCACGCGACAGCTACAGAACGCGATCATCGAAATGTACAGCCGGGATTTCGGTGCTGCTTACGAGCGGAACGAAGTCATGGCGACGTCAGGCGGGAAACAGGCAATCTTCAACGCTGCGGTGACGCTGATCAATCCGGGTGACGATGTCCTGATTCCGAAACCCTATTGGGTCACGTTTCCTGAGATTGTTACCTTCGCCGGCGGCCGATCGGTTTTCATCGAAACGGAAGAGAACGGCTTCGTGCTGACCGCCGACATGGTGCGCGCGGCCATCACGCCCAAGACGAAACTGATCATTCTGAACTCGCCGAGCAATCCTTCGGGTCGCGTGATTCCGCCGGACGAATTCGAGAAGATCATGGAAGTCCTCGCTGAGCGCGGCATCTATGTTGTCTCGGATGAATGCTACTTGCGGTTTGTCTATTCACCAGCAAAAGTATTCAGCGCGGCTTCACTGCGGCCAGAATTACGCCAGCGTCTTTGCATAGCCGGATCGTTTTCGAAGACCTACGCAATGACGGGATGGCGCATCGGCTACGCGCTGGCGAACCCGGATTGGACGCGCGCGATGCTGAAGGTGCAGGGACATTCGACCAGCAATGCGACTTCGATTTCACAGGCGGCCGCGATTGAAGCTCTGAATGGGCCGCAGGAATCGGTCGCGACGATGCTCGCCGAATACACGCGCCGGCGCGAGTGGCTGCTAAATGCGCTCAATCAAATCGAAGGGCTTAAGTGCCCACAGCCCGAAGGCGCGTTCTATGCGTTTCCTGATGTGCGGGGATGTTTGCAAGGGCGATTGAAGTCTTCGGAAGATTTCGCCAACGAATTGCTTGAGAAACAGCAGACAGTGGTCACCGACGGCGCGGGATTCGGCGCCGATGGGTTCATTCGGATCTCGTATGCAACGTCGCTGGATCGTTTGCAGGAAGGCGTGGAAAGAATTCGAAGCGTAGTTGCGCGTGCTCAGTGATTGATTCCCTCTCCCATTGGGAGAGGGATAGGTGACGGTCCCGCAGTGGACACTCTTCGCAACTTTTTCCTGATGCTGGATTCGGAAATGCCCAGCATGAACGAATGCGAATCTCCCCTTAAAGCCAGAACGTCGCGCACGATCAATCCTCAAGATCAGCGTAACGGGATGGAAGTGACTCCACCTATCGACTTGCTTCAGAAAAACTTGATTGACTTTGCGTCTGAACGAGCATATCGTTTCGGAATTCTCAATTAAGGCTGAATTCTCACGAGCCTGCATCGCACACTCGCCAAATCCAGCCCGGAGAATAGCTAACACCAGGGCATTTTGATTATCCGCCTCCCAAGGGACAATTGTCAGGGCGGAAGCGGTCGGTCACAATCCCTGGAGTCAACCTTTTAACAGAATCAGGCAGGTAATAATCGTGAGTCGGATCCCACCCCGCCTTCAGATCGTCCTTCTTCTTCGGTTGTTACTGGCTTTGTCATTTGCATTGGCTAGCGTCTGTGTTGCTGCCGGACGATTAGTGCCCCTCGCTTCATGTTTGCAGGCTCCGCAACAAAAGGTCCCGGCTAAGGAAAACTCCGCGGCCCTATCAACTCCCACTGTGGAGGGAAACCTTAAGAAGAAGACGACAAACCGCAGCGTCGCATTATCGGCAGACAAGACACTCGTCAACTTGAATGAACCCGTGCGGTTCACGGTAACCATCACGGGCTTTAGTGGCCTAGTCTATGGTGGATGCCGCTGGAGTTACTTATTCTTCTTCGGTGATGGCGATTATAAAACGACGCTATTGACTTGTGATCGTCACAAGAAGTTCCAGCATAAATATCTGCGAACCGGCGTTTTTGTCGCCAAGGTGATAAACATTACCAGTGATTGTTCGGGGCTGATAACACAACCGGATCCAGTGACCGTGACTGTGCAGGAGAGAACTTCTCCTACGCCAGGACCCGCGGCGACAATTTCGCCCGTTCCATCCCCCACCCAACCTCCATCGCCCAATCCGACACCTACCATCACTAAATCGCCAACTCCAGCGCCCACCAATCAGTCTTCATCGCCGTCGACGACGACGAGCCCCACTGAATCGCCCAAGCCTTCACCCACCGATCAATCTTCGTCACCGCAGCCCGTGGATACTCCACGCCGGTCAACCAGTCAAATTGCGCTTTCATCACCGCTGCTATCGCCATCTCTTTCGCCGAGTCCGGCAATTGGAACCATAGTCATGACCCCATCGCCCGATGTTTCGCCATCGCTATCCCCACTCGCAACGTCGACCGCAAGTGGTTGGTCTAGCTTCGTGGAGAATTGGTGGAAGCTTCTCCTGGTGATTCTGGCTTTGCTCTTGGTAGCTTCGTTCATGGCGCGCCGAATATTCAGGTCCTCTGTTCGACCAACGTTGCATCTACATAGTCCCGAGCTTGGCACCCCGGACTTCAAGGGAGGGATGAAGAACTTCGCGGTCAGCTTTGAATTACGTCTCAATCCCAAAGCAGCCGCAACCAAATCGCGCATTACCACGAGCGAGGCAAGCCTCATTAGATCCGAAAGGAGAGATCATGGCTGAACCGACGGTAACTCTTCGTCAAGTGTTCTCGATTCCTTCAGACGATGCCAAGGACAGATCGCCCGGGCAGTGGAAGACCTTCCAAGAGACACTGGCCCAAGAACTCAAAAGCATCAAGTGTCCTGTCCCGATGTCGGAACTCATTCCCAAGATTTGCGAATTGTTCGACATCGGTGTCCCGAGTCTACTAGTTAGCTGGTGGAAGGCGGCTGAGGACCTCCAGACCATCATCGAAGAATCAAAGGAGGAGCCTGAGGCCATCAGGTACCTTGAGCTTGCCGAACACACGATTGATAGTGAGCATCGCCCGTACCTCGAGGTTCGAATTAAGAAAGCCAGCCTCAAGAAGATTGAATTCTGCATCCGGCTCCGGTTCCGGTTGAAAGGTTTTGTCCTGAAAATAAATGAGGGCCGGATCAAAGAAATGAAAACGGGCCTGTGCGAGGTTGAAGGCACCGTAGAGTGCGAGAAGGCTACTATCCTCAAAAAGAGCCGCGCGCCGATCCATTTGCCAGGCACGGTACCGTTGGAAGTAAGCCCAGTTGTAACCTCCTCACGAAGCGAGGCCGTTTAAATCGGGGTTTCCGGCGTGTCGGTCGGATGCTGGCGCGTTTCTGCTGATGAACCTGGGGCAGTTTCAAGATTGTAGTCTTTCGGTTCTGATGACATTTGTTCCATTTGTACCAGCAGAAAAACCCGTGCTGCCAACCGTTGGTATTCTTGCCATTACGGACACTGCGCGGCAAAGACAAAAGGCCGCCGAGGTTACTTTCAGCGACCTTCATCCAGAAAATGGCTGCGCAGGTTAGCCAGAGAACTTTTTTTCGTTTTGGTTTTAGCCGCTAACTTCGCCTTTCACCCCGACGCCCTCCCAGAGAGAGAGAGGGAGTCAAAAAATAAGAGGCGGGCAATTGGCCGCCTCTTTCGTTTTCATAACCGGAAAGATGCCGGTGAACCGCACGCAAGGATGCGGGCGCTCCGTTAGTACAGATTGAAGTTGTACTGCAACTCCATCCACATGGATACCGGCCGGCCGTCTTTGCTCGCCGGGACAAAGCGAATCTGCTTTGCCGCTGCGATGGCGCGCTCAGTCAACCCATCAGGCAGTCTGGAAACCGCACTGATGTTCGTAACAGTTCCGCCGGCGCTGAACACCGCACGCAACACAACAGTTCCGGTGATTTGATTCTTGCGAGCAGCTTCGGTGTAAGTCGGTTCAGGCTTATCTAAGACGCGCGCCTTCGAAGTAACTTCCCTGCCGCTGAAGATTTTGC
>Ga0247673_1000049_pt1 | contig 12088 bp, 11 predicted proteins | sample CNK14_metaG_FD_182722 | JGI IMG/M metagenome (GOLD analysis project Ga0247673, IMG submission 182722) | Soil microbial communities from Purdue University Martell Research Forest, Indiana, United States - CNK14 | ecosystem: Environmental > Terrestrial > Soil > Temperate forest > Bulk soil...
GCCGAGCAAAGAAGAGGTCTATTCGTGGCTGCTCAATCGCGAGCCGGAGTGGACTTCGCCGAAAGCGCCTTCCGGTTTTTCAGTTGTCGCGCATGAGTTCTGCGATTTGAATGGCTTCAAGTTCTTCGATTTGAAACCAACGTTAATTGAAGCTTCTGAGAAGAAATTCAAGGAATCCGGAGAGCTGCTGTGGTGGCGCGATGACACTCACTGGAACGGAGTGGGCCAGCGGGTGGCCGCCGACGCCATTTACGAAAACCTATTGCGTGATATTTCGCCAAGTCGCTACTCGCTTCCGTAGCGAATCTCCATCCGTCGAATTCGCGTTCCGGCGAGAATCAACACCAGCGCAGTTACGATCACCAATCCGGGAACGGCGATCCACGCTGGGGTGGGTTCAGCTACGACGGCGAAAGGGCCTTCAGAGATTGGCACAGGCACCAGCGAGTTCAGATAGTGAATGACGCTGATCTTCTTGAGCAGTGGCGGCAACAGAAAATTGATCCATTCCCACCCGTAAAGCAGCAGCGCCGGAATGATCGGGTTTCGGAAAAACAGTCCAACGACCAGGAAGAAAGCGCCATAGCCGATGCACGCCAGAACCGTAATCAAAACGTAGGTGAATAGCTGGCTCAACCCCGCGCCGTCAGAAAAGAAACGCGCGCTGGCGGAAAAGAAGTGCGGAAAGAAAAGGAGGAGCATCGATGCGATCGTCACCGCGCTGAAAAGGATGACTGAGGTCACCAGGCCCGAAATATATTTGCCGGCGACCAGGACTTCGCGTCGGACGGACGAGAGGAAGTAATAGTGCAGGCTGCGATCGACGATCTCGCCGCGAAACAGGTTCATGAAGATCCAGGCACAGCCGAAAAAGATGACTGTTCTCAGGATCATGCCGTTGTAGATGACAGAAAAGATCTTTGGTAGTGATGCAAAGTCCGACCAGTCTTTGTCGCTTGGCTGAACTAAAGCCACCAAGAGAAGCAATCCAATCGGCATCAGCGCGAGCAGATAGATCAAAAATGACCGTTTGCCGAAGAAATTCTTCTTCAGTTCGAGCCGCATGATGGCCGTTATTTGACGCATCCATAGCGAAGCCGATGCGCCGCTGACTGCGCCGGCCTTTGGTTGAATTGTTTCTGCGGTTGAACTCATAACTTAGTGGCACAGACTTCAGTCTGTGATCCTGTTTCCCAGTCGCAGCACTGACTGAAGTCTGTGCCACCTACTGATCGCCGATCAAGTATTCATACACCGCACTCAAATCGTCATCGACTGGCGCGATCGATTCAATATTCAACTGCTCGTTTGCCACGACCTCATTCAGCAGCAGGTAGAAGCGATCGGGATTTCTCGTCTTCACGAATAGTCCATGCCGATCGTCGTGCACACGTGCTTCGACCAACTCGTCGTTTTGAAATAGCCGCGCCGCCAAAGACGATGGCTGGTCGCAGCGAATCAGAATCTGCATCGGGTGCTCGACATCCATTTCGTCGCGCACGCCGTGTACAGCACCCTCTGCGACTACATAGCCATTGTTCAGCAGCACAACGCGATCGGACATCATGTCGACTTCGTGCAGGATGTGGCTCGAGATAATCAGGTGCAGTCCTTCGGCCGCCAACTGCTTGAACAGCGCGATCGTCTCGGCGCGCACCATGGGATCGAGGCCGTTCAACGGTTCATCGAGAATCAGCACAGACGGCTGATGCGCAATCGACTGCGCGAGCCGCACACGTTGTCGCATGCCTTTGCTGTACGCCCCGATCTTTCGATCGGCAGCCGGCATTAACTCAACGCGATCGAGTGCGCTTTCGGTTAACTCATCTGCTTCCTTTTTCGTAAAACCGGAAACCATCAGAAACGATCGAATGAATTCGCGGCCGGTTAATCCGCGCGGGAAAGAATCAAATTGCGAGCAGTACCCAACCTTTCTGAACAAGCGATCCGGCTGATCTGTCGGGATGCCGAGTACCGTCACGCGGCCACGCGTCGGCCGCAGCAGTCCCGTCATTAGATTCATCAAGGTCGTCTTCCCTGCTCCGTTCGGCCCGACCAGACTGGTAATGCCCGCCGGGATATCCAGCGTCACGCGATTCACGCCAAGGATCTCGCCGTAAAATTTCGAGACGTTCTCGAAGACGATCGTGTTTTCTGATGCTGACATTCTTGCGAGGCGGCTCTGCCGCCTGATGTGCGGAAAGGCTCTGCCTTTCCGGCCAAGAGTCCTCAATCAACGTCGCCGAGGCTGCGCCTCGGCGTGCGGGCAAGATGCCCGCGTTCCATCTACTTCACCACTTCGTAAGCCTTCACCTTTCGCGATAACAACCAAAGACACAGCGCACAAATCAAAAACAGCACAAACCATGAAGCCCAGAGCGGCGGCTCAGTCAGAAAGATCTGGCTAGTTATGCGGCCATTGCGCATTCCACGAATCTCGGACGTCTGTCGCACAAACGTGCCGAACAGGCCCGCCCAAACGTTGGTGATTAGCGATTGCAAATTGAAGAGATTGCCCCAATGCGTTTGGAATATTTCGTTGACGATCGCGGTGAAGACACCAGGGATCAAAAACAATCCCACCAGCGCCGCGCGTGATGCGACGTTCCACCTAACCCAGGCAGAGATCGTCTGCGTCAGCAGCGCCAACAGAAGAATCCACACCAGGCTTCCCAGAAAGACCGCACTCGCAAGGGGAATGTTGTCCCAGAACCACGACCAACCTTCGAGGTAACTTTGGAGCAAAAACAGAATCAAACCGGGTAACCAGCTAATCGTCGAGAGCATGATAATGACGATCGACATCTTGCCGATTACGTACTCGGTGCGGCTAAACGGCCGGCACAGATAAAGCGGCAGCGCGTTATTTGTTAGATCGCGCGAGACCTGCTGCGGCCCGACCAGCAACGCCAGAAAGAAACCAATCGTCCCCTGGACCTGCACAAACGCCATGAAGAACGACGCGTCGATGGGGATGATGTTGGCAATGCTGAGTCTGAGAATGGCCAACGCCTCGACGTTGTGACGAAGGTAAATCAGGATCGCGCAGACCAGCGGCCAAACGAATGACAACGCGTAAAAGGAAGTGAAAAGCTTGGAACGAAAGATGTCGCGCACGGCATGTCTTGGAATGATCAGAAAGCGACTCCATTCCGGCGACAGCGCGCCGGCGTAGGGTCTGTATGTGCGTTCGAAGACTGCCATGTTTGTATGTCCGACAAGCTTTAGCTTGTCGATAAGCCACGACAAGCTAAAGCTTGCCGGACATTTCCGATCCGTTCTCCATTGCTTTCAGGAAAATATCCTCCAGCGAATCTCGCTTATAACTGAGCCGCCGAATCTGAACCTGATTGTCCGCAGCCAGTCGATAAACGTCCCGAATCTCAGCTCCGTCTTGCAGAATGATCTTCACTCGATTTTGGCTGGTGATGGCGCATTCACATCCGAGTAGGTCAACCGCGCCGGCAAATGGTTTGAGTTCGCCGCGCGTTTCGAGCATGAGAAACCTCTTGTTGGCTTTGCGCTCTTCCTCGAGATTGCAGTACTGAACTAACTGTCCTTCCTTGAGAATCACGATCTCTTCGCAGCACTCTTCAACGTCACGGAGCAGATGCGACGAAAGGACGATGTGCGCCTGGCCACTGTCGCGAATCTCGCGAATCATCTTGATCATTCGTTGACGCGCCGGCGGATCGAGCCCGTTCGTCGGTTCGTCGAGGAAGATCAGCTTCGGTCCATGCACAATCGCCTGGGCCAGCTTCGCTAACTGCTTCATGCCGAGCGAGAACGTATCCAAATTGCGATAGCGCGCTTCACCCAGGCCGACAAAGAACAACGCTTCGTGCGCGCGCTCCAGCGCGGCCGCCGGCGCCAAACCGGAAAGCTCGGCCATCAAACGGACGAAATGTACGCACGACATCTTGGCGATGAACGAGTCGCGCTCAGGCATATAGCCGATCAGCGACTTGATGCTGTTCGCGTCGGCCGTGATGTCGGCGCCGAAGATATGGGCTGAACCGGATGAAGGCGGATGAAAGCCTAACAGCGTGTGAATCAGCGTCGTTTTGCCGGCGCCGTTCGGACCGAGCAATCCGATCGATCGACCGCGCAGTTCGCCGCGCAGGGTTTTGAGAATTGGTCGGCCGCCGAAACTTACAGAGAGATTATCGAGAGTGATGACACCGGCGCTATCGTTCAGGTGAGAGTCGGTAACTGCCGTCATTTGTGTCATTCTTTTTTGCGAGGGCCCGCAGCGCTTTCACCGCGGCCGGGCCATTCAAAATCAGCAGGAACGTTGCCCAGAATAAACCAACGGTTGTTCTTACGACGAGAGTATCCCACGAGTTCAGAAATAATATCGAGAGTCCCAGGGCCACAAGCGTGAGGCCATTCGTCAGCAGTTTTCGATTAGACGATGAATTGACTTGAATCGCAGACGGTGATGTATGCGCTCTCATTGGGCTTCTCCGTGGATAAAGGGTTTTGGAGTATCGCTCAGCCAAGCCTTTCAGCGTGAAGCGATACTCCGAATTGGTAACGCGAGCTTTTCTGCTCGGCGAGACTACTTCTTCAGTCCCTGCTCCAGAATGTGATGCAACTCGAATGCGTTCGGCATTCCCAGCAGCGTCGCCGGGCTCAAACCGAACGGTCCGCCTTCAGTGTTTGCGGCGAACTCAATCCGATCTCCGTACGCGTAAGCGTAGGCCAGGGTTGGTTCCATCGTTGCCGCCATCGTCAGCGCATTCTGAGGACCGGACGGCAAATTGCCGGTACCGATACGATCGTTCACGCTCTTCGCGAGCGGAGCGAGGTTGTGATAAATCAAGGCCGAGAAATTCACGTTGCCATCGGCAGGCAGGCCAGCGGTGAACTTCGCCGAATGAACCAGCGTCGTGCCTGAGTCGTGGAAGCGCAGCGCTTGATCGACCAACGCCCGCGTCGGACCGGCGATTAGATAACCGTTAGCAAAGACGTAATTCACTTCGACGCCGCCGAAGTCTTTCGAACGCAGCGCGTAGAAAGTCCGGCCGCCGGAATCGCTCTTGTCCCATTCGAGGCCTTTCTTTCCTTCCTTTGCCGCCTGCTTGTTGATTTCGTTGACGACCTGCTCGAAGGTCTGTTGCAGATGCACCGGATCGTTCACCTGGACCACGAGCTTCCATGAAGGCGTGGGCAGGATTGGCCCATCAATCGCAAACGCGTACTCACCACCGAGCGGCGCCGCGAAATCGTTGCGGACATTCAACCCGTGATCGCGCTGCAACTCGTCGAGATGCTTGTTCAGATCAGGACAAACGTTACTGATCACGGCGAGCAAATCATCAACTACGGCCGTCGGATTCTTAATCACAAATCCCGCCACCAGGTTGGCGTCCGGCGAGATGTAATCGAGCGAGCCCATGGGCGCCGGCTGCGCCAGCCAGGTTGTGATGCCGCGATCGGACGGATCGTACGAGAGGACCGCGCGCGTGTGCGTCTTACCGTCCGTGTCTTTTTGATCGAGCACGAACGATTTCATGTTGAAAACGCCTAGTTGGTTCAGCGCCTGCTCGTGACTGTCACCGACAGCAAGTCGCCGCAGCCCACGCGTGTGCGCGATGATCTTCTCAAGATCCGCCGCCAGGACAATGCCCGCGCCATCGCGATAGACATCGGCGATACGCGAATAGAAAGTTGCGGTCGAGAAACTGCTGCCGCCGTTCGCAATCGTTTGCAGGCCGGCGAGCTTCGGCGAAGCAACCAGCATGTCGCCATTGATCCAGGCGTAGAGCTTCTCAGTCGTCGCTGAGACTACGGCTTGACGCGGATCATCGACCCACTGGATTTGCGGCGCTTTGCCGTTGGTACTGAGCTTCTGCACTTCGCTATCAACAAAAGCGCGGAAGCCGCCGGGGTTCTTCAACTGCGCGAGCACCACGGGATCGGTCGGCTGGCCCTGGTCATTCATGCCGGCGCTGATCGCGATTTCGTCACCCAGCTGATCGCCGAACTCTTTGATCGTAGTAACCGCTTCGTTCATCGCAGGACCGTGCGCACCGCGTTGGCTGGCGAACCAGTCGCGCAACTCAGGATTCTGTTGAATGCGCTCCTGGATGATGCGATTCGATTCGGCAATCGTCGCGCCGAGATTCGGTAGCGCCGCATAGAACACCGTGTTCGCAGGCATCATGTCGAGCAGCCGAGTCGAGTGCCGCGCATCCGGCATCTGCACGACATTCAGATCTTTCCGTAGCGCGGCCAGGCTCTCGAGCACCTTGGTGTAACGAGCCGCGTTGCGGCTCCACGAAACTTCATCCTTCACCGGGACGGTGTCGATCGCTGCATTGGTCGTCGCTTGCTCACCCGGGCGCAGCACGCGATCGGTGCCGTTACGATCAAGATGGACTTCGCCTTCGATCACGCTGACGCGCGAGCCCTTGGTGCCGGCATTGACCGCGAACGTAGTGCCAGTCACCGATACGAGCGAATCGTTCGTCGCGACATAGAGGTGGCCATTCTGTTTGGCAGCTTCGACAATCACGCTGCCGTTTCCCAACTGAACAGTAGTGCCGCTAAGAGTTCGATTGATCGAAAACTCGGAACGATCCTTCATCTCGATCGTGGTCCCATCGCCGAGGCGTACCGTTGCGTGTCCGTCTTTCGCCGTGCGAATGACCTCACCGCGATTGATCTTCTCTCCGACTTTCAACTGGCGAGTTTGCGAATCTGAAACGAGGTACAGCGGTCCGTCAGCGGCCTGGACGGTTGCATCAAAGCTGCCCAGCGGTACGTATCGCTGCAACACCGGAAGCGCGATCAACCCGAGGCCAATCACCAACGCGGCCGCGATTCCCCAACGCAAAACGACGGGGCGCAGACTGTACGTCTGGGTACGCGCGCGTCCCGCGCGCACGCTTCTGCGAACGTCACGACTCGGAGCGGCGCCTTTTTCGCGCGCCTGCTTCAGGGCCCGCCGGCAGGGAATGCATTCGTGGGTATGATCGACCAACAGCAGCGAACGAGCTTCGGAAAGCTTGCCGTCCAGGTATGCAGGGATGAGCGACTGAAAGTCAGCGCACCCTTCAATGCGATCGATTTCCGCAGCGGCGCTGTTCGCGCTCATCTGCGGCGCGCCCGCTTCGGTCGAGACCCGCTGCCAAACGCGATTTGCGCTTTGACTTACCAAGTCATCGCTAATCTGCTCCGCGCGAATTCCGTCAGTAACTTTGTCCAGAATGTTTTCGAGTTCGTTGTTCTTCATGACTTAACTCCAATGATTACCCTTACCAAGTTGTGCGCGTAATTACCCGCGCTGTAAATATCTCCCAATCTCTTTCCGCATTCGCGCACGCGCGCGATGCAGCGTCACACCCACCACCAGCGGCGAAGTTTTCATCACGCCGGCAATCTCAGCGTTGCCTAATCCTTCGAAGTAGCGCAGCGCGAACATCTGCCCGGCCGTGTTGCCGAGCTTTGAAACAGCTTCGCGCACAAGCTGGCGCAGCTCTCGGTCCTCTTGATCGGTTGCGGGATTCGCTTTCGAGACAAACGACGCGACACTCGCGCTGTTGACGGCATCATCCATCGCGACCGCACGCGTGCGTTTGCGGCTGCGAATCAGATCGAGTGAAGCGTTGATAGCCGCGCGCGCGAAGTAAGCTTCGGGATTCTCAGCCGCCAGGGCCGATTCCTGTCCGCGCGCCACGCGGAGAAAAATTGTTTGGAGGACATCTTCCGCGTCCTCGGGGGTGCCGGTGACTCGGTATGCAGTCCGGAAGATGCGATCGTGATGTTGATTGAACAGCTCTTCGAGGGTGACATTGCCGTCGGCCACTTGTGCCCGGGCCGCGGGCCACGAAGAATTCCCGGTATTTGCTGAGGATTCGACAGCTTTGAGTGGTTTTACAGCGGCCAGCACGGCTTCCTCCTGAAGATCTCTTCCGTCCATAAAACGTCCTCAGCAGAAGATTATTAACACTTCAGAAGGAAGTTACGAAATTTTTCGGGGTCGGGATTAGCAAAAGGCGCAAGAGCACAACTTGTGTACTCTCGCGCCACTGGTGAAATGGATACACTAAGACGATCAGCGCAAGGCGGCCGCGAGTTTGTCAGCCAAGTTACTGTGAAGGCTCTCTAAGGTCTTCAATTCTCGCTGCGCTTCCTTCTTCATATTCAACCGATGATAGGTGAGTCCCAGGTTGTAATGTGAATCCGGCCACGTCGGCTGAAGTCGAATTACTTCTTTGTAAACTTCGGCCGCGTCTTTGAAACGACGCTGCTTAAAGTAAACGTTGCCAAGCCAAAAGTAAGCTTGTGTGTCCTCAGCATCGGCGATTATGGCAAACCGCAAAGCCGACTCAGCTTCTAAATATTTTGGCGGCGTGGCTTTGAGCGCAGCGTCGGCAATTTCCAGGAATCGCTCAACTTTGGTGTTGCCTTTTTCCCGGGTCAGTAACGACCCCACTGGTGAACCTACTTCATAAGGCCCTTTCTCGCGAGGATAAGGGTTCGTTACCTTATATTCCGCTTTTTGCGCAGACGCGTTCATTGCGACAACTGGAAACGCAACAAAAGCGATCGTAGCGATCAGCCGAAAACTCGACACAGACGTAACGTTCTTCATGCTAAGTCCTCCTCGACCATCAAAGACGAACATCTAATGAGGCGCTCAACGCCGGCGTGCAGCAGCGGCCACCTTCTTATTGAACTCACTCGGAGCTTCAGCGGCGACTAATCTCTCGCTGATGCCAGCATGATGGAAATAACAAATCGCGACGGCCAGCGCATCCGCCGCGTCATGAGGCTCAGGAATGGCGCGCAGCGATAAAAGCACGCGGACCATCTGCTGAACTTGTTGCTTGTCTGCGTTGCCATAGCCCGCAACCGTTTGCTTCACGCGTCGCGGCGAGTACTCAGCTATCTCCAGTGCAGCGCGTTCAGCGACCAGCAGAGCCACGCCCCGAACCTGTCCTAGCTTCAAAGTAACTTTCGGATTGACTGAATAGAAAGCCTCTTCAATCGCGCAAGCATCAGGTTGATGCCGATCGATTACTTCTTCGAGGCCCTGGCTGATTTTCAAGAGGCGAGATGAGAAACTCGCAGACGATGAAAGCTTAATGACGCCGAACTCAACCAAACTATAGCGATTGCCGGTTGCGTCGCCTTCAACGACGCCCCATCCGGTCGTCTCGCTGCCAGGATCGATTCCGAGTACACGCACGCTCGGAATCTATCACAGGCATTCTGATGTGTCATTGGGATTTCGTGAGGTTGGTGATCAGCCACCGTTGTGGCCAAGCAAATGAAGAATTTCCGGGCGGTCTTTTCCGAGCAGTTACACAGCACTTCGCAAACGACTAAGCTCGCCTTCAACATGTTCAAAGCGCTATGCGAGGCTGTGCTCCATTGAATCCAGGCGCATGTGAACCTGTTCGATATCGCCGCGAACTGCCGTTGTCGCCGCATCGAGCTGCTCCTTAGTCGCCATTCGCCCTTCGATCTTGTCTACTCGATCGCGGATCGTCTCGACGGTACTGGCGATGAACCCAATCATTTCGTTATTGTCTGAGTTCGCCATGTTGTGTCTATCCTACCATAGCCACTTCCTCAAGCCGCCGCCATATCCGCTTCGCTGATGTCGAAGTTCGCCGAGACCTTTTGCACGTCATCATGATCTTCCAGCGACTCCATCAGCTTTAACATCTGGTTAGCTTGCGAGCCTTCGAGCTTGATGTAGTTTTGCGGGATCATTTCGACTTCAGCGACTTGCGGTGTAATGCCGGCGCCGATGATGGCGTTCTGAACGTTTTCGAAATTGTCAGGCGAGGTGATGATTTCCCAATTGTCTTCATCATCGCGCATATCGTCTGCGCCGGCTTCGATCGCGAGATCAAACAGCTCCTCTTCCGGCTTGGCCGACTTTTCTACGACGAGATAACCCTTCTTCTCAAACAGCCAACCAACCGATCCCGACTCGCCGAGGTTGCCGCCGTTCTTGGAAAACATATGACGAATCTCAGCCACGGTGCGATTGCGATTATCGGTCACCGCCTCAATGAGCAGCGCGACGCCGCCCGGGCCATAGCCTTCGTACGTGATCTCTTCATAGTTCACGCCTTCTTCTTCGCCGGTGCCCCGGCGGATTGCCCGATCGATCGTGTCGTTCGGCATGTTGCCGGCCTTCGCATCAGAGATCGCTTTACGCAAACGCGCGTTTGCATCCGGATCTCCCCCGCCGGTGCGCGCGGCGACCGTCAGTTCTTTGATGAATTTCGTAAAGAGCTTGCCGCGCTTGGCGTCGGTCGCACCTTTCTTATGCTTGATGGAATGCCACTTCGAATGTCCGGACATTAGCGGTAGTTCCTTAAATTATTTGATTGAGTTTGACCGCAGACTATATCACAAGGCAGGCGCGGGATGCCGCAACCGGCAACCGCCAGGTAGTGAGGCAGTTTGGGGTGGCCGGGTCCCGCCGTGAAGTCCCGCGCAAGATGAGCGGGCCATCTCAAACTGCATCACCATCCAACCGTTACTTCAACTTCTCATATTCGGAACGCGCGGCGACCCACGCGGGCAATGAAGTGTCAGCGTCTTTCCACAGAGCCAGAAAATCCTGATAGGCCTTGCGCGCAGCGGGACGATCGCTGTTCATCGCAGCGGCACGCGCAAAACCAAGTTGCGCCAGCGGGTACAACGGCGACACGGGATACCATCCACGATGATCCAGGATCGTCTTGAACTCAGTGGCGGCTTGCGCGCCGTTGTTCTGCTTCAGATAGGCCTGACCGCGCAGGTACTGTGGCCAGAATTCTCCGTACGCTTCGTACTTGCGTGCCCCCTCCAACAACTGAACAGCCGACGCCGCGTTGCCTCGGGCCAGATCCATCTGCGCTCGGATAATCGGGATCGAAGTAGTGTGAAGCAAAGTGTCGACCGGCCACTGCTTATCCAGTTCATCGATCAGCGACTGAGCCAGAGAAGCCTGGCCACAGGTCGCATAAGCACTCGCCGCGTTGATTAGAGTTTCCCGCTCACGCGAGAGATCCAGAGACTGCTTCGCCTGTTTGATCGCCCGATCGCAACTGCCGAGCGCGGCATCGCGGACCGCGTTGACGACGAGGGCCTGCGCCATCGGTTCTTTTGCGTCGCCCGTCCGGTTCATTTCGACGATGCGATTGCTCAACTGATCGGCCAGGGCCAGTTCGCCTGAGAAGGTCGCGGCCTGCGCCTCCCAGGCCAGGGCTTCTTCCGGTTTGCTGTTGGCGCGCGCCCACTCCAGTTGCTCCTGCATGGCCGGAGTATCGCCTTGCAGGAACGCGAGCTGGAACAAACGCTGATGCATGTTCAACGTTTCCAGCTTCTTGTCTTTTGCCTCTCGCAAAATCCGGTTGGCCTCATCGAAACGATTAAGACCGATGAAGGCGACCGCAAGATTTACGTAGGGCCGGGCGTCGCGCGGATTGAGATCAAGCGCGGCGCGGCCTTCAGTGACGGCCCTCTCGAAGGGACCCACCAGCGTGTACCGGTTGCACAAGAGGTTCAATGGTTCGCCGTCCCGGGGATACATTCCCTTCCATGTCTCAAGCTCGTTGATTTGCGCGTCCCATTCACCCGTAACGCCGCCGTAATAGTTGGCGGCGATAACAAAGCTCTCGCGCTCGCTGACTCGATCGCGCAACTCGTACGCCCGCTTGTATTCTTCGCGCGCCAGCTCGAACTGCCGGTTGTTGTTGTAGCAAAGCGCCAGCCGCGCGTGCGCGATCGCAAAGTACGGATCGATTTCAATCGCCTTGCGATAGAAAAGAATTGCGTGACTATAGTCGGCCTTAGAGTGTTGCTCCACTCCCTGCGAATATTGCCGCAGGGCTTCGAGCGAGGAAGTTGTTACCTGCTCGATCGGCGCATCGAATTTCTTGATCGTGTTGAGTGACTCACCCAGCTTCTCGCGCAATCTCGAGGCCGCCGGACCGAGCGACTTCAGCACTTGCTCTTTGCCGTCAACTTCGAATTGCTCGCCGGCGATAGTGTCTCCCGTTTGCGAATTCAAAGCCTCCAGCGACACCACATAGTGCGCGCCAACCACCGAAATCGATCCGAGCAGCATCGCTTT
>Ga0247673_1000050_pt1 | contig 12030 bp, 6 predicted proteins | sample CNK14_metaG_FD_182722 | JGI IMG/M metagenome (GOLD analysis project Ga0247673, IMG submission 182722) | Soil microbial communities from Purdue University Martell Research Forest, Indiana, United States - CNK14 | ecosystem: Environmental > Terrestrial > Soil > Temperate forest > Bulk soil | place...
CCTGCAGTTTCGTTCGAAGCGCCTCGAGTTGGTTCCTGGCCTTCGCAATCGCACCTTCGAGTTGCCTCTGCTCCTCGCGTGGATCAGAACCTTTCTCAACAACCCGAATCTCCGCGCGCCGAAGTTGGAAGACCTTCCCGATAGCCAGGCCGGAAGAGGCGGCAACTCCATGCAAAAGGCTTGGATCGTTTGAGTCCGGTAGCTTCAGTGGTGTTTGCTGCTGCGCTGCAGTAGGAACCAGTGAGGGAGCCGAGACTTTTTCGTTTAACCCACTCTCAATCATCGGAGCCAAAACCCGAATTGCGTCCTGCGCGTCGCTACCCTGGGCCAACACGAGAACTCGGTCGCCATGGCCTACTTCCATTCCCAGGATCGCCACCACGCTCTTGGCATTTGCCTGCTGCTCGCCACGTTGTAGTCGAATATCCGCGCTAAATTTCTTTGCAGCATTCGCTAGTATGGCAGCCGGGCGCGCATGCAGGCCCGCCGGATTCGGAATCAAAATAGCTGGCGAACTCGCCGTAGTTTCCGCAGCATCGTCGCGGGCAGTTGGAGCGCACTCGAATTCGAAGTCGAGAATCGCATCCTGTCCAGCGACTACGTCGCCTGAGCGTGTCTGCAGGTCGCGCACCAGACCCATGTTTGTAACGACGATCTGCGTCAACAAACTTCTGGCGTGCGTAGCAATATCGTCAGCGTCAAAATCGATCAGCACATCACCACGCGCCACCGTTTGGCCTGCCTTTACTCTTGGGGTGAATCCCTTGCCTTTGAGCATTACGGTATCGAGACCGATGTGCATAAGTACTTCGACACCTTCCGGTGTGGTGATTGTTACTGCATGACCGGCAGAGTGAATCAGAGTGACAGTTCCGTCACCCGGTGAAATGAGACTCTGGCTCACCGGATCGAGCGAAACCCCGTCTCCCACCATCTTCTGGGCGAAGACCGGATCAGGAACGTCCCCGATCGGTAGCAGATGACCCGACAACGGTGCGACCAGTTGGATTCGCCGGGTCGGCGTGACTGGCGCATTGGGGAATACCAAAATGGAATCCGCGTGAGCGCCTTGGTTCCAGTGCGGCGAAATAGTGGTTGCAGCTTCCAGGTTCATGCAAACTCCTTACCACCAGGTCTCAGTCTGCACGCCAAAGCTGAAGCCACTCGTTTTACCCTGAAACGGAATTCCTCCAACAAAGCCGCGCAGACCGTTCGACCAGGATGCGTAAGTCACAAACACCCGTAGTACGGGCCGGCTAAAAAATTTCCGGCCGGCTCCGATTTGTGGGGCGATTGTGAATTTGCGCAGCCAGCCCTCGTATTGACCATTGCCGCTACTGGTACGATCGAATCCAGCCTCAAACGCCACCGAGAGATGATCGTTTAAGAAGTACTGCGGCCTGGCCCCCAACGAAACCCACTGGTTCCAGCCATCGCGCGGATTGCCGCTGTGCGAACGCTGATAGACGAACACCGGTTGGATGGCAAACTTATCGTTTGTTTGAATCAGAAAGTGCTCCGCGATTCGAAACTTCTTTGTATCTTTAAGAAACGGAGTTGGATCATCGATGGACGTGCTGAAATTGCTGGCGGCTCCCTGTCCGTATTGGACTGAGAACCAGTTGTAGCCACCTTTCCATTCCAGGCGTTGATGGGCTATCCCGAATGCAAATCCGTTACTGGTGGGGATCACGGCGCCAGTGGGTGTCGTTCCGCCTTTAGCCCGGGCGTAATTGAACCAAGCGCCTAGTTTTCCACCCGGCGCCTTCACGTCATACAGACGCACATCAATGTTGCTCTTCGCATAATTGCCATTCTCAGTGGTGACGTCGGGGCGCGCGCCGGCGAGGAAAGCCACAGCCATCTTGCCTATTTTGACGTCTAAATCCTCGACGCCCCCGCCGTAGCCGCTCATGTCTAAAATATAGAAATCGTTGATGTGCGCTTGATAACGCCGATAGTACCGTTCGCCAGCCCAAAACTTTGCCTGCGGTTGGCTCTTAAAAATGTTGCCGGCCTGTACGAAGGCTTCACGCACCCGAATTTGGTCATTGCCAATACCGCCATGAAAATTTGCAAAACTGGCGGAGTTGCTGGTGTTTCCTTCGATCATGAACTCGGTCTTTATCCAGGCTTTATCCTTATCGTGTTGGGGGTTAACCCAGTTGTTTACAAAAATGAGCTCGCCATATGTTTCCGCTTCATTTCCCAAACGGTATTTGGCATCAGCTCCCGGGGCTTGAAAGGCGACTTGCTGCCCGCCCCTGCTGTTCAGACCGTAACCAGAACGTAAATACCCGTGGAATTCAAAGCTCTTCATCTGCTCTTCCAGCTTTTGAATTTTCGTATCTGCGTCCCTCAATAACTCGTACGTGGGCGCCGAAGGCAGTTGTCCCTGAAGTGGTTGCTTCTCTTTTGATTGTCCGAATGCGACTTTCGCTGCGTCCTCAACCGCCGACACAGCTCCCTCCTTTTTTGCGGCGTCCGGCTTGGCTTCGTTCTCCTTTTTTAGTTCCTGCTCCAGCGCGGCTATACGTTCCTGTAACTCACGGGTTGTCTGTTCGTACTGCTGCTTGAGCTGTTGTATTTGCTTCTGCACGTCATCAGTTTGCTGAGCGTGGGCGCACCAAACCACAGACAGGACGAGAGCTAAAATTGAGGCGAGCTTATTTACTGCGGGTCTGAAGCATCTTCGCGGTTGAGTTAGAACTTGATGATCACGCTGCATGCGATCTTCGTCCTCCTTCGCCTGGTAAACATTACCGCCGCCGGGCCATCTCAGGTCTCTTTATATCGAACCGGCAGCGATGACATGTGCAATGCACGTTCCGCCTGAGAACCCAGGAATCTTCCGCCAAATACGTAATGGTGCTTTCGTGATTTCACGACTTCTCGTGGATTCATGAATCGACGATCGTCGTGAAGCGGTGTATCGATGCTGCTAGTACGCCTGAGGATTCGCTGGAACATCCATTGCTATGCCGGGGCTGCGTAGAGGAACCACGATGACTACAAAAACCGATTTGCGCACGCGCGGATGTAAGCTGCACGCCACCGCGCTATTACATGAACTGGGCCAAAGTCTCTGGCTCGACAACATTACGCGTGACCTGCTCGACAGCGGCACGCTCAACAGATACATCAACGAGTTGTCGGTGACCGGGCTTACTTCCAACCCGACGATTTTCGAGCAGGCTATCAAGAATAGTAGTGCGTACGATTCCGATATCCGCACGAAGCTTAACGACGGTAAGTCTGCGGAACAGGTTTTCTTTGAACTGGCGTTGGCAGACCTTACGCGCGCCGCTGATCTTTTTCGACCGATCTACGATCGCACAAACGGCGCCGATGGTTGGGTATCGCTGGAAGTATCGCCGTTGCTGGCTCACGACACGGTGGCGACCGTCGAGGCGGCGAAGGATCTATTTGCCCGCGCGAACCGTCCCAACCTGTTCATCAAGATACCGGGCACCAGGGAAGGACTCCCGGCTATCGAAGAGGCGATCTTTGCCGGAGTGCCCGTTAATGTGACGCTGCTTTTTTCTCGTGAGCAATATTTAGCCGCGGCGGAAGCGTATTTGCGCGGTATCGAGAGGCGGATTAAATCGGGGATGAATCCCAATATCAGATCTGTTGCTTCCGTGTTCGTCAGCCGCTGGGACACGGCCGTCAACGGCAAGGTGCCTGCGAATCTGCAAAGCCAACTGGGCATCGCGATCGCCTTACGCACTTACAAAGCCTCGCTGGAATTTATCAGCTCGCCGCGCTCGTATCGCATCTACAGCCGCGGCGCGTGGCCGCAACGTTTATTGTGGGCGAGCACCGGCGTCAAGGACCCGATGGCTCCCCCGGTTCTGTACGTCAAGAATCTTGCCGCGCCGGTCACCATCGACACGATGCCGGAAGCTACCTTGATGGCGCTTTCAAAAGAAACAAGACTCGGCTCAGTCATGGCGACGGACGGTGGCATTTGCGAACAAACGTTAGCGCAGTTCGCCCAAGCTGGAATCGACATCGATAGTCTTGCTGACAGATTGCAAGACGAAGGAACAAAGTCATTCGCTAACTCATGGAACAGCTTGATGGCGGTCATTGCGGCAAAGGGCGCGTCGGATGAGAAGGGAAGAGTGGCTGCTTGAAACAGCTAAAGGCATTCAGGAGGAATCATGGTTGCAACTAAATTTTCTTTGACCGACATAAGCAGTTATGGAGTCGCTCGCTCAACGGCAAAGGGCGCGCCCTTGAGCGAAGCCGAATCACGAAAGTTACATGCTTTTTGGCGGGCAGCGAATTATCTGGCCTTGGGCATGATCTATCTTCAGGACAATCCGCTTTTACGTGAAAAGCTGGAGCCGGAACATATCAAGCCGCGGATGCTTGGACATTGGGGCGCCAGCCCCGCGCTCTCCTTTATATATACGCATCTGAATCGGGTTATCAAAGCATTGGATCTTGACGTTGTTTTTATGGCCGGTCCCGGTCATGGAGCGCCTGGTGTGTTAGGGCCGGTTTACATGGAGGGCTCGTACTCTGAGATCTATCCTGAGAAGAGCGAGGACCTTGATGGGCTGCAACGCTTCTTCAAGGAGTTTTCCTTTCCCGGTGGTATCGGCAGCCATTGCACTCCTGAAACGCCCGGTTCGATCCATGAAGGTGGCGAACTCGGTTATGTGCTGTCGCACGCGTGCGGCGCTGCGTTTGACAATCCAGACCTAATCGTCGCCGCAGTTGTGGGTGATGGCGAAGCCGAGACTGGCCCGCTGGCGACTTCGTGGCACATCAACAAATTTCTAAACCCTATTCGCGACGGTGCGGTGCTGCCGATTCTGAATCTGAACGGTTACAAAATTAATAATCCGACCTTGCTGGCGCGGATCCCGCACGAAGAACTTGAGAATCTATTTAAAGGATACGGTTACACACCCTATTTTGTGGAAGGCTCTGACCCTGAGTCGATGCATCAGGCAATGGCGGCAACGTTGGACGAATGCGTGCAGCAGATTAAGTCGATTCAAGCTGCTGCTCGTGATGCAGGTAAAGCGGTGCGGCCCAGGTGGCCCATGATTATCCTGCGCACTCCTAAAGGTTGGACCGCGCCGGGCGAGGTCGATGGGCACAAGCTCGAAGGCTTTTGGAGATCGCATCAAGTGCCGCTCGCAGGCGTCAGAAAAAACCCGGAACACCTGAAGCTGCTTGAAGACTGGATGCGCAGCTATAAACCCGAAGAGTTGTTCGATGCTGATGGCAGGCTCGTTCCTGAGCTTCGTCAGCTGGCGCCGGCCGGCATTCGCCGCATGGGCGCTAACCCGCACGCCAACGGCGGTCTGTTGAAAAAGAGTCTGCGGCTGCCGGACTTCAGAGATTATGAAGTCAAGTTCGATAAACCGGGTCAGACTGAGGCGGACAATACGCGTCCGATGGGCGTGTTTCTGCGCGATGTGATGAAGTCGAACATGAATTCATTTCGCGTCTTTGGTCCAGACGAAACCACCTCGAACCGGCTCGATGCTATATACGAGGTCACGAAGAAGTTTTGGATTAGCGAGTACTTTTCCGAGGACAGTGACGGTGGTGAGCTGGCGAGCGACGGACGAGTCATCGAAATGCTGAGTGAGCATACGATGGAAGGCATGCTCGAGGGATATCTGCTAACGGGCAGGCACGGGCTCCTCTCGACCTACGAAGCATTCGCTCATGTGATTGATTCGATGTTCAATCAACACGCTAAGTGGTTGACGATCTGTAATCAACTTGCCTGGCGTCAGAGTGTGGCTTCACTCAACCTGCTTATTACATCCACGGTCTGGCGCCAGGATCACAATGGTTTCACGCATCAAGACCCTGGGTTCCTTGACGTCGTGGTAAACAAGCGAGCTGAGGTTACGCGGATATATTTGCCGCCCGATGCTAATTCGCTGTTGTGCGTCGCCGACCATTGTCTCCGCAGCGAGAATTACATCAATGTCATCGTCAGTGATAAGCAGCCTCACCTTCAGTATCTGACTATGGATGAAGCGATCACGCACTGCACCAGAGGCGTCAGTATCTGGGGGCCGGCGAGCAACGATCAGGGTCAGGAGCCGGATGTCGTGATGGCGTGCGCGGGCGATATTCCGACGCAGGAAGCGCTCGCCGCGACAGCTTTGCTGCGCAATGAATTTCCGGATTTGAAAATTCGCTTCGTCAATGTCGTTGACCTCTTCAAGCTGCAATCAGATAGAGAGCATCCGCACGGCCTTACTGACAAGGACTTTGACAGCTTGTTCACTGTTGACAAGCCGATCGTCTTCAACTTCCACGGATATCCGTGGTTGATACACCGTCTGGCCTACACCCGGACCAATCATCGCAACCTGCATGTGCGGGGCTACAAGGAACGCGGCAACATCAACACGCCGATGGAGTTGGCGATCAATAACGAGATCGACCGCTTCACGCTCGCAATTGACGTCATCGACCGAGTCCCCAAGTTGAAGGCAACGGGTGCGCACGCAAAGGAGAAATTCAGGAATGAGCAGATCGCGTGTCGGCGGTATGCGCACGAGGTCGGTGTTGACAGACCCGACATTGTCGAATGGCGTTGGCCCTTCTAGGAAGGAGCGCGATCGTGACGGCTACTAACGAAGCGAAGCTGACCCGCCGGCCAGCGTGGAATGCGCTCGCGGCGCATTACGATGCGATCCGTAACGTGCACCTGCGGACCTTGTTTGCAGAAGATCCGGAACGAGGCGAACGCTTCACAATTGAATCGGCCGGGCTATTTCTCGACTACTCGAAGAACCGGATCACTGAGGAAACGATTGCGCTCCTTTGCCAACTAGCAAGGGAATGCGGCCTTGCTTCCCGAATTGAATCAATGTTCAGGCGTGACCGAATCAATGTCACCGAAGACCGCTCGGTCTTGCATGTTGCCCTGCGAATGCCCGGGTCTAATTCCATTGTTGTTGACGGGAAGAACGTTGTAGCTGATGTTCATTTAATGCTGGACAAGATGGCCAGCTTCAGCGAACAAGTGCGGAACGGAAAATGGACCGGAAGCACCGGCAAGCGCATTCGCAACGTGATTAATATCGGTATCGGCGGCTCGGATCTCGGCCCCGTAATGGCTTATGAGGCGCTGAAGCATTACGCGACACGATCAATCAACTTCAGGTTCGTTTCCAACGTCGACAGCACAGACATTGTTGAAGCTGTTCGCGATCTCGACGCCGCGGAGACACTCTTCATCATCTCATCCAAAACTTTTACTACCCTCGAAACCATGACCAACGCCAGCTCGGCTCGCCAATGGCTGGTCGATGGCCTGGGAGGAGATGAAACCTCAGTCGGCCGCCACTTTGTAGCGGTCTCTACTGACGCGGCGAAGGTCGCTGAGTTCGGGATCGATCCTGCCAACATGTTCGGCTTCTGGGACTGGGTCGGAGGACGTTACTCGATGGAGTCAGCCATTGGCCTCTCGACCATGCTGGCGATAGGCGCCGAGAACTTTCGCGCCATGCTCGCGGGTTCTCACGAGATGGATGAGCACTTTCGCACAGCGCCCTTCGAGAAAAACCTGCCCGTCCTCATGGCCTTGCTCAGCATTTGGTATGTGGACTTCGCCGGCGCTCACAGCATAGCGGTGTTGCCTTACGAGCAATACCTCAAGAGATTTCCGGCCTATCTGCAACAGTTGGCGATGGAGAGTAATGGTAAGCGAGTGACGCTTGAAAACGATGTGGTCGACTACGAGACCGGTCCGATCTATTGGGGCGAGCCCGGCACTAATGGGCAACACTCTTTTTATCAATTGATTCATCAGGGAACGAAGCTGGTTCCATGCGATTTCATCGCATTTAGCAGACCGCTCCATGAACTTGGTAGTCACCACGATCTACTCATGGCGAATGTCTTCGCGCAGGCCGAGGCATTGGCTTTTGGCAAGACAGCGGAAGAAGTAAGAGCGGAAGGCACGCCTGAGCGGCTGGTGCCGCACCGCGTCTTCGAGGGGAATCGGCCGTCGAACATGATCGTCGCGGAGCGGCTGACCCCGAAAACGTTGGGAAGGCTTATCGCGCTCTATGAACATTACGTCTTCACACAGGGCGTGATCTGGAACCTCAATTCTTTCGATCAGTGGGGTGTCGAATTGGGGAAAGTGCTGGCGCAACGCATAGTTCCCGAATTGGAAAGCGAAAGCGAGCCGAGACTGAAACATGACAGTTCGACGAACAATCTGATCCGGCGACATCGAGGATCGAGGTAAGTGGTTTGGTTGCCAGGGCACGCTCACTCGACAAGATTTACGAGGGTAGCTTTCTAAATTACCTTTACACGCGAATCGTGAGCGAGGCCCAGGAGATAGTTCAACATGCTCTGACGAGTTCGACTTAAAATCTACTGGATAAAATTTATGAATATTCTGGTACTTAACTGTGGTAGCTCCAGCATCAAGTTTCAACTAATCGCGACTGATCTCGATTTGATTGCTGGGAACGCCGACCGGCGACTGGCGAAAGGGACAATCGAAAGGATCGGAGGCGAAGCGATTATTTCCCTTCGCGTCGAGGGTCGCGAGCCGGTGCGAACGACGTCATCACTGAGGGACATTGGCGCAGCAGTCGACTTCATCGCTCGCTGGGCAGCGTCCGAGGCTGGGCTCGATGACATCAGGAGCATCAGTGATATTCAAGCGGTGGGTCATCGCGTTGTGCATGGTGGCGAGCGCTTCAAGCAGTCTGTGTTGATTACTGACGAGGTTGTTCGCGGAGTGGAAGATTGTATTGACCTGGCGCCTCTTCACAATCCAGCAAATCTCAAAGGCATCGCAGCAACGCGAAACTTATTTGGCCAGGGGCTGACACAAGTAGCCGTCTTTGATACGGCATTTCACCAGACGTTGCCGGATCACGCTTATCTCTACGCACTGCCGTACCAGTTCTACCGGCGCTACCGGCTGCGTCGCTATGGCTTTCATGGCATCTCGCATCGTTATGTTGCCTACCGCTACCGAACCATTCGGCAAATCACCCGCGAGGCGACGAACATAATCACGCTTCACCTGGGCAACGGCTGTTCGGCAACTGCCATAAGTGCCGGCAACTCAATCGACACTTCGATGGGGCTGACTCCGCTCGAAGGATTAGTAATGGGCACGCGCTCAGGTGATCTGGATCCGGCCATCGTCGAATTCGTGGCGGCGAAAGAAGGGTTTTCAACCCGAGAAATCGAAACCTTGATGAACAAGCAGTCGGGCTTGTTGGGAATCTCAGGTCTAACCAGCGATATGCGCGAGCTACTCGCCGAAGCGCACGAAGAAAATGATCGCAGAGCGAGGCTGGCGATCGAGATCTTTTGTTATCGCGTGCGCAAATATATCGGCGCGTATCTGGCCGCCATGAACGGCGCGGATGCAGTTGTCTTCACCGGCGGAATCGGCGAGAACTCTGCGGAGGTGCGAGCCGGGATCTGTGATGGCCTGCAATGGATCGGCATTGAGCTTGATGAAGAATTGAATCGCCAGCACACCGGCGGTCGGGAAGGCTCGATCAGCAAGGAAGGATCTCGTCTGGCGGTTTATGTGATTCCCACGGACGAGGAACTGTTAATCGCCCGTGACACTGTGCGGTGTATCTTGAAATAAGCAGCGCCTTAGTAAATCGCGCTTCAGGATCGAGCCCCCCGATAGCCGTTGTCGTCAGGCGCCAAGGCGGGAGAACAGGCAAGCTATCGAACGAGGCTGAACGACGTACGTCGCGCCGGTGATAACGGGTGCTTCTTCCATTCCACTGATATCGTCAGGCGATGGCAGAGACGTATCAAGCCATCGCCGCCAGCCGGCGCCTGGTTCGGTCGGTGAAAGCTCAAAGGTGAGCGGTTCCCAGTAACCGTTGATCATGAATTGAAGAGTGCCGCCGCCCGGACCCTGCGCGGTGAAGGCGAGGCTGTGAGATTCGTCACTCCAATCAGGTTGATCAAGCTTGACGCCGTGAATCCTAATACGAGCCTCACGTAGAAAATCGGCCAGCGTTTGTAGGTCGTTCGTGCTGCGCTCGGCAATAAGATTTAGACGGTGCGCAATTAACCGCTTAACAAAGCGGAGCACGTCAGCATGCCGTTCCAGCAGCGTCCAGTCGAACCAACTCGTCTCGTTGTCCTGGCAGTAGGCATTGTTATTGCCGCACTGTGTCCGTCGCACTTCGTCGCCCATGAGAATCATTGGCGTGCCCTGGGCCAGTAGAGTCAGTGTCAGGAAATTCTTTACCTGCCGACTGCGGAGCGTTTCGATGGCCGGGTCGTGAGTAGGTCCCTCGACGCCACAATTCCAGCTCAGATTGTCATTGGCGCCGTCGCGGTTCTGCTCGCCGTTACTCTCGTTGTGCTTTACGTTGTACGAGACAAGATCGTTAAGCGTGAATCCGTCGTGACAGGTCACGAAATTGATGCTGCGTCTTTGCGGCCACTTCTCAGGTCCATACATGTCAGGGCTGGCGATCATACGGTGAGCTAGTTTGTTGACAGTCGCGGTGTCGCCTTTGATGAAACTCCGTATGTCATCACGAAATCTTCCGTTCCATTCCTTCCAGGCGTTGCCGACGAAGTTGCCGACCTGGTAAAGGCCGCCCGCGTCCCATGCTTCGGCGATTAGTTTGGTGCCGGCGAGTACGGGATCTGTCTCGATGTCCCAGATGACGGGCGGGTTCTGCATCGGCTGGCCCATCTCATCGCGCGAAAGAATTGACGCCAGATCGAAACGAAAACCGTCAACGTGCATTTCCTCAACCCAGTAACGCAGGCTGTCAAGAATCATCCGCCGCACGATAGGGTGGTTCGAGTTCAGAGTGTTGCCGGTGCCCGTATAGTCTGCATAGCGCGAGCGATCCTGCTCGAGAATGTAATAAGCATCGTTATCGATCCCGCGAAAACTTATTGTCGGACCGTCGGCCCCGCCTTCGGCTGTGTGGTTGAAGACGACGTCGAGAATAACTTCCAGGCCGGCGCGATGTAGCGCTTTTACCAGCTGGCGGAACTCATCCACCGGACCAAGTGGATCTTGGCGCAGGCTGTAGCCAGAGTGCGGCGCGAAAAACGAGACGGGCTGATAGCCCCAGTAGTTCTTTCGGCCCGCGGGCGCGGCCTGCTCGTCGAATTGAAAGATGGGCATCAGTTCTACGGCGGTAACGCCGAGACTCTGCAGATACGGAATCTTTTCGATTAGACCGAGGTAGGTGCCGCGCTTCTCCGGCGCGATCCCGGAACTCGGATGGCGCGTAAATCCGCGCACGTGCATTTCATAGATCACTGTATTGGCCCAACGGTGGTTGAGCGGCGCGTCGCCTTCCCAATCGAACTTGCTGTTATCGATCACGACGCTCTTCATAGCCGCCACGGCGTTCTGTCCCGGCTCGCTTCCCGAGCTCCGCACATAGGTTGCCGGCGCTACGACACCCTTCCCATATGGATCGAGGAGCACTTTACTGTGATCAAAGCGAAAGCCTCTTTCCGGGTCGTAAGGACCGCCGACGCGATAGCCATAAATCTGTCCGGCTTTAAGACCGGGGACAAATAGATGCCAGTAGTAATAGGTGCGGTGGACGGAGTGATCGAGCGCGATGGTGCGCGCTGGGCGTGGATCGTCCGCGCCATCGAAGAGGAGCAACTCGACCGACGACGCATTTTTGGAGTAGAGGCTGAAATTTACACCGTCCGGCCGGCATGTGGCGCCGAGAGGAAAGCTCTTACCCTCTACCAACTCGAAGTCCGTTAACGGAATCATTTCGCTTACCGCTGCCAAAGAATCTGGGATGCTTCGAGCGGTATGATCGCCTCCGGGTTGCAGGGAATTATCCGGGCCGTGTAATCGGACGTGGAGCGCGTCGCCGGCACGCGAGCGTTATAGACATAATTGCCTGCGTCTGATGCTGCCGACTGATCGGTGGACATGCGGTGGCGCTCGACGGGGCCGCCAGGCAACGCATCAGCATAGAGTTCGGCAGTCACCGAGTCTGGCGAAAGCTCACCGAGATGCACTTGCATTTGAAACGAGTGCTG
>Ga0247673_1000051_pt1 | contig 11802 bp, 12 predicted proteins | sample CNK14_metaG_FD_182722 | JGI IMG/M metagenome (GOLD analysis project Ga0247673, IMG submission 182722) | Soil microbial communities from Purdue University Martell Research Forest, Indiana, United States - CNK14 | ecosystem: Environmental > Terrestrial > Soil > Temperate forest > Bulk soil...
CGCAAGAAGTTCGAAAAGATTTGTTGCGCGCCTAAGCTTCCGGTGCGGATTCAATCAGCGCCGCGTCCCGCATCGCTCGCTTCGTAATCCAGATTGCGCGCACTTTTCCCCAGCGCGTTTCCTCGCACAGTTGCGTAGCTTTCCCCGCACACAATTTCATCCGCGTTGATTTTCCGGTACTTCTCAACGACTTGCGTCGGCACATCGGTTGCCACAGTGATTGCGGCAAACCGTGACCGTAACTTCGCGCGAGGGAAGCGCGGCGAGATGGCGCGCGCCTTCCTGTTGTCGCAAGAGTATCGCGCGCGGATCGGCAAGCTTTAAGCGTTGGCCTACTTCGTCTCGGATTTTTGAGAGGAGGGCTTATGTTATTTGAAATTTCCAAGCGAACTTTGCTACCCGTACTCGTTCTCTGCGCGCTGTTGTGCAGCGCTCAGTCAGTGCCCGCTCAGTGCGTTCGGAATCCTACGGGTGAAACCGCGGTTGGACTGAAGAACACTTCAAATCTTTTTCTCACTCTTTACATCGACACGATCAACAAAGGCGGCGTGCCTTCCGGCGACCGCAGTGTCGATTTTCTGGTCGCGCCCGGCACACACACTCTGCGCGCCGAAGGCTACCTCAATGGAGAAGTCATCTTCGCTAGCCGCCCGGTGATTATCGCGCCGGGCTTTATCTGCACGTGGACGGTAACTGATCCGCCGAGCAAACCGGCTCAGGCGCGCGCGGTTTTCCGCGACGTGCTTGAGTTTCCACGCGTAACGGCAACGGTGCCGCTCGTCATTCCTAATTACTAATTGACTTTGAAATTGAAGGGAGAATCAATCATGAAGAATAGCCGGTCATCATTCTCAATAGCGCTGGTGGCGATAGCATTCGTATTGATCGTCTGCGCGATCATCGTTGTCCTGTCCGCGCCGGCATTCGGACAGGAAACCGATCCTTACAAAGCGACAGCCGCGCAGGCTCCGTCCGGCTAATGCATCCTTTGAGTGTCAAATCATCAGCGTGCGTAGATGAGTCTTCAATAAAATGAATCAGTTGGTAATCAAATTGCGGTCGCGCCAATGACCGCAGGAGGTGTCACATGTTGCGATCCAGTTTACATCCCGAAGAACAGCCAAATCGCGTGGTTGGGCCAACGAAGTATCGCGGCGGCCCCAACCAGTCTGAACTTGCTTGCAGCTGCTGTAACGAGCTGTATTTCGTTGACGACGTTAGTTTTCGGCAGGCCATGTTCGCCATGGAAAACGGGCTTGAGAATCCGTTCTGTTGCGATGAATGTGAAGCCGAACACGAGGAGTTAGCGCACTAGCCCTGCGGCCTGTTCGATCAGGCACAGGTCCAAGGGCAATTCAATGGGAGGCAATCATGAGCTTTGATCCAGCAACTGAAATTCAAAACTACCTGGTCTTTGGTGAATTCGGCGACGTGAACCCGTCGATCTGCGATTCGTCGACATTCACGTTTCTCAGCGCTGAAAGGATGGAGGAACTCTTCGATCACGAAATCGAAGGCTGCTTCCTTTATTCGCGCCAGTTCAATCCCACAAACAAGTATCTGTCGCTGGCGCTGGCGCGCATGGAGGACGGTGAGTACGCCCAAGTCACTTCGTCGGGCATGGCGGCGATTTCTTGCACGCTGCTGGAATTGTGCTCTGCGGGAAACGAGATCCTTGCTGAGCGTACCGTCTATGGCGGCACCTATGCGCTGCTGGCAAACCTGCTGCCGCGCTACGGAATCGGTACGCGCTTCATTGACCTGCGTGATGAGCAAACCGTGCGCGCCGCGATCACGCCCAAGACGCGCGTCCTCTATTGCGAGAGCGTCAACAATCCGCTGCTCGAGGTTGCCGATATTCCGATGCTCGCCCGCGTCGCACAAGACTTTGGTCTGACGCTGGTCGTGGACAACACGTTCAGCCCGTTGATTCTTTCGCCGCTCAGGCTGGGGGCCGACGTCGTCGTGCACAGCATGACGAAATTCATCAATGGCGCGAGCGACTGCGTTGCGGGCTGCATTGTGTCGTCGCATGAATTCATCAACCGGCTCACGAACAGCAATCATGGCCCATGCATGTTGCTGGGGCCGGTGCTCGACAGCATTCGCGCGGCGAGCATTCTAAAAAACCTGCACAGCCTGCACATTCGCATGATGCACCACAGCCGCAACGCGCTCTACCTCGCGCGCCGATTCGAAGAGTTTGGTCTGCCGGTTCACTATCCGGGCCTTGAGCATCACCCGCAGCACGAGTTGATGACACGGTTGATGAATCGCGGTTTTGGATATGGCGGGATGCTGGCCGTCGATGTCGGCGACCGCGTGACGGCCGATCGCCTGATGCTGCGCATGCAGGAAGAAAAAGTTGGCTACTTCGCGGTTAGTCTCGGCTATTTCAAAACTCTGTTCAGCGCGCCGGGCCACAGCACTTCGGCAGAAATTCCTGAAGAGGAACGACTGAAAATGGGGATGAGCGATGGGCTGATTCGCTTTTCGGTCGGCTTGGATAACGACATGCAGCGCACCTGGGAGACGATCAGTCGATGTCTCGAAGAACTAGGGGTGTGTGGCGAGCATTCGATTCACGGCGAACTCGTCGCCGTGTGAAATATTCGCAAGTAGGCCCCTTTGTCTTTGTGAGATAGAGTAAGGCCTGTCTATGACGATCCCCAAAATCAATGGAGGTCGAGGCGCATGAGTGACTCGACCTCCGCTCCAACCATTCTCTGCATCGCCAGTTTTTCCAAGGGCAACGACTTCATTCGCGAAGCTGCCGCGCAAGGCGCGCGCGTGGTTTTGCTGACGCGTGAAAAACTTCTGGGCGAAGATTGGGCGCGCGAATCGCTCGATGAGCTGCTCGCGATTCCCGGCAAGACCAGCGTGTCCGCTTATTTGATGGCGGCGACGCACGTCGCCCGCACGCGCCGCGTGACGCGCGTCGTGGCGCTCGAGGAATACGATATCGTCACGGCCGCGCACATTCGCGAACATCTCTGCGTGGCGGGCCTGGGCACAACGACGGCGCGCTGCTTTCAGGACAAGCTGGCGATGCGCGCCAAAGGCCGCGCGCTTGGATTACCGCAGCCTGAGTTTGTGCAACTTCTGAACTACGAAGCGATCGATGAGTTTATGAAGGCAAACGCGTCGCCGTGGATGCTGAAGCCGCGCATCGGTGCGTCATCAATGGGCATGCGGAGGTTGAGCGAGCCCGAAGAAGTGCGGAGCGCGATTCGCGAACTTGATCGGCGCGAAGCGCTACACGAGCGATCCGATTTTCATCTTCTGGAAAAATATGAACCTGGAAATGTCTATCACGTCGATTCGCTGATCGTCGCCGGCGAGATCGTGTTTACGAACGTCGCGCAATATGGCGCGCCACCCTTCGACATCGCGCGCGGCGGCGTTAACACTTCCGGGACCGTACCTTACAAATCGAAAACGCGAAAAGACTTGCTCGCATTGAATGCCAGGCTGCTACAAGGCTTTGGGATCGACCGCGGCGTGACTCATGCTGAATTCATCGAACGGTCGGACGCGAAGCGGGCTCAGGATCGATTCTATTTTCTGGAGGTTGCCGCTCGCGTCGGCGGCGCCTTTACGGCTGAGACGATTGAAGCTGCTACGGGAATCAACTTCTGGCGCGAGTGGGCGAAAATCGAAGCCGCAACTAAAGAGAAACCTTATCGCCTGCCGAAGACGCGCAAAGAATATGGCGGCATCGCGATGTCACTCGCGCGGCAAGAGTCTCCGGACACCTCCGCTTACGACGATGCTGAAATCGTTCTAAGAGTAGTAAAGCCCAATCACGTGGGACTCATTATTCGCAGCAAGCGTCACCAGCGAATGATCGAATTGCTCGATCAATATGTAGCGCGCTTCCACCACGACTTCACTGCCGTCGTTCCCGTTGAGGAACGCGCCGAGCAACACTTATGAAGTTCGATTGGCGTTGTTGAGGGCGAGTTTGGAATTGCTCTTGGCAGAAGGTATGAGACGCCGTATAAGAGTGCTGGCCATCCGGTTCGCCTAATACCCAGTTCGGCATCGAAGATCGTATGACATCACCGGCCCAAACAACGATCGGAGGAATAACTCCTTTCTTCATTGTGCGTGACCTTTCGGCGGCTCTGGCTTTCTATCGAGACAAGCTTGGGTTTGAGGTCACGTTTACAGCGCCGCCGAACGATCCGTTCTTTGGAATTGTTCGGCGCGACCGGGCGATGCTGATGCTAAAAGATGTGGAAGTAGATCCTCTCCCGAATTCGCAGCGGGACCCGAGTGCGCGATGGGATGCTTATGTGGATGTGCCGGACCCGGATGCACTGGCAGCCGAATTCAATTCGCGCGAGGTCGAGTTTTCGAAACCGCTTAAGGACACTCACGACGGCCTGCGCGGTTTCGAAGTAACCGACTCGGACGGTTACGTACTTTTCTTTGGTCGCCCTCGAGAGTAGCGTCAGTGCGAGCGCGCGCCACCGGCAGAAATGAAGCACCTGCGAATTTCATCGGCCTCTACCGTGTCGCGCTCCAAAAGCAATTCAACCAAACGAGCGATTGACTCCCGTTCAGACGTCACCACCTCGCACGCTCGTTCCAATTGCGCACCGATGATTTCGTTCGTTGCTTCGTCGGCTCGATCGAGCAAGCTGGGACTTTGATTGTCGGCTTGCTTCTCGCCCAGATAAATCGGCCCCAGCGGACTCATGCCAAATTCGCGCACCATCTTGCCGGCAATTTCAACGGCGCGCTCGATGTCGTTTGAGGCACCCGCGGTCATCGTGTTCAGCACAATCTGTTCGGCCGCGCGTCCGCCCAGCAAGATCGCAATCTGATCCTCGAGATACTCACGTTTCTTCATTAAGCGATCGCGATCCGGCAGCGCTTGCGTCACGCCCAGCGCCCGGCCGCGAGGAAGAATCGAAACCTTGTGAATTGGATCGCTGTTCTTCACGGCGAGGCCGACCGCGACGTGACCAGCTTCATGAACCGCGGTCGCATATCGCTCGTCTTCATCCATCATGAAGCCCTGGCGTTCGGCGCCCATCAGGATCTTATCGCGCGCGTATTCAACATGTTCGCGGGCAACTGATTCGCGCTGGGCCCGCGTCGCGGCGATCGCCGCTTCGTTCAAAAGGTTCGCGAGGTCGGCGCCGGAAAATCCGGGTGTGCCGCGCGCAATCCAATTCAATTCCAAATCACGATCGAGAGGAATGTGACGCGCGTGAACGTCGAGAATCGCTTCACGGCCGCGCAGGTCGGCGAGGTTCACCATAATCTCGCGATCGAACCGGCCCGGACGGGTCAACGCCGGATCTAAAACGTCTGGTCGATTCGTCGAAGCGATCACCACGATGCTCGACGATTGATTAAAACCATCCATCTCAATCAACAGTTGATTGAGCGTCTGATCCTGATCGGCCGAGCCCGAATCGTTGCCGCGTCCGCGCTGGCGACCCAGGGCATCGATTTCATCGATGAAGATGATGCACGGCGCCAGCTTGCGCGCCCGCGCGAACAAGCGCCGGACACGAGCTGCGCCCACCCCAGCGAATTTCTCCTGGAAACTCGATCCCGAAACCGCGAGGAACGGGACGCCTGCTTCGCCCGCGGTAGCCCGCGCGAGCAGAGTCTTTCCCGTTCCTGGTGGCCCATAAAGCAGGACACCGCGCGGAGCCCGACCACCCAACCGGCCGAAGCTGATTGGGTCGCGCAGGAATTCTATTGTCTCAGCGAGTTCGGCCTTTACTTCGTCGACGCCCGCAACATCCGCGAACGTGGTCGTCTCCTTGCCATTTTGATCGCTGAGATTGAAATTGCCGCCACGGCCGTTCACGGTCGCGTGGACTCGCCAACCAACGAATGCGAACAATCCCAAAAGAAGTACCGGCCAGGAATACAAAATGACCGTGCCGCCCAACGACGGTTGCGTGGACGCAAACTCGACAGGCACATGGTTCTTTCTGAACAACTCAACAATCGTCTGACGGAATGATTCTCCGGCAACGGTGCTTTGAACGACGGCGCCGTCAATTCGCTTGACCTGCATTGAGTCATTATCGATGAGCACCGACGCCGCGGAACCCGCTTCGGCGAGCGCGTACAGATCAGAGTAATTAACCGTCTGAATCGCAGTGCGGGTAGTGCGATAACGCACAAATGAAATCGCTCCAATCGCGAGCGCCGCGGTGATGAAGGCGCCCACGATCAAGGTTCGTTGGGAGCGAGTCGAAAATTTCCTGATACTAAAAGCCATAACTCTCCTTGGCGGCTTCGGCCTGGGCCGAAACACTCTGGGGTCAAACGTTAATCAAAGGAACTAGAGGATTGAAGCGAAAGGCGAGTCGGGGGAATTGCTAACGCGTAACCCTGCAGACTGAATGTTCGCGCTGGGGCGAACCACGACATTTAGCCATAACGCGCAACCGGAAGTCCAGCACTAACTCATAGAAACGTGAATTGATTGCGACGAAAAGTTGAGAACTACGAGAAGCCCGCGCCCACGTTCACAGCACGCCGAGACGAGCGCCGAAAGCGCCATACTTCCATACACTTTCGGGCCGGTGCGCAACGTCTCAATTCAAACCACTATTGCCAAGGATCAAGTAAGTTGCGGATCTTCTCCGATCAATCTGTAAGGCATGGCCGTTGCCGCTACGACCTCTGCGCGATTCCAACTGTTTAGAGGAGGAAACGACAATGTTGTGGACGATTTTTGTGATTCTGTTGGTGCTGTGGCTGGTTGGACTGGTTTCGAGCTACACGATGGGTGGCTTCATTCACCTGTTGCTCGTGCTGGCCGTGATCGTGCTGATCATCAACCTGGTGACCGGCCGACGAACTGTCTAGCGGATCGCTTGGCAGTCACACAGCGATACAGGCGCGTCACTCGCCAGCTGCGATCGAAGGCAACCATTCACTAGCTGTTATTGACGCGCCGTACTCTTTACCTTACGCGGCGAGCGGCACGATGCAATCGATCGGGCACAGCTCGACACATTTCGGTTCGTCGAAATGGCCGACGCATTCGACACACGTTTCCGGATCGATTTGATAGATCTCGTCTCCGGCGCTGACGGATTCGGTCGGACACTCGGGCCGGCAAGCATCACAGTTGATGCAGTCTTCCAAAATGGTTAATGCCATGAACGAATTTCTCCCTGATTCATGATTTTAGATTTCGCTTTGTGATCCTTTGCGTCTTCGCGACGTGGCGTTAGGCGATGAACTTTTTCGTGATTCACGCACAGGCGCCAAGACCTCAAAGATCCGCAAAGCACTTTTACTCCAGCACGAAAATATTTTTCTCGCGGCAAATGTCTTTCAGCACCTTGGGCCAAACGGTGACGCTGACTTCGCCTAAGTGCGCTTTCCGCAGCAGCGACATTACGGTCCGCGATTGACCAATACCGCCGCCGATGCTGAGCGGCAATTCGTTATTAACGATTGCCTGGTGATATGGCAGCTTCAGGAAGTCGAGCTGATTCGTAATCTCGAGTTGCTGCTTCAGCGTGTCGGCATTCACGCGAATGCCCATCGAACTTAGTTCATGCCGTCGTCGCGTGACCGGATTCCAAACCAGGATGTCGCCGTTCAGGCCGTGCATCGAATCACCATTGTTCTTCACCGTCTCAGTCACCCAATCGTCGTAATCGGCTGCGCGCATCTCATGCGGATAGCCATCCTTCAAAACCCAGCCGATGCCGTAAATGAAGACCGCCGGGAACTCTTGAAGGATCGCCGTCTCGCGTTGTTTGCGCGGCAGATTCGGATAACGATCGAGGATCTCTTCCGCATGCAAAAACTTCAGTTCGTCCGGCAGCGGCGGATACTTGTCAGACTTCAATTGCGGGAACAGGCCGTGAATGTATTCTTCGGCGCCTTTGATAACTTTCCAGATCGACTCGACTGTCTGGCGCAGGTAATCAAGATTGCGCTGCTGGCGCGTGATCACCTTCTCCCAATCCCATTGATCGACGTAGGCACTGTGATCGTGATCGAGGAAGTAATCCTTCCGCACTGCGCGCATGTCCGTGATGATGCCTTCGCCCGGGTGCATGCCGAACTGCTTCAGCGCGACGCGTTTCCACTTGGTCGCGGCCTGCACCACCTGAGCGTCGATCGGATGCACATCGCGATCGTTTGAAATGTGAAATTGGATCGGCGTGCGCGAGCCGTCGCGATCGAGCATATCGTTAACGCCGCTTTCGACGTCGACAATCAACGGCACTTCGACGCGCATCAATTTCAGTTCGCGACAGAGGTTGTCTTCGATGTATCGCTTGACGAGGGTGATCGCTTCCTGCGTGTGTTTTGGATCGAGAAGCGAGCAATAGTCATCCGGAAGAACACCTGCCAGTTCGTCGTAATTCCCGATTCCGGGGCCGGCCAGATCCGCAGTCTTGTCCATGGAAATCATCGTGCTCATCTCTTCACCTCTTCGTTAATCAATTTAGAAAAGCGCCGCTGCATTGAAGGCATAGTTTCGTCGGGTATGCCGCAACCGACATGCCGTGCTTCAGAGCTTAGAATTTCGCTTTGAGAAAGGCTCATTGGCGCGCTCGCGTGCGGAAACCTGCGCGGACTGATGCGAGAAAACTCGCACGCCAAGTATGAGCCGATGGATACGAATTACTGTGACGCGGGTCACTCAGCGGGAGCGACGGCGTTCGGACTGGACCATTTTGTAACCTGACGCGGCTGTGCCTCAAGACTCCAGAGCAAACGCTCGCAGCCGCGTAGCGGCGACATATTTTGAGGACAACGCTGCCCGGCGAATCCCGAGCTCCGGAGGAGCGACCGTGGCGTCAAGGCTTGATTGCAACTTTTAAGACTCCATCAGCCCGTTCGCCGAACAACCTGTAACCTTCCGCGATCTGCTCGAGCGAGAACCTGTGCGTCAACAGCGGCGTGAAATCCACGCGGCCGCTGCGGACAACTTCCATCAGTCGCCGCATGCGTTCTTTGCCGCCGGGACAGAGCGTCGTCACGATACGATGATCCCCAAGGCCGGCCGCGAACGCGTCGTAAGGCACTTGCAGCTTGCCTGAATACACGCCGAGACTCGAAAGCGTTCCACCGGGCCGCAAACAACGCAGAGCGCTCTCGAAAGTTTGCTGCGTTCCGAGTGCTTCGATAGTTACGTCAGCTCCGTCTCCCGTTAACTTCTTTACTTCAGCGATCGGATCGCAATCGCGATAATCGAGCACAATGTCCGCGCCCATCCGCTGCGACATCTTCAGGCGATTGTCGTCACCGTCGATCCCAATGATCATCGCAGCACCCATCAACTTCGCGCCTGCAGTCGCGCACAGGCCGATGGGGCCCTGAGCAAAGACCACCACCGCGTCGCCAATCTTGATGCCGCCCGACTCAGCGCCGCTGAATCCGGTCGAAGCGATGTCGGCGAGCAGCACTACTTGTTCATCGGTCAACTCGTTAGGAATCTTTGCAAGGTTCGCTTGGGCATAAGGCACCAGCAGGTACTCAGCCTGCGCGCCATTGATTGTGTTGCCGAACCGCCAACCGCCGAGCGCTTCATATCCTTCGCCGTGTCCGCATTGGGAAAGATGTCCCGACAGACACCCGCGGCATTGACCGCACGGCGTAATCGCGCCAACCAGCACCCGATCGCCGACACTGTATCCTGTGACGCCTGCGCCGAGCTCTTCGATCACGCCGACCGGTTCGTGGCCAATGACCAGACCTGGCTTCACCGGATATTCGCCGCGCACGATGTGCAGATCGGTTCCGCAAATCGTCGTCAGGGTCACGCGGATCACAGCTTCACCGACGCCGGCGCGGGGCCGCTCAACTTCTTCAACTCGAATCTCATCCTTACCGTGAAAGACCGTTGCTCTCATCTTTGACATGTGCGATACACCCTTTCTCTCAAGCTTAGCTGCGCACGACATGTGCCAATGCAAACAGCCATTTTTGCGCATTGATGCTGCTTTGATCTTCCTAAAAGTGGGCAGTTTTGGCCGTGATCTGTGGACTTTTGCTCATCGCTCCCGGCGCGCGATGCCAGAAAGATTAGAGTTTGTCCGAATCGAAATCCTTTGAAGGTTGAGCTCTCGATTAGTGAACCGGCCAGACGAATCGCGCGTGTCGAAGTGGGGAGCGAGCAAGTTAGAGCTTGAATCTCAACGTCGTGCCGATGATGTTGATGTCTCCCGGCTTGCTGCGGCCATCGTTCTGCCGCATGTAGTAAAGCTCGCCGGTGAAATGCTTGTTGAAGGTATGGCCCGCACCGATGGCCGCTCGGTTGCGCACCCAATCGCGCAGGCTCCAGTCATAAAAGACCTCATCGGAAATGAACCATGTGAAGTTCTTTTTCTCGATCTTGAATGGATGCTCCAATCGCACGCGATTGCGATAGCGCCATGCATCGACCTGCGGCTCGCGCCACCGCCGCTCGAACCAATTGCGGTCGCTGAGCGTGAACTTTCCGATTGGCCCCTGAAATGTCGCGCCGAAACTTAGTCGATCTTCATGCTCACGCCTGCCATGGGGCGGCTTGGCTTCGCGATGAAAATAAAGTTCGTTCAGCGTTACATACTTCGATAGCTTGTAATTGAAGCCGGCGCCCCAGCGGTAGTCGAAGCCACTGCCGAAGAAGTTCCCTCCGAAGCGCCAAGTCGTTTGCAAAAGAAAATCGACCTTCTTCGTCATCGGCACCGTGAGCTGCACGTCGTTCCACGACTGATTATCGGTTTCGGGAACGGTCGCTTGCGCCCGTGCTTCAAGCGGGGCACACGTCCACATCATCGAAAGCAGCCAGGCTGCGATTACAGTTTTCTTCATCGTTGTCGCGCCAGAGTGTAATTCGGCAAGACGCTGAATGACGTGAGGCCTATCGCCACGCGGTCCCCGGGCTTGAACTTCGTCGCGTTCGCTTCGGGCTTGGGACGCGTGACCATGATCGGAATTCCCGTCATTCGTTGAGGGGTGTTGATGGTGACTTGATACAGCGCATCGGTGTCGCCTTTGCGGTGGGTAAGATCGAGGCGCACCGAAAGTCGCTCGTACGCTCCTACAAAGTTCACTTCTTGAATCACACCGTTGGCCAAACGGCGGCAGTTACCGGGGAGGTTCGCGTCCTGGCTGATGCAGACATCTTCAGGCCGAAAGACGAGCTTGACTGATTGTCCCTCGCGAAATCTCGCCGTTTCTTTCTCCGCAAGAAATCGTGCGGTGCCAATCTCAACGTGACCTTCGGCGACCACGCCCAGCAGCAGGTTCGCCGCGCCGAGAAACGTCGCGACGTATTCCGTCTCAGGATGATTGTAGACTTCGTCGGGCGTGCCAATCTGTTCCAGGTGCCCGTTGTTTAGAACCGCAATGCGATCGCCCAGCTCGAGCGCTTCTTCCTGATCGTGTGTGATGAAAATCGACGGCACCTTTACCTGTCTGAGCAGCGCGCGAATTTCCCGTCGCAGGTGCACGCGAGTTTGCGCATCGAGCGCGCCGAAAGGTTCGTCGAACAAGAGCACTTGAGGTTTGTATGCGAGCGTGCGCGCGATCGCGACGCGCTGTTGCTGTCCACCCGAAAGTTGCCACGGATATTTCTTGCGATGCGCTTCCAACTGCACGAGCTTGATCAAGCGATCGACCGTCTCGCGCCGTTCTCTGCGCGGCCGGCGTCGAATCTTCAAACCGTACGCGATGTTCTTCTCGACCGTCATCCGCGGGAAGAGGGCGTATGCCTGAAAGATCACGCCCACGCCACGCTCGCGTGCGGGCATATCCGTCACGTCCTTGCCGTGCAGAATGACTTCGCCCGTGTCCGGATATGCCCGCACG
>Ga0247673_1000052_pt1 | contig 11749 bp, 11 predicted proteins | sample CNK14_metaG_FD_182722 | JGI IMG/M metagenome (GOLD analysis project Ga0247673, IMG submission 182722) | Soil microbial communities from Purdue University Martell Research Forest, Indiana, United States - CNK14 | ecosystem: Environmental > Terrestrial > Soil > Temperate forest > Bulk soil...
CGTTGTCGGTGACGTAATATTTACATCTGAGCAATTCTACCAACAGCATAGGGACGCTTGTTGGGCTTTTGTCGATGCTACGTATGATGGTTGGAATCTAGCGAAACAGCATCCGGATCAGGCTTTGAAGTTTACAGTCATATATAATCAAAAAGGCGACCCAAAACATGAAACGGCGATGCTAGCCTCGATATTGCCTTTGATTTTTGTCAGCGGCCGAACAAGCTTCACGGACCAGAACACGCAAACTTGGGCGAACATGGTGAGTTTTTTGAAGAATAACAATGTAATAGAGACCAATGTTGATCCGGATAGCTGCTTTTGGAGCCGCTAAATGAAAATCGCGCGAACGATCGCGGTCTTCGTGTTGTTGTTGATTCTCTGGCAAATGGTGTGCTTTGTATTCGCGGTTCCCTCATACATTTTACCGAAACCGATCGAGGTTGCGCGGGAGCTAATCAAAGATCCGTTAGGACTTCTAAAGCATTTTAGTCTTACTTTCTTTGAGTCCCTCATCGGACTGTTTTTGGCCTGGCTGTTTGCTATCTGCGCAGCATTCCTCATTTTCATCGTTCCTAAACTTGAAGAAAGCCTGTTGCCTTTAATAGTTGGCTTTAAGGCGATTCCTCTCGTGGCGCTCGCTCCACTGGTGATACTTTGGTTCGGAAACGGATTCCTTTCGAAGAGTGTCATGGCCGCAACAATCTGCTTCTTTCCTCTGGTTGTTGGATATCTAAAAGGCTTTAGATCGTGCACTGATGATGAGGTGTTATTCCTTCGGAATCTTGAACTCTCCCGTACAGAAGAACTCTTCCGGTTTCGCTTGATGAAGGCGACGCCTTTCTGGTTGGCAGGATTGAGAGTAGCTAGTGTGCTGGCCGTGGTGGGAGCCATTGTCGCGGAGTTTTCTGGAGCAAACGCCGGACTCGGTTACATTGTAATTATTTCGGCTGTGAGAATTGACACCCCACTGCTCATGGTGGGAATCCTGTTGTCCGCGATATGCGGAATAGCCTTGTACGTGATTGCGATCGGTATCGAATCAGCACTCCTAAAGCGCATGCAAATGGAACCGCTCCCCGAGTAGGATCCTTTCCATTACATTGTACTTGACGTTTCAAGCTCCATCCTCTTAACTACTTCGCCATATGCGCACAAATGAGCTAAGGGCAAAGGGCAAAGGGCAAAGGGTAATCCTGCAAACGAAACTCGCGGTTTTCTTAATCACACTGTCAGGTCTGATTCTTGAAGTCGGACTCACTCGTATCTATTCCGCCAGCATCTGGTACCACTTTGCATTTGTAGCCATTTCGGTCGCTCTGCTTGGTTGGGGACTGGGCGGGTTCACAGTTCACGTCTGGAAGACGTGGCGAAGGGGCAAGGGGCAAGGGGCAAGGGCGCTGTCGATTAATGCGGCGGCGCTGGTGACGTTGCTCTATGCGGGTACGATTCCGCTGTGCCTCTGGCTTCTGGTGCGATATCCGTTCGAGATGGATCGGTTGCCGCTATATTTTCTGGCGCCGCTGTTGCCGTTCTTTCTGGCCGGCATGGCGCTGTCGATCGTGTTCGATATTCATCGCGCCATCGCGGGGACTTTGTATTTCTATGACTTGATAGGAGCGGCGTTAGGAGCAGTGCTGGTGACGTTGCTGCTGCATTTGTTGGGCGGGGAAGCGGCTCTCCTGGTTGCGTCAATAGCTCCCGCAGCCGCAGCGCTGCTGATGAGTCTGTCGTCCGCTTCGCGGGCTCAGGAAGGTAGAGAAGAAGGGCGCGTCGCTAGACCCTCACCCAACCCTCTCCCAAAGGGAGAGGGGCAATTACCAACGCCCTTGCTGACGAGCGGACTAATGCCCCGTAACACATGGCTCCCCCGCGTCGTGCAAGTTGCGGCCGCGCTCGGCGTCGTTTTGGCGATTGTCGCAGTCGTAGCCACTGTGAAATACGGCGCGTTTCGGGTGAAGCCCGGCACGACCAAAGCCATGCGCAACCAGATGGATGCCTCACCGGGATCGCACATTGTGCAAACCGGGTGGAATGCTTATTCACGTATCGACTGCGTCGAAGGTCTGCCGAACAGTTTCGCGCGCCTCTATATCGACTCAGATGCGTGGACGGGAATTCGCGGATGGGATGGCAATCTCAACAGCGTGCAAGACATGAAAGGCTCTTATCGCGCGCTGCCGTTTCGACTGACACCGAATGCCGAGACTCTGATCATCGGTCCCGGTGGCGGGCCTGATGTGGTTGCGGCGTTGGCTTCCGGAAGCAAGAAGGTGACGGCCGTCGAGATGAATCCATTGATGCTTAAGTTCGTGCGTAGCTATGGCGCGCGCGCTGGCAATCTCTACGATCGTCCGGATGTGGAGGCGATCCTGAGCGAAGGTCGCAACTTCATCAGCCGCACGGATCGAAAGTTCGACATCATCCTGCTCGGCTTTGTGGATTCATGGGCGTCGGTGGCTTCGGGAGGATTGTCGTTATCGGAAAATTATCTCTACACGACCGAAGCGATGCGCGCGTACTACGACCATCTCTCAGACAACGGGATCCTCGTTGTGCTGCGTTGGGAGATGGATATACCGCGGTTGACTTCAAATGCGGTGGCAACGCTGGGCGCGAATGAAGCTAAGCAGCGCGTGGTCGTGTTGATGGAGAAGCAAGCGAACCCGAACGATTATCCCCAGATGCTTTTCATGCTGCGCAAGCAGCCGTTCACGACGGATCAGATGGCCGAGATGCGCAGCAAGTGGACGCAAGCGAATCCGATCATTATGCCGGATGGAACTGCGCCCCCGGGACTAAAAGAAGTGTTGGCCGGAACCAAGACGTTGCCGCAGTATGACGCCGAGTCCTCACGGTTCGTAGGAGCTGTGTGGGATGACAGCCCTTTCTACTTTGCGATTGAAAAGCCTTGGCGTATGCCGGGCGCGATTGCAGAGCGAATGCTGAAGTGGCTGCTGGGCCCAAGCGTGGGCATGCTCGCGCTCTTTGCCGTGTTCGGCAAGCGCAAAGTGATGGACGGCGCGAAGAAGGCGTCGACGGTTCCCTACGTCGGATCGTTGGTTTACTTCGCCGCGCTTGGATTTGGATTCATCGCGGTTGAGTTGGCGCTATTGCAACACCTGACTCTGCTCGTCGGACATCCGATTTACACACTGTCGGTTCTGCTGTTCACGCTGCTGGCGTTTGGCGGGATTGGAGCCTCGCTCAGCTCACGCTGGTCAATGTGGAAAGCTTGCGCGGCGGTGGCGATTATCGGCAGCGTTGAAGCGCTCGCTTTGCCCAAGCTTGTGCCGGCTCTGTTGTGGTTACCTTTGTGGGGAAGAATCATCGTTGCGATTATTTTGATCGCGCCGCTTGGTTTAGCGATGGGCATGCCTTTTCCGCGAGGATTGAAACAGACGGGTGAAGGATCTCTACCCGCGCCGCCATTCTATTGGGGACTGAACGGCATTATGTCTGTTATTGGTTCGGTCACGACTGTGTTCGTCGCTCTAATGTTTGGCTTTCAGGCAGCGATGTTGATGGGCAGCGCGTGTTACGTACTCGCGGCGCTGGCTTCGACAAAGGCGTTTCCGAAACAGTTGGCCAGTGAGCAGTGAAGATTCGAGCGCCACATCAAGTGCGGCCGGATGGAATAATTTCGATCAGAGTCCGTAAAGCACGATTGACGGCCTTTGAGTTAGGAAAGTACTTCCGTACGTCGGGTTCCAAGACAACGCTGCCTTCGCGGTCGATCTCCCTTACCTCAGTCGTTCCGTCCGGCTTGCGAATTCTGATCACGTAACCCAGCAGGCGCGATCGATGATGCTTGCCACGAACACCGCCTGAGAAATCGTATTCGGCGCGCATTCCGTTTTGGGTCTTTGTTGTCTTACGCGTTTTCTTCGGCATATTTCTCGCGCTCGGTTCGAGTGGCAACGCGGGCACTTATTAGCCGAGTAATGCTACCGCGCTGCGTATAACTCACGACAATTATTCGATCATTCTCCGATTCGCCGATATCAAGGAATCTGCGTTCAGACTTTGAATGATCCGGATCGGAAATCGTCACTGATAACGGATCGTCAAAAACTGTCTCAGCCTCGTCGAAACTAACTTTGTGCTTGCGAAGATTGACCTTTGCTTTTTCCTCATCCCATTCGAATATAGGCTTCATTGAGGGCTAATTCAAAGACTTCGGAGTATCAACGTTCTCTATCCCACAGCGGTATTGGATGTTGTAGTTGTCGGTGGGGGCGGCGGCGAGTCCGGTAAACTGATCCCGTGCATCATCTCCCAATCCTCAGTCGGAATCATTTCAATCGCATCCCACGGACAACCGTCAAGGAAGGCGCCATCGGGGCCTTTGCTGGTGCACTTCTGACAACCGATGCACAAATAAGGATCGACTTCGATACGACCGAAGGGCGGGTGATCTTCATCCGTCACCCAGAACATGCACGCTTCGATGGGGCAATACTCGATGCACGCCGGTGAACCGGCACAACCCGTGCAACAGTCAGTGGTAATCGCGAGGATGCGCGGCTTCTTTTTGCGCGTCGCCTTACCGTCGCCTACTGACATCGGCGACTCCTTTTCGACGATGTCGAAGATGCTTGTTTCTGCGAGTGCCGTCATGTGCGAAACATTAACATACCGCTAAGCTTCGCTCAACGTGAATTTGAATTGGCGCAAACACATCACGCTCCAGCAAAGGCGGCTCACTCACAATCACTTCTTACGATGCTCTTGTGATGTTCGACTATTAATGATGTGCGTCGTCGTCGTGGCATAGTGTGCGCTTGCATTATCTCCTGAGTTGAAGTTCACAGCGGAGGTTAACGAGATGGAGAGCATCATAGGGATTTTCAATTCATTGGCTGACGCGCAGCGAGGAGCGGCGATTCTGCAATCGCTGGGGATTTCAGAGAAGTACATAGCCGTACTTGCACCGCACACTCGTCAGAGTGAAATCGAAGCACGCATACCGACGACGGAAGCCGAACAACCAGGAATGGGCACAGCCCTCGGTGGGACCGTCGGGGCAGCGCTCGGGGTCGCGGGAGGTTTGGAAGCAGGCGCGGCGGCAGCGGCACTTCTGATTCCCGGAGTAGGGCCGGTTCTCGCCTTCGGATTAATTGGCGCGTTGATCTTTGGCGCGGGGGGCGCAGCGGCTGGAGCCCTGGCAGGCGATGCGTTAGAGAAGGGAATCGCCGATGGCATTCCACGCGACGAGCTCTATGTTTATGAAGACGCGTTGCGGCGCGGACGATCCGTGGTCATCGCTTTCACAGATAATGAGCAAGTTGCCGACAGCGCGCGAGTGGCCCTCAAGCGCGCCGGAGCCGAATCAGTCGATGCTGCGCGTGAGGAGTGGTGGATCGGCTTACGCGGTGCGGAGAGCGAACACTACACGGCGCAAGGCGGCGACTTCAAAACTGATGAAGCTAAGTATCGTTTGGGGTTCGAAGCTGCCCTGCATCCGGATTGCCGGGGCAAGAACTGTGACGATATGATGAATCACCTGAACAAGAAATACGGGGCGGACTCAGGCACGCGGCCTTTCCGCGAAGGGTATGATCGCGGTCAACATTATTTGACCTACGTCACCAAGACATACCGCGATCGACGAGACTCAGACTCAAGGAAGGCAGCTTAGCCTAAGCACTGCCGAACAAACTGATCTGCGAGAAGCAATCCTGAACGTCATCATAGCTGTCGCCATTCTCGGCGGCAGCTATGTGATCATGCACCTCTTCGCGCGCGCAATGTACATCCGTTGCGCGCAGTGTCATACGTTGAATGCGAAACGGCGCGCACAATGCCGGAAATGCGAAGCTCCGCTGCGCTGATTCAGAGTCTGGGGCGGTTGCTGAGTCGTGCGCCGGCAAAATCAAGCACGATAACCAGCAGGGCTATGAGCGGCAGCAGATATATAGCTGGGCCGGCATGGAAGACATACCGCCCAAGGACGTAGAAAAGAACCAGCACAAATGCAACGAACCAGGCCATTCGCTAACTTAATTATTGATTACTTGGTCTGTGCTGGCGACCTCAGCGCGCTGTTTGCGTCTTCGCGTGACCACCAGCACGCCGGCGAAGATTAATAACGACGAGACGATTGCACGCGGGCTCAAGGATTCTCCTAGCACAACCGGGGCCAGCACAAACGCAAACAGCGGCTGAAGATAAATATAGACGGCGACTGTGCTCGGCGGCACGCGGGCCAGCGCCCAGGCGTTCAAGAAGTATGCGCCGGCGGTTGGCAGAATAATGATGTAAGCGACAGCGAACCAGACTCCGATCGAGATTCCGCTGACCGAGATCTTAGAGAGACTGTAAACGCCGGCTGGTATGGTGGCGATACTGGCGATCACAAAAATCCAGGTGATGACGTTCAGCGCACTGTAGCGTCGCACAATGTCCTTAGATACCGCGATGTATGCACCATAACAAAACGAGTTCGCGACGATCAGCAAATCACCAGCGCGCGTGGCGGTTGAGAAACTCGCGCGGCCTGGGCCAATCAACATCAACACGCCAGCAGCCGAAACGACGATGCCAATGATCCGGCGCCACGTCGCCCGGTCGGTTCCCAGCACGATTCCGACTAAGAGCGTGGCTACCGGAATCGACGTGCTAATCAGCGTCGAGTTGATTGCCGTGGTCCACGACAAGCCTTTCACGAACAGCCATTGATTAAGGATCAGGCCCAGTGCACTCGAGACAATTAGCAAAGGCCAGTCATGGCGGCGAATCGGTTTTAGCCGCCCACGCAGCCGCGCGAGTACGATAAGTAGAATCGTAGCCCCTGCGATCCGAAACCCAACCAGGGCAAACGGGGGAATCGTCCGCAACGCGACCTTGCCGACGATCGGCCACGTGGCGAACAGAATCTGGACCGCAATCAGCGCGAGATGCGGCGCCACTGAAGTATTGGATCGTGAATTACTCACTGGGTACGCACGCCTCCGGCGTGCTTTCCTCGGTTGTGCTTAAATCCACGGGAACGGCACGCCGGAGGCGTGCGTACCCACTGGTGTATTCAGACACAAAAAAGATCGGGAGCACAGTCCCGATCTCTTCATAACAATAATAGTGGCGGAATCGATTAGGCAACGAAAAGGTAGAGAGGATTCTCCATAATCTGCTTGAATGTCTGGAGAAACTTCGCGCCCGTGGCGCCGTCGATCACTCGATGATCACAGGACATGGTGACCCGCATGGTCTGACGCGCGGCGATGTCACCATTGTGGACGACCGGCTTCGGCTGCATCGCCCCGACGGCCAGAATCGCGCCTTCCGGCGGGTTGATAATCGCCGTGAACTCTTCAATGCCAAACATGCCGAGGTTGCTAATCGAAAACGTTGCGCCGGTGTATTCCTCGGGTTTCAGCTTGCGCGCGCGCGCGCGATCCGCGAGCTCGCGAACTTCAGAGGCGATGTCGATTAATGATTTCAGTTCAGCGGCGCGAATCACGGGCGTAATCAATCCATTTTCAGTGGCCACCGCGACGCCGATGTCCGCGTGTTCGTAATAGCGGATCACTTTGTCCTGGAACGACGCGTTGACTTGCGGATGCTGAATCAAAGCAACGGCCGCAACTTTGATAATGACGTCGTTGATGCTGAGTTTGAGGTTGGGATAGATCTCGTTGATCGACGCGCGCATCTCGGCGGCGCGTTCCATGTCGATCTCGCTGGTGAGAAAGAAATGTGGAACGGGACCAAGCGATGTAACCAGGCGACGCGCAATCGTGCGGCGCATCTCACTGGCTGGTTCGTCGCGATATGCGGACGGTCCGTAAACAGCGGCTTCAGCAGACGGGCGAGGCAACGGTCGCAAACTGGGTTTGGCTCCGGGCTGATCGGATTTATGGCCCGATTTGCGGCTCATCGCCGACTCGATGTCTTTCTTGACGATGCGACCGCCCGGGCCGCTCCCCTGGATTGATTTGAAGTCGATGCCGGCTTCGGCCGCCATGCGGGCGGCAATTGGCGAAATCAATACACGGCCGGTGGCTGCTGAGGTTGTTTGCGGCTGGCGGCCATCACCGTCAACGGCCGGCGCGGCTGCGGTCCCTGATTGTGCTTCAGGCTTTGCTTCCACGGCGGGCGCCGCCTCTGATTCAGGCAATTGTTCGGGAGAGCTTTCGGCTTTTGCAGGTTTCGCCTCACCGGCACTCTTCAGCAACTCCGAAATATCTTCGTCGGGTTCGCCGATGATTGCGATGGGTTGACCGAGCGGAGCGGTCTCGCCCTCTTTGATCAGGATCTTGCGCAGCACGCCGTTCGAGAGCGCCTGCATCTCCATCGTGGCTTTGTCGGTATCGACTTCGGCGAGCGGTTCGCCCATCTTCACCTTGTCGCCTTCTTTTTTCAGCCAGCGCGCGAGTTGCCCTTCCTCCATCGTGGGCGACAGCTTCGGCATGACGACTTGAGTGGCCATAAATCAGTGGGCAGTAAGCAGTAGGCAGTAAGCAGAAACAATCACACGTAAGAAACTTCTCGTACCGCAGCGACAATACGTTCGACGTCCGGAATCGCGAGCTGCTCGAGATTCTTGGCGTAAGGCATCGGCACGTCGACTCCCGAAACCCGTTTGACTGGCGCGTCGAGAAAGTCGAAAGCCTGCTCGGATATCGCGGCACTAATTTCGGCTGCGACGCCACAGAAGGGGTGCGATTCTTCAGCGATAACAATGCGATTCGTCTTCTGCACCGACTCGATAATAGTGTTGATGTCGAGCGGACGGATGGTCCGCGGATCAATCACCTCGCACGACACGCCTTGCTTTTCGAGTTCCTCCGCGGCTTTCAGCGCCGTCGGCACAGTTAATGATCGCGCGACGATGGTCGCATCGGTTCCTTCACGTTTGATGTCGGCAACCCCGAGCGGAATAGTGAAATCCTCGTCTTCCGGTACTTCGCCCTTCATGCCGTACATCCGTTCCTGCTCCATGAAGATTACGGGATCGTCGTCACGGATGGCGCTCTTCAAGAGTCCTTTCGCGTCAGCGGGCGTCGAAGGCATCACGACTTTTAGTCCCGGGAAGTACGCATACCACGATTCAAGGGCTTGTGAATGCTGTGATGAAACCTGGTAGGCCGAACCATTCGGACCGCGAAACACGATTGGAATTTTGAATTGCCCGCCGGACATGTAGAGCATCTTCGCGGCCGAGTTGATAATTTGATCGGTCGCGAGAAGTGAGAAGTTGAACGTCATGAATTCGATGATTGGTCTGAGACCAGCCATGGCCGCGCCCACTCCCAAACCCGCGAATCCGAGTTCAGTGATCGGCGTATCAATCACGCGCTTTGGTCCGAACTCTTCCAACAAGCCGCGCGTGACTTTGTAGGCGCCCTGATATTCGGCAACCTCCTCGCCCATCAGGAAGACAGAGTTGTCGCGCGCCAGCTCTTCTTTCAGAGCCAGGTTTAAAGCATCGCGCATCGTCATTACGGCCATAGTGTTTTTTGAGAATCAGCTCAGCGGACTCGCATAGACGTCCGTGTAGAGCTCGCTTGGATCCGGCAGCGGACTTTCATCAGCGAAGCGCACTGCTCGCTCCACGACTTCTTTCACCTGCGCCTCAATGTTGGCTATATCCTCGTCAGTGATAACGCCGCCTTCTTTCAACTTCTTCTCGAAAGACTTGATCGGATCGCGCTCCTGATATTTTTCAATCTCCGCGCGCGTGCGGTAATTGCCGGGATCCGACATCGAGTGTCCCATGTAGCGATAAGTACGCGCCTCGATCAGCGTTGGCAAGGACTTTTCACGGGCGCGTTTGATTGCGCGCTCAGTCGCCTGCCGCATCGCCAGCACATCCATGCCATCGACGAACTCAGATTCCAATTCGTACGCGCAGGATTTCTGCGCCACGTCCTGGAAAGACATCGCTCGTTCCAGCGACGTTCCCATGCCATACATGTTGTTTTCGCAGATATAGATGCAGGGCAGTTTCCAGAGCTGCGCCATGTTGAGCGATTCATGAAACGCGCCCTGGTTCACCGCTGCTTCACCGAAGAAGCACAGCGTCACTCGATCTGTCTCCTGATATTTCGCGGCAAAAGCGACTCCGGTCGCCAGCGGAATCTGTCCGCCTACAATGGCGTGTCCGCCGAGGAAACTCACGTCCTTATCGAACATGTGCATCGAGCCGCCTTTGCCGTGCGAGCAGCCGGTGCGTTTGCCATAAAGCTCAGCCATCACGGCTTCCGGTGAAATCCCCTTGGCGATCGCCTGGCCGTGTTCCCGATAGCTCGTCAGGACGTAGTCATCTCGGCGCAAAGGCGAAATCGCGCCCACGGCAACCGCCTCCTGGCCAATGTAAAGGTGGCAGAACCCTCCGATTTTCCCGAGGCTGTATGACTCCGCACACTTCTCCTCGAACCGGCGAATCATGACCATCTGGTGGTAGATCTTTAACAGCGTGTCGTGGTCTTCGACGAATGAAGGAGTCTCCGAGTTTGATTCGGATTTCGCGGGCGGTTCCAGCACGCCGGCTCCGCCGCCGCTCGATTTTGCACCTCGAGCTTCACTTGGTTGGCTACTCATCAATCGTTAGGCTGCTTAAGCGCGAAGGCCAGCGTCGCGCTGGCCATCATTGACGTCAAAGCTGAAGTTCGAATTATAAAGCGAAAAACTCGTTCAGCCAAACACGCAAAAGAAAAGCACGCCGAACGCTACCGGCGTGCTGAGAAGAGAGATTTTCCAATCCAGCATCAGGTGTAGTGATCGATTCGGGCCGGAGTGGGCATCGTCGCCAGGTTGTGCAGGTTCTTGCGCGTGTGCTTGTCGTGTTGCATGTTGCGCGCGGCGCTGGTTAACAGTTCTTCAGTGGTTTCGCCGTTTGTCGGGAAACAGGCGATGCCGATGCTGATGTCCACGGCAACCGTCTTGCCCGCCCTAACTGAAAACTGATGTTCGCCGACGAGCTTGCGAATTCGATCGGCGATGCCTTCAGCCATCACCTGCGAGGCCATCGGCATGATTGCTACGAATTCGTCTCCGGCGTATCGGGAGAGAATGTCCATTTGCCGCAGCTCCTTGCGAATTACTCGCGCGACACTCGCCAACAGTCGATCACCAATCGCGTGACCCCACTGGTCGTTGATGTCCTTGAAGTTGTCGACATCCATGCTCATGACTGCGAGCGATTCGCGGCCCAGCCGCTGGCATTCAGCCAGGCGCTGCTCCAACATCATGTAGAAACCGCGCGCGTTGGGCAGGTCAGTCAACGGATCCGTGAGGGCGCTCTCTTTCGTTCGTTCGAAAGTGATGGCATTGTTTAGTGCTGACGCCGCGTGCTGGGCGACTGATTCGAGCAGCCGCACATGCTCGGACGTGTAAGACGTACGACCTTTCGAATACAGCGAAATTGCTCCAAACGCACCGTCTTCTCTGATCAGAGGCGAGACGAGGACGCCGCGATAGCTGCGCGAAATGTCGTCGGGCATTCCCACCAGATCGAGTTCAGGTGAAGAGTTGCACATCGATCGAGAGTTGGCGACGACCCAACCGGTGATGCCTTCACCGATATTGATGCGGCGCAGTCGGAACAGATCCGAATGATCGCCGGTTGCATGCATGGCGACAGCTTTGCCTGAGCGGTCATCAACGATGAAGATAACGCATGTATCGAACGGCACGATGGCGCGCAGCTTGTTCGAAATCAGCGTGACCGTGTCATGCATATTCAAAGACGAACCGATCGTCTGGGCGATTTCGTGAAGTGCGAATACTTCGCGTTGCGCTTGCG
>Ga0247673_1000053_pt1 | contig 11747 bp, 9 predicted proteins | sample CNK14_metaG_FD_182722 | JGI IMG/M metagenome (GOLD analysis project Ga0247673, IMG submission 182722) | Soil microbial communities from Purdue University Martell Research Forest, Indiana, United States - CNK14 | ecosystem: Environmental > Terrestrial > Soil > Temperate forest > Bulk soil | place...
GTTTACCAGCGCCTGCGCCATGCCGACGCGCTGAAGCATGCCTTTTGAAAACTTGCGAAGCTGCCGGTCCCAACTTTTCTTATCGAGGTTGACTCGCGACAAAACTTCGTCGGTTCTGCGTTCGCGAATGGACTTATCGAAGCCGAACAACCGGCCACAGTAATCGATGAACTCGCGTGCGGTGAGGTAGTCATAGAAGTACGGATTCTCTGGAAGGTATCCGATGCGCCCGTGCATTGAGACATCGCTGATATCGCGATCGAGAATCCTCGCTGTGCCTCTAGTGGGAAAGATCAGGCGCATCAGAAGTTTCAGCGTCGTCGTCTTGCCCGCGCCGTTCGCGCCCAGAAATCCAAAGACGTGCCCCGCTTCAACCGTCAACGACAGGCCGTCGAGCGCGCGCACTTTGCGTTTACGCGCGAATCCAACCTCGTAATCCTTCGTCAGGTTTTGAATTTCGATGATCGTCATCTTCGCGGAATTTGTGTGTCCTTGCCTAAATCAACATCGCAATCTTCCAGCCAGTAAGCGACTCCCGAAGGATCGAGCGGAGCGCCCGTCGCATCCATTTTTAACCCGCGAGCTGAATTCGGAGCCGACATCATGCGTGCTTCACCTAACTGGCCACTTATTTCAAGCCACGACGCGGGGCAGCGGCCGTTTTTCTCTTTGTAAACAGCGATGACGTGGCGAATTATTTCCCGATCGTCCAGCCAATCCAGCCGCATCATTTGCTTTTCAACCATGTCCTGCACTGCTTTGTCGTGCGATGAATCATAAAGATGCCGATACATCTCGCGCGCAGAATTGCGCGATCCGCCTTCAGCTTTCATGTGGGCGCCCATGGCCAGCATCCACGGTGGAGCGCCCGCCAACTTGCCGCCCGCGGTGTAAAGCTCGCTCGCTTTTTGATAATCGTGCCGTTGCCAATAGACGTAGCCGAGATGTTGATACAAACGCCACTCGTTCGGGTTCGCGGCGATTCCGTAATTCAGCAAATCGATCGCCTGGTCGGAATTGATCTCCGGCAGAATCATCGCACCGTATTCGTAAGGCGCCATGAACTGCGGATCGAGCGTCGTGCTTGCTTTCAGCAGCGACGCCAGCTGTCCCAGATCGAGATCGCCGAGAGCGCTAAATGAAACGCGCGCGTCGTGCGTGTCTTCAAAGTGCACGATCTTTCGCCCGACGTATTGCAGCGAGCGCATCCAGTACCAGTCAGCCGCGAGGCCGTTGAATCCCAGCGCGAGTCGCTTTGCGGTTGGGCCGCTGACGTAAAGCGTTTCGTCGGATTGATCCTGATCAGCGACACGGCGCGCGTCCATCACGTGCGCTAACGCTACGCTCGCGCCCAACCCGGCAATCAGGATCGAAATCAATAGTAAGCTGCGCTTCATTTGAAATTACGCCGGCCGAAAATCAAAGACGCTGCCGCCAACAGGACGGCGCTATATACAATCGCATAGGCGATCGCGAGCAGTACCGACGTCGCATCAGGAACTGTTCCGTGCGATGCGGCGGCAATTGCGCTGTAGTTCGTTAAGTTCGGTAACAGGTAATAGAGCGCGCGAAACACAAAACGCGCACTGCTGCCGGAATTAGCGAGCGCCTTCAAGTCGGCGCTGAAATGTCCGATGATGAAAACAAAGAATGTCAGCAGCGCGGACAACGCGGGCGTAGAAAAGGAAGAGAAAAGGAGCGCGACGCCGGTAATTATCGCCAGCTCAAAATAGATGAGCAGGATCGCCGGCCAGATGTTTACGACCAGCGGATCCCACCCGCGGTGGATATATACGAGCGCCAGCGAGACGCCGAGGCCCATGATCAGGACGTTGACGAACAGCGTGGCGCAGAGCCCAAGGTATTTTCCCAGCAGAAACTGGCCGCGGCTGATCGGCTTGGAAAGAATCGCATACAGCGTGCGCCGCTCAATCTCCTTGTAAACCAAACCGACGCCAACAAAGATCGCGATAAAGACGCCGAACAAAAGCATTGCGCTCAGGCTCAAGTCGACGATGATCTTTGCTTCCTGTCCGGCGGACAGTTCGCCAAGGAAGATCGCGCCCCCAATCAGCAGGAGCACAAACAGCACGAGATTGTAGAGAACTCGATCGCGGACAGCTTCGCGAAATGCGTTGCGCGCGATCGCGAATGTGCGTCGCAAACTCAAGCTCAAAGACTGGTCTGGAGTTCCGCCCCTCGGCGGTTGTGCGGATTCGATCTGTCGCGTCGCGTCAGATGGCGTTTGGCTCATGGTCACGGCGCTTCGTCGCACCAAATATAAGAAGAGTCGTGGTTAATTGTCCAACTAAGTAGCGCACCAGTAACTCGCGCGATGGGTTCAGGCTTTGAAAAGCAAGATGCGGAGGCGGAGTACTGACTCCCACCTCCGCAAATTCGGGCAGATTCAAATTCAATCAAAAAACTAGTTTCCCACCGCGGGCAATAACAGCACCGAGGCATGATCCGTGGGCGCACCTGAGGCCAAATCTGCGTCGCCGCGCAGCACGGCGTCTTCAGCTACTGCGAATCGACGGGTGCCCGTTTCGCCGATGCCGGAAGATACGACGGGGAAGGCGGTAGCCCAAAACCGATCCGTCTCAGGCGTGGCTTCAAAGTGATAGCCGCTCTTGTCTCCGGTTGAGAGAACACTGTCAGTCATCACCCGCACGCCTAACGTTGCCAGGTTAGCGTAGTTACCGTTCCCGAAGGTGTGATAGTACGTTTGCTCGCACGAGCTAATCGTGCGAATCGATGATTGGGCCGAGGCTTCGTTCCCTGCCCGCTTTGACGCCAACATGTTGGGGATAGCGATCGAAGCGATGATGCCGATGATCGCCACGACGATCATTAGCTCGATTAGAGAGAAGCCCGAATGTGATTGGCGGCGCATGTTGTTGTCCTTGTCCTTTTGTTGGGGGCGCACATTCGTTTCGTATTGAAGTGATTCGGCTTGGTATTGGGCTCTCGGGCAAGGATTCAAGCTGCGCTTGTAAAATAGGGGGCAGGGAATTAACCCTGCCCCCAAAGGGAATGATCGGCAAACTTAGTGAGAGATTAGTTGCCGGTAGGCGCAAAGCCGGTGCAAGAAGTCGCGACGGTCGTGGCGCCTGCCGTCTTGGCACTCAACACGCCACTTTGGTCGATGCAAAACTCGCGGGTTCCAGTTGCGCTACCAGCAGTGATGCTGGTGGGCGCGGCCGCAATCACAAAAGCGGTCGTGGAAGCTGTGGGCGCAGTGCCGGTGGTGAAGTTGTAACCACTCTTCGAGCCACTAGCAAGCTGGCTGTCGATCAGACTCTGAACGAGAAGATCCGAGACCGGGGCGTAGCTGCCACCGCCGATGGTGGACGCGTAGGTCGCCTCAGCACTGGACATCGTGCGCAGTGACTGTTGAGCTGAACCTTCGTTCGCGGCGCGCCGGGAAGCGAGAAGATTGGGGATAGCGATGGCGGCGATAATGCCGATGATCGCCACAACGATGAGCAGCTCGATCAACGAGAAGCCCTTCTGGTTTTTGGTCGTCATATCTTTCATTTGCTCCTTAGAGATAAGTTGGTTTGTCTTTGGTTTCCCTTCGGCGCCACCGGACTTGTCTCAATGAACAACCGCAGCGCGCGATTTGTCAGGCTGGCTATCTCAAGCCCCGTGCCAGAGAAACGAATTAGGTGAAAAGGTCGAAGACCTGACGAAAAGCTGAGGGTTCTTAAGAATCGACGTGATTGTGTGAAAAAGTGCGAGCGATGTGATCACTAGTTTCTGACAAATTCTGTCAGAGGATGAGTGACGGGAATTGGCAAAGGCGGTCGCCAACGGCGAAGCGCGGTTGCGGCGGATTATTGCTTGCGCTTTCCGCGAGGCACAACGAGCAATATGATCAAGCCGGCGCCAACCAAAGTAACGATCATAGAGATCTTTGACCGCAGTGGTTCATGGAACGACAAGTCAACCGTAACAACTTCCGCGGGCAGCGACACCAATAGCGTCCCATCTTGATCAGGCCGCGTGGAGAGCGGTCTGCCGCCCGCCGAAGCAATCCAAAGTGGATAGTAGAACGTGTGCACTCGGGCATCGGTAGCAGCGCCGGCACTTACCTGGAATACTCTGCGTTCAGCATCCCACGTGCTGACGTTGACAGTCCGGTCACCCGCTGACACTTGCTGTGGGATGACTTCATATCTTTCCGCCACCCACTTGGGATACCACGGACCTATGCTCGGCAGTCCCTGCACCGTCGTGACAACTTGGTCCAACCTGGCTGACGATATGTACTTGGTTTCTCTTATCGGATGCGAGGTGAAAGCGAGAGACGTAAACACACAGCCGACGGCCAGCAGTGCCAGCGACCGCCGATTGCTCTGAGCAACCTCTTTCCAGCGCGGGATGCTGCCGGCGGCCAGCACCGCGCAAGCTGCCGAAGTCACGGCCAGCCAGCGCCACGGTAACTGAACGTCTTTTAGTTTTGGCAAAATCTCCCAAAGAGGAAGACTGATGATCGTGCTCATCAGGAAGGAAAATCCTGCGAAGATTGCGAGGCTTCGAAATCCGGCTTTGGGTTTGCTCTCATCACGACGAACGAGGATGAGAGCAGGCAGAGTCATCGCGAGAGTGGCCAGCACCACAAGGTTGCCGTACCAGATATTCGTATCGCCTTGCTGTGGACGAAAGCTCGCCAAGATGAAGTTCGCTCTGGAGAAAGCAGTTTCGTTATCGGGCCTGAGCCAGGACAATTCTGCAACAACGGTTACCCAGAAACAGGCGCTGGCTGCCAATCCGAGGGCCATAGCTCCCGCGAAGCGCGCGACCGTTGGCCATAAGTTCTTTCGATCGATTCGCAAAATCAGATAGGCGACCAGCGCATACGAGCCGATGATCGTCATGGGCAGATTGGTGAGTACTAACAAAGCGTAGGACGCAGCTAAGCCAGCGACGTTTCGGCGACCGCCTGCGCGGCATAACCTTTCAGTAAACGCGAAAGCAAAAGGCAGCACGGCCGCCGCCGCGTATTCCGCGAGCAGAGACGATTGGTACAGTTCGTTAATGCGATAAGGCATGAAGATGTAGATCACTCCCGCCCACATCGCGATTCGCGGATCGTAGAAAGTTCTTGCCCACAGACATACGCCGACGCCTCCGATCAGGGTCAGCAACGTAAAAGCTATGAACGCCGTCGCATACCAGCTCTCAATCACGGTGCGCACAACAGCCAGAAGAAATCCCAGACCGGGTGGATAAAAACGCAGGCTGACGTCGCCGTAACCGTTATTGGCTTCGGCCAACCAGCCGGGATAGAAGTTGTGCTGACTAAAAGATTCTTTGTAGGCGAGCGCCAAACGAAAATGATGTTGCAGGTCCCGGCTCGCCGGAACTCCCCACAGTATTGCGGGAGCCAATGCCGCAATCGCAAAGAGTGCGATTACGAGAAAAGCTTTTCGATTTCGTCGGCGGTGCGGCTGGTCGGCGCGCGCGTGGTGTGATTTTGACATTCAGCGGTTAGTTGGTCGCTGCACCTTCGAGACGCCGGTCGGGCTTAATTTCCTTCGCCGGCGCTGGCAGCCTGGCCCGAGGTTTCGCCAGCTTCGTCAAGGTCCTCTTCACGACGCCGAGGATAAGGATCGTTAGCTCGCCGGCGAGGAATAGTATCTGAATTGCGGCGTTCGTCTCGCATCTGTGCGGTCAATCCGCGAATGCCGTGTTTGTCCAGAAGATGCCGCAGCGACCGCACAGACATCTTCAGAAGATCAGCCGCGCCGGTTTGATTGCCGTCGGTGCGCTTGAGAGCTTCGAGCACGTAAGTCTTCTCGAGCTGATCGAGATGCGCGGTGAGATTGATTCCATCATCCGGCAGTTGCAGATCAGAACTGATGCGCGTCTGACTGTAATTGGTGATCTGTTCGGGCAGACGCTCGGGCTGAATCATCTCAGTGCGTTCCAGAGCGACGGCGCGTTCGATGGTGTGTTCGAGCTCGCGGACGTTGCCGGGCCATGAGTAACTTTCCAGCAGACGCATCGCCGGCGCGCTGATCGCAATTGTGCGACCGGTCTGCTCGCAATACTTGCTGATGAAATGCTCGGCCAGCTCAGAAATGTCGGTGCCGCGTTCACGCAGCGGCGGCAGCTCCATCGGAATGACTGAGACGCGATAGAACAAGTCTTCGCGGAAAGATCCGTCCTTAACCATCGCCGAGAGATCGCGATTCGTAGCAGCAATCACGCGCGTGTTGACGACAGTTTCCTCATGAGCGCCGACGGGACGTACCTTTCGCTCCTGCAAAACTCGGAGCAGCTTGACCTGCATCGCGGCTGACATCTCGCCGATTTCATCGAGGAAGATCGTTCCTTGCTCGGCAGCTTCGAACAGTCCTTTGCGATTCGTGTTCGCGCCGGTGAACGATCCCTTCACATAACCGAACAATTCCGATTCCAGCAGCGTCTCGGTGAAAGCGCCGCAGTTAACCGAAACAAAAGGTTTCTGCGCGCGGGGACTGAGATCGTGAATCGCGCGCGCGACTAGTTCCTTGCCGGTGCCGGATTCACCGGTGATCAGCACCGTGGATTGCACCTGCGCAACCGTTTCGATCATTTGATAGACAGCCTGCATCCGATCCGATTGGCCGACGATGTTGCCGAGTTGGCCGCGCGCACGCTGTCCCTTGATGAGGGCTTCGTTCTCGATTTGCAGCGCTTGCTTCTCTTTGACGATCGAAATCTTTTGCAGCGCGCGCGCCACTTTCTCTTTCAGAAGCTCGTTGTCGAACGGCTTATGAACAAAGTCAAACGCGCCGAGCAGAAACGCTTCATGAGCAGTCTGCTCGTTTGCGAAGGCCGTCATCATGATGATTTCGATTTCGGGATGGAGTTCGCGCGCGGCGCGCAGCAGTTCGATGCCTCCCATGTCGGGCATCTTCACGTCAGAGATAATGACGTCGGCGGGCTGTTGCCGGAGCTGTGTCATCGCGGCCTTACCATTCTCGGCGACGCGGATGGAATGGCCCTCGCGCTGCAACAGATGCGTCAGAAACTGGCGCATGCTGAGTTCATCATCGACTATAAGAAGATTTGCCATATCAGAAAAGCTTATTTGACATTTGATATTTGATATTTCTCATTTGAGATTGGTTTTCGCGCGCGCAGTCTTTAACGTGGTCGCAAAGATCTTACAGAGTTCGGTATTCTCGCCGATGATATCAAGCAGCAGGTCGGCTCTCAGAAGTTCGCTGCGCTCAATCATGCGTAGCCAGATCAAGATTTCGTTAAGCTCCTTTAGAACTACACGAACTTTGTGCGTGAAGTCGTTAGGACTTTCGGCTCCTCTTGCTTCGCCGTAATTAGGCGCGGGAGAAGTGCCGGATCGAAGAATTTGCCCGGCAATATGACGCCCAGCCGGAGTTTTCGGCAGCCTGGCCGGCAGCTTTATTATACGGACCGCAAACTCAATCAGTCGCTCTTCTAAGACGTCAGCCTGAGATCGAATCTCTCTGTCCGTAGCGATGGCGGTTCCCTGTTTCATCGTGTCACCGAAGACCCACGTTTGTTAAATCAACAAATGAGAAATATCAAATCTCAAATAATCTGTTCTACTGCGACTTCGGCAGCTCGATCGTAATCGTCGAGCCTTGTCCTATGCGACTGCGAACATTGATTGTACCACTATGGTCGCGAATAATTTGATACACAATTGACAGGCCCAAACCTGTTCCGCCCGTCGTCGAAGTAAAGGGTTCGAACAGGCGCTCGACCTGTTCGGGCGTCATTCCGCACCCGTCGTCGCTGAACGACAGGCGCAGGCGATGGCCGTCGACTTCTTCCAGAGAAGCCCGAAACTTGCCGCCTTCAGGCATTGCCTTCAGCGCATTCCGCGCGATGTTCCAGCAGACCTGCTTGAGCTGCTCTGGATCTCCCGAGACGATTGCCGGCCGATCAGGCAAATGCTCTTCAAGCCGATGCCCATCAAGAAGCTCGTCGCTGTTGCGCAGCAGCTTGAAGGTGTCGCTAATCAGGGCGCGCAAATCGACGTTCTTCAACTCAGCCGGACGAGGCCGCGCATAGTTCAAATAATCGGCGACGATCTTGTTCAAACGATCTGATTCGCGCAGGATGATTTCCATCAGTTGCGCCTGCTCCGTATCGCCGTCCATCTCGGCGCGGAGCATTTGAATCGAGCCGCGCATGGCGGCGAGCGGATTTCTGATCTCGTGCGCGATTGATGCAGCCATCCGACCGACGGCCGCCAAACGATCCTGTCGGCGCGAAGTCTCTTCCAGGGCACGGATGTCCGTCAGATCCTGAAACGTGATTACCATGCCGGTCGTGTCTCCCGACTCAGATGACAGCGGGGCAATGGTGAAACCCAGGCGCAAGGCCAAGCCGTTTGGCGTCAAGCAATCCGCCTGAAATCGCGGGCTGACTTTTCCGGTTACGGCGGCGTTCATTGAATCGGTGATTTGTCGCGACATGTCCCCGAAAAACATCGACGCGTCGTGCCCTCGGACCTCGGCTGGTTTGTAACCGGTAATCTCTTCGGCAGCAGCGTTGAAGGTATAGATGTGTCCTTGAAGATCGGTGGTGATGACGCCTGAGCGAATCGATTCGACTATGCGTTCGTGCAGCGCGCGCAGATCGGCCAGCGATCGCGTCGCTGCCGCCAGTTGCACATCAGACTTTGTCTGTCCATGAGCTAACTTCGCGGCCAGCAACCCCACCACGAGGAACGAGATGTCTGACAGGCCAACCAATTGAACTGTGTTGGCCAGGACTTCACTGGTGGCGCCGCGCACGGTGACGGCATAAAGAACCGCGGAATTGAAAGAGGCCGCGCTGAAGATTGAAGTAATCATCGCGCCCCGCGGCCCGACATAGAGGCTGGCGACAGAAATGATGACGACGTAGAGCGCCGCGTAAGGGGATCGGGCGTGTCCGGTTATCCAAACGAGCCACGTTACGAGAACGATATCGAAGAAGAATTGAATGCTTGCTTGCGCGGCGTAGTTCTTCCAAACGATGCGCGCGACGCAATAGATGACTGTTAGCGCGGCCACGCTAACGATGATTGGCAGAGCATCGGTGATCGCGTTGCCCGGGGCAGGTGCGGCGGCGTTCCAACGCCAGGCGGCAGCCCCGAGGAACAGGAAAACCACGGCGGCAGCGCGGCCCCAAATCAGCCACCACAGGCGGCGAGCCAGTGGCGACATCGAGCCAGTTTCGATGCGCTGTTCAGCCACATTTGAAGCGTACCATAAAAATCTGCGCCCAAGCGCGGGCATTCAGTAATGCCCTGATTTGGGCAATGACATACTTAATTAATCAAAATGAATATTTGATACCTGTCTCCCTTCTCCCTTTGGGAGAGGGCTGGGGATGAGGGCCTAGCGCGGGCCCATTCCATTTGAACCAGTTGTGCGAGAGATGGATTCGCAGAGCGAATCCATCTCTCGCTGTATTTGAACACTGGTTCTCGTCGGCTGCTAGGCCCTCACCCAACCCTCTCCCAAAGGGAGAGGGCTTCATCTGCTTGATGCGTCAAGTATGGTAGTCCCCTAATTTGAAATCATAGCGAGCCGGCCTGGACTGGAGCGCAAGCGCCCTCGCTTGCCCTTCTCTTCTTGCCCCTCTCTTAAGGCCAACAACCGAGACGGTTGCGCTCCAGTCAAATCCGAGTTTTGAAATTAGGGCGCCACCCGGCATTCAACTGGATTGTCAAACGACTCAACCGATGATATGACTCTCCGACCAAAGGAGATTCTATGTCGCGAAGTGTTTTGATCGTTGGGCTCGCTCTGGTCCTTGGGATTTCGTTCGAAGCTGTTCCCCAGAAACACCAGGAAAGTGAGCGGACAAAGACGCGTCGCGCGCTCGTGGAAATGGAACATGCGTTCGCGAAAGCGGCGGCGACGAAAGGCACTCGTGACGCATTCATCGAATTTCTCGCCGGCGATGGAATCGTCTTTCAACCCGGGCCGGTAAACGGAAAGAAATTCTGGACTGGACGTGAGCGACGGAAAGGTTTGCTGAGCTGGGAACCGGAGTACGCCGATGTTTCGCGCGCCGGAGATCTTGGTTGGACCACCGGCCCCTGGGAGTTTCGGCCGAACGGTCCGGAAGACAAACCCGTCGCGTTCGGCGAGTACTTCACGATTTGGAAAAAGCAGGGCGATGGATCGTGGAAGGCCGTTCTCGATCGCGGCGTGTCGACGGATAAATCTTACGCAACGAAGCTGCTGCAATTTCCCAAGAACGACGAAGCGTCTGACTTGAAGGCTAAAGCAAACGTCGCTCTGTCGCGCGAGAAGTTGATGAAGCTGGAAACTGATTTCTCAGCGGCTGCTACTAAGAAAGGCGCGGTCAACGCCTTCGACGCTTATCTCGCTGAAGATGTGCGGATGCTGAGAGCGGATCTCGCACCGGCTCTGGGCAAACAACGTGCGCTCGAAGTCATCTCTTCGCGTTTGGGGACTCTTTCGTGGCAACCGACTATGGCTGACGTGTCGGCGTCAGGCGATCTCGGTTACACGTACGGCACATTTGAATTCAAGAGCCGCGGCGTGCTCGTCGAGCACGGCAGTTACGTTCGTGTGTGGAAGAAGATTGGCCGAGCCTGGCAGGTAGTCATGGACGTCGCGAGTCCTGATCCGGCTCAATAGCGCTGAAATAGCGGAACTGCGCCAATAATGCGAGTTTACTCAGCTTAAACCCCGATGGTCATCACCCGAATCCTCCTACTGATAAGTCTGTTTGCGGTCGGACTGTACTCTCAAGCGCCGCCATCCGCGCCCGCGCAGCAACCAAACATCGTCACGATTCGTTCACGCACCACCGCCTCGCAACGCGGGATTCCGGAAGTCAAAGCTTCGGCTGATCGAACGAGCATCCCCGTGGGCGAGAAGGTGACGTTTACTCTTTCGCCGGCGAGCGTCATCAAAGACCCGTGCTTTCAAGTCACGCTACTCTTTGGCGACGACGCCCGCCAGATCATGCGACAGCCGCAGACTGTTCACATTTACCAGTCCAGTGGAAACTACACTTACTCGATCCTGGTGAAGCCTGTGGGAGGATGCGGGGCCGCACCGACACCCAGTCCTTTTCAGATTCCTGACGTGCGATTGATCCTAACGCCGTCTTCGGTTGACGCAAATCAACCCGTTACTTTCGTCGCTGAGCTTTCGAGCCCGGCGCGAAACCTCAGTTATCGCTTTGTGTTCGATGACGGATCAAAAACTGAATGGCAGACTGAGCCGAAAGCGACCCATGTTTACCGCCTCCCGAAAACGTACCGGGCTTATGTCGACATTGGGTTGCCGATGAATGGTGGGATTAAGCAGCTTGGTGGTAGCAAGCGCCAAACGATCACAGTCGCAGCGAATCAGTTCGGTAATCAGAATGGGAACACGAACCGTAATCAGAACAAAAATCAAAACAGTAATGGTCCGAACGCCAACGGTAATGGAAAGGGAAACGGCAACACCCGGGCGAACGGAAATAGCAACGTCACCGGAAACAGCAACGTCACGGGAAACAGCAACGTCACCGGAAACATCAACGTCACGGGAAACACCAACGTCACGGGAAACACCAACGTCACCGGAAATCTGAACGCGAATACCAACACGCAGAGAAATGCGAATCAAAATCGAAAATCAAACGCGAACGCAACGCCGCAGGCCTCCGCAACGTCATCGGCAAGTCCTCCTGGAAGTACGAAAGGTTCCAACGATTGGTGGAATTACCTTATCTTTCTGCCGTTGCTGATG
>Ga0247673_1000054_pt1 | contig 11729 bp, 15 predicted proteins | sample CNK14_metaG_FD_182722 | JGI IMG/M metagenome (GOLD analysis project Ga0247673, IMG submission 182722) | Soil microbial communities from Purdue University Martell Research Forest, Indiana, United States - CNK14 | ecosystem: Environmental > Terrestrial > Soil > Temperate forest > Bulk soil...
CTAGGTCTTTTCCTTGAAGTGGAGAATTCTTAACTATGCCGAAGCGAACCTTTCAACCGAACAATCGCCGCCGCGCCAAGACGCACGGATTTCGCGCGCGCATGGCGACCAAAAACGGCCGGCTGGTGCTGAAACGGCGCCGCGCCAAAGGCCGCAAGCGACTCACTCCGTCGCACTACTAATCATTGAATTCGAGCCCGGCTTCAGATTTGAAGGCGACGCCGGAGAGAGCAAGCGAAGCGTTGCCGAAGCGTTGCCGCTTGCGCGCCCGGGCCGAATTCCAAAAAGTTTACGCCGAAGGGCGACGTTATGACGGCCGTTTGATGGCCGCTTTTTTACGCTCGAATGATTTGGCGGAACATCGTTTGGGCATCACCGCTTCGACGAAAGCGGTGGGGAAATCAGTCGATCGCAATCGCGCGCGGCGGCTATTGCGCGAAGTTTTTCGGCGCAGCGGCAGCGAAATGAATGCGCTCCAGCGAAGATACGATTGGGTGATCAATGCGAAGCGATCGCTGTTGAGTTCAACCGAAGAACTTCGCTTTCGCGAGTTTCGTAGGATTGTTGAGCAGGTGGCGCGGGCCGAGCGGTGAATAGTTTAACTCCCTCTCCTTCTGGGAGAGGGAACAGAACGGTGAAGCAATGCGCACGATTCTGATTTCGCTTTTGAAGTTTTACAAAGCGGTAATCTCGCCGTGGCTGCCACCGTCTTGCCGGTTCGTGCCGACATGTTCCGAGTACGCGCGTGAAGCGATTGAGAAACACGGTGCGTTCAAAGGAACGGGGATGGCGATTTGGCGACTGCTCCGCTGCCAGCCGTTTTGCGCGGGCGGTTACGATCCGGTGAAGTAACTGTCCGACAAACTTCAGTTTGTCGATAGTTCTGCGAGATTAGTTTTTGGTACTGACGACAAACTAAAGTTTGTCGGACATTGGTTAATGAAGCAACAACAACGATTTCTCCTGGCCCTGGTCGCTTCGGCGGCCGTACTTATTCTTTGGAATTATCTTTATCCGCCAGTCAAACCACCCCAGCAACCGAACGCGAATGTAAACGCGAACGCCAACGTCTCGCAGAGCAGTTCGCCGACGCCTTCGCCCACGGCACAGGCGCAATCAAGCGCCACACCGGCGAAGGCGCAAGCTTCATCGTCGCCAGCACCAACGCCTGACGCTGTGCCGGCGCGAAAGTTGAAGATCGTCACTCCGCTTTACGAAGCGACGTTCGACACTCGCGGAGCTGTCGCCACGAGCTGGATCATCAGAAAGAATAAGAACAACGGTCAAGATCTGTTCGGGGCCGATTCGACCAAGTCCGATCCGAAACCGCTTGAGCTGATACCCAAACTGCCGGCTGACGTTCCCGCAGAAAAAATATTTCAGGCATTCCAGTTGGTTACCGGTGATCCGAACAGCGATCAGGCTCTGGCCACCAGAAACTATCGAACCTTTGGGCCCAACGCTGAATCAGGCGATGAGACGATCAATGTCCCGAGTGGATCCAAGCAAATCGATTTCGTGATTCACGATGATGCGACAGGCTTAGACGCGACGAAGCGGCTCACTTTTTTTGCCGATAGTTACACCACGCAACTGGAAGTTAAGCTCACGCGCAACAATCAACCGGTGCCCGCGAACATCCTGGCCATCGGTCCCAGCATTGGCGATCAGGGAATCCTGCACCACAGCTTCTACGCCGTCCCTCCGGAAGGGATGGCCGTGGTGGATGGCAAGACGCAACGCTTTCCCGCCGATCCAATCCATCGAAATCCCAGTGGCTGGTTTAGCTCAGCGCGGCCCGAAGGCCCCGATCTGCAAAAGGTTGCGGGGTCGGTTCAATGGGCCGGCATCGGCGACACGTATTTTGCGATGGTTGCAGTGGAGCCGCGCCCGGTTAGCGGCCTTGAGTTTCGCACCGTCGCCTACGGCCCCGACAAACCTGAGCAGCATTACCTGCTGATGGCGCTCCTTCCGGTCCCGGCTGATGGTTCCAAGCTTCTCGTTTACGTAGGTCCGAAGGACCACAAGTTACTCGACGACGCGAGCAAAGAGATTGCCAAGCTGGGCGGCCCGCAAATCGATCTCGGCGAAGCAATTAACTATGGCATCTTCGCGTGGCTCAGGCGCGGCTTAGCGGGTCCGATTCTTTGGTCGATTAACGCGATGCAAAGACTGACCGGCAGCTATGGCATCGCGATCATTCTCTTCACGATCTTCATCTATTCGCTCTTCTTCCCGTTGAAGTGGCAGTCGTCGCGCAAGATGAAGAAGGCGCAGAAGTACGCGCCGCGCATGAAGGAACTTCAGGAACAACTGAAGGGAATGAAGTCGACCGACCCGCGCATGAAAGAGTTGCAGATGGAGCAACTGCGTTTGATGAAGGAAGCGAACCCGCTCGGCGGCTGCTTGCCACTGCTGATTCAGATGCCGTTTCTTTTTGCGCTCTACAGCGCGATCACCATCTCAATCGATTTTCGTCAGGCATCATTTCTTTGGATTCCCGATCTGTCTGGGCCAGAGCCGTACATCCTCAGCTTTATTCGTATCCTTCCGGTCATGTTCTGCGGCTCGATGATCGTGCTTCAGTTATTAACGCCCGCGCCCTCGGCCGATCCACTGCAACGAAAGATGATGGCGATCGGCATGCCGCTCTTCATGCTTTACATTTTATGGAGCGCGCCGTCGGGACTGCTGCTCTACTGGTTGGTGGGCAACATCGTCGGCTTCCTGCAGCAGATGCTGATCAATAAGATGACGAAAGAGGAAGAGCCACCGCCGGATGAGAAAGGCGCGAAGAAAAAGCCGCCGAAGAAGTTGAAGACGGCAGAGGCGTGAAGGCGCCGCGCTCCGCTAAGCGGCTACTCGATCTTCGCCACGCCATTACCCGGTTTCGGAAACTTCACAAACACTGCCGGGTCATGGCCAGGCACAATCAAATCAGGCCGTGAGGCAATCTCCTTCATTCGATCCTGCGCTTTGAGATTTGCATCGGCATCGAACGTCTGCGCGATCGGCGCGTGCTTCTCGAGGTTCTCGTACAAGTACATGTTGTCTGATGCGATGACGATGGTGCCGCTCGCAGAACGCACGCTCACATATTGCGACGCGTAGGTGTGACGGCCGCCAGTGTAGACCTTGATGCCGTCGATGATCTCAACATTGTCACCCTCAACCAAGTTTGCCTTGCCCGCGGTGTTGAGCTTCACCAGAGTCAGCACGTCGTCTGGTTCGATGCCACCGTGCTTACCACCTGTCTGCCAGGCCGCACCGGCGTAGTAGGTGTACTCGTCTTTCTGAATCCAAATCTTCGCGCTAGGAAACAAGTCCATGCCGTCGGCGTGGTCCCAATGCATGTGCGTGATAATCACATCAGTAATGTCCGTAGGGAAGAGACCAAGTTTCGCTATGGCGTCAGAGGCTTTGATGAGATTCTGAATGCCTTTGCCCTTAACTACGTTCTCGTGATAGCAACCCGTGTCTACGAGAATGTTCTTTCCGTTTGGCCCTTTGATGAGCCAGACCATCATCTGCAGATCGATCTTTCGATTCTTGTCTGCGCCGGCCAGCAAGCCCGAGACGGGAAAGTTTGGATAGACGCCATAGCTCAACGCGTAGACTTCATAAACGGTTTTTGATTGAGTTTGCGCGACTAACGAACCTGAGGCGAATTGTAGAAAGAGCGAGACGACCGGCAATAAGGTGACGACGACGACAAAGGTTTTCAGCCGCGTAGGGACAAAATATTTAAAGAACATTGGGCAACCATGATTTTCGTCGCTCCTTTAGGCAGGACATGTTGCCCCATGGAGCACGCTGATCCCATCCGCTTACGCGGATGGTACTGACTACTTAGGTGGGCGCGCCCTCTCTGACGGCAGGGCTTCTGTCACCGCATAGTGCAACGTCACAACGCCATCAGAAAACTTCTTAGTCGATAACAACTTCAGCGGCACGGTGCGCCGTTTCGGCGCGACGAGCGGAATACCTTCACCGATGAACGTCGGAATTACAGAAATAATAAACTCGTCGATCTCGCCCGCATCCAGGAACGAGGCGATGATTCCGCCGCCGCCCATCAACCAGATGTTCTTGCCTTTCTCAGCGCGCAGACGTGCGACGAATTTTTTGATTGGCTCTTTCACGAACTCAAATCCTTCCAGAACTTTCTTCGGCGGCTTCCGCGAGAAGGCATAGTGCCGGATGTTTCCGCCCATGCTGGGCACCGCCTGACCCTCTTTTTGGAACTGCACCACAAAGTCGTAGGTCTTGCGTCCCAGAAGGATCGTGTCAATTGATTTGAAGAAATCGCCCATGCCGTAATCGCCTTTCGGCCGCGGCCGGTCGAGCCAATCGACGGCTCCGTCATTGCGAGCGATGAATCCGTCGGCACTGATGGCAAGCAGGACAATTATTTTTCGTCGACTCATGAGAAGTTCACCACCGATCACTTGATCGAAATCGCTAACTTAAATCGCGACGAGCCCTTGGTTGAAGTCGGTCGCTTAACGTTGATGAAGTAATCTCCGTCCTTGGGCAGCACGATCGAGACGTCAAAGTTTGCATCGTACTCGAGTCCCAGGGTGTCCTGATCTTCACCGACTAACTGAAAGACTGATGACTTCGCGGGCGCTGAAGTAATCTTGATTGTTAGGCGCTGGCCTTTCTTCGCCGCCAGAACGTATTCGGCCTCTTCACTACCGCGCACGCTGTCGCTAATCGTCGTGCTCGTCCCGCCGCGTTTGAACTCGATGCGATTCGGTTCGGCCTTGCCGCCGTTCTGAGCAACCGCTGCTGGGCCTATCGCGAGAACAAAGAAGAGCAAGCCACAGATAAACACAGATTTGCACAGATAAGAAAAAGAGAAGCTAAATGGATTCATGTTCAATTCTCCGTTGGGTAACAGTCGCTAGCTTTGCAAAACTCCCGTTATCAGTTTTTGATTTTATCCGTGTAAATCTGTGTCGATCTGTGGCTAGTTCCTGGGTTTGATCATCATCACCGCCGCCGCCCACGTTTTCATTCGTTCAGTCTTTATCCGTGTAAATCTGTGTCGATCTGTGGCTAATTCCTGGGTTTGATCATCATCACCGCCGCCCACGTTTCGACGCCGTCCCAAAGATTCTGCAAACGAATATTTTCGTTCTCAGCGTGTTGATTGTTGTCGTAATTTGCAATGGGCACGGTGATCGTCACGGTCTTCAGATGATCCGTGATGATCGACAAGGGTAAGCTGCCGCCCGATGTAGGCAGCTTCACGATCGGATCCTTGGAAGTTGATTGCACTGCTTCTACGACCGCGATCGAAATCGGATGATCCATGCGCGTGCGCTCAGCGTTATAGCCGCCTTTCCGCGCAAACACTTTCGCGATTAACGCGTGCTGCTTCCGCTCTGCATCGGTGGGATCGTGATCGATGACATAGAAGCCTTGCTTGCGAATGTGATCGATCAATCGCTGCACTTGTTGCCGGTAATCATTTCCTTTCACCAGCCGCAGATCGAGCACTGCCGTCGCCGTCGTCGGAATCACATTGCGCGCGAGTGCGCCGACGTCGCCGCTGCTGATGCCGTTGATGTTGAGCGAAGGCTCATTGATCAATTCCATCAGAAGTCTGCCGTTGCCTTCGGTTTTCGCGAGGCCGAGTTGCGCGCGCAACTCATCGTCATAAGCCGGGGCTTCAGCAATCGCGCGTTTCTCAGCTTCGCCCAGCGGCTCAACTCCGTCATACCAACCCGCGATTGTCACGCGCCCATTGTCATCCTTCATTGTCGCCAGCAGCCGCACGAGTGTCATCGCCGGATTCGGCGCCCAGTTGCCGTAGTGCCCACTGTGCAGCGGACGTTTCGCGCCATAGACCGTCACGTCCACGTTCTGATCGCCGCGCACGCCGAACACGACTTCCTTGCGTCCCGATTGATGCACCGGTCCATCGCAAATGATCCAGGCATCCGATTGCAGCAGTTCTCTGTGCAGATCGATGATGTCGCCAAGGTGCGGCGAGCCTGCTTCTTCCTCGCCTTCAAAGAGAAACTTGATGTTGACTGACGGCGTTGAGTTCTGCGCCCGCAGAGCATCGAACGCGGTAAGGATCGCCATCACGCCGGCTTTGTCGTCCGAAGCCGATCGCGCATACAAGCGCCATTCGGGATTGACCTCGCCGCCGTCTATAGCTGGGGGCAGCGTGACGATCTGTCCGCCCGATTCCATCGCTGCGGATCGCCACGTCGGTTGAAACGGTGGCGACGCGGTCCAGGCCTTCGGATCGACCGGCTGGCCATCGTAATGCGCGTAAAGAATGATCGAATGCGTCGCGCCCGCCACTTTCCATTCACCGTAAACGGCTGGCGGCGTGTCCGCCGACTTACCTTCGAGCAACTGTGGATTCAATCCGCGCCGCTGCATCATCTCGCGAATGAACTCAGCGTTGTGGCGGATGTTGTCTCGATCGGAAGCGATGTTGGGAAGCGCGAGGAGATGCGTGAACTCATCAAGAATTTGTCGCTCATGCGCGCGGCGGTAATCGCGGACAGGCGACTGCGCCGCGGCCGAGATCCAGCACGTCAAAAACAACAGAAGCCACAGATGAACACGGATTGACGCAGATAAGAAAGAACTGCCCCGCCGATTTTCAGGCTCAATCGATCTGTGCATATCTGTGTCCATCTGTGGCTAATTTACTGGCTTCCCGGAGCGCTGGCTTCAGAGGTTGATGGCTGTGCCGGCAACGCGTTTAGATATCGCTCGCGCAGAACATTCATGTGATGCCGCAGGTGCCCAGCCATCACGAACGCCAACGCGCGCACGGAAACTGAGTTGTTATTCGCCACGCCAATGCGCGACCAGGCTTCTTCATCCAGCGTGCGAAACATCGCGATGTTTCCCAGACGGATGAGGCGCAACTCGCTAAGCAAATCTTCCAGCTCGATTCGATCGTACGGCGCGGTCATCATGTAGTCGTCCTGTTCGAAACCGGGCAAGTTCTGCTGCTCGCCCCGCGCGATGCAGAACGCGCGATAGCCAAAAACGCGCTCACCATCGATCAAGTGACCGGCGATCTCGCGAATGCTCCACTTGCCTTCGGCGTAGCGAAACGTTTCTTGATGCGGCTCAACTCTGCCCAGCAGGACATCCAGCTCGTCCATCTGCGAACGCAGCACGGGCAGAATGTCTGACTCGCTGACTTGATCGATGTAGCTCTGATAATAAGGCGCGTATTCGGATTCCGTTGGTCGATTCATTTTTTCCTCATTCCTGCGTGTCAGAAGCCCGACCGTTAGAGAGGGCTACTTTCCTGAGTTGCCCTCGCTGACGCTCGGGCTTCTGATACTTCCCGTTTCGGAAGCCGCATCATATTGCGAGTTTCTAGACCTTGCAACGTGATCGCCTGGTTCTATGATGCGTCGGCGCAGCGGCCAGCGTAATCAGTGAGGCGTCTTTCCGTTTCGCTGGAGCTTTGCCCGGCGAAATAGCGCAAAGGCGAACGTGGCGACGCTGTATGTAGAGAATTTGCAGGCACCGTCATTGCGATTGATCCACCCGTGATGAGCCGCGCCAAGTGATCACGAAGCCCCCAATGAACCGTCTCATTCTTGCCGCCTCGATCGCTATTTTTGTTTTGAGCACCGTTGCGCACGGCCAATCAGTGGCGCGCGTCAACGCACCTAGGAACGCCGCGACCGCCGGTGATGATGCAGCCAGAGCAATCAATTCGCTCAAGCGTCTGCAAGAGGACGTCATCGTTTATCGCTCGCTGGGTGAGTTTGAAGAAGGGCGCAAGCTCGCGCGCGTGCCGCTGCGAACTTTCGAAACTGAGTTAACGGAAGTGACCGGCGAACTGGAAGATATTCTCGTGCGGATGCCCTCGGGCAAACTAAAGATCCAAATCACAAATTCCCTGGCGTGCTACCGCGATGGTGCTTTCTGGTGGCGCAAGATCGATCAGCCGCGGGTCATCAGCGTCGCTGAACTGAGCTTCGCGGAGCGCGAGTCCACCCCTGCAAACCAGGCATTGCTCTCATCAATTCCTTACACTGTGGTCGTCAATTGGCGGCTGGCCTCGCGCTATCTGAATCAGGCTGAACGCACTCTCAGCAAATAATCCGAACTGCATCGACAAAATCATTTCGCCGACGGCGTCGCCGCGCCGGAGCTTCGCTTTATCTCAGTCAGATACTCGCCCTGCTTCATTTCGACCACGGTAAAGTCAACGCGGTCGCCGACCTTAACTTTGTCGAGCAGGCTCTTGTCCTTCACCCAAAACTCCATCTGCATCGCCGGCATCAGGTCCTTGATCTCGTCGTGATTGATTTCGATCCAGCCTTCCTTTTTGTTGATTAAGGCAACGATACCCGTAGCAGGATAAGGCTTGTCCATAACCGGCGGCGGAAACCCGGGCGGGCCGGTCGCGATCACCTGGGTGGGCGCAGGACGCTCAGTGTGGTTCGTGTTTTCGGTCGGCGGTGACTTTTGGCAACCAGCAACCAGCAGCGCGATCGTGATGCCCATAATGATCGCGACGATCGCGACTGAGCCTGATCGATTTCGCGCGGATGATTTACGGGAGGCTGTATTCAAAGTCGTAGAAGTGTTTGCCGCCTTCAATCTTGATCGTGAGCTTTCCGGTTATTCCCTTCAGCTCTTCGGTGCCGGAATTGGGGACGACGGTAATCGTCAGGTCGCCCTGGCCCGCGGTCATCGTTGCCGAGTGCTGAAAGATAAGCGATCCTTTGCGACCTTTGACAGTGCCGCTAAATTTTTCGATTGCGACGTAACCCGCCGATCCTGTCTTCACATCACCGCCGGTGAGCATCTGGCCTTTGCTGGCGCCGGTGATGTCGCCGCTCCATTGCTTGTCGAACGTCATGCGGCCCATCGACGGATCGGCCGGCTGGTCATTTTGCGGAGTTAGCTTGACCTCGAATGTTCCCGTCGCGTGATTTGTCATCGGAGTCATGGTAGCCGTCGATTGTTTCTTCGTTACGCGAATCTGTCTAACGATTCTTCTTTCGGGCAGCAAGCTCAGCGTGCCCCACATCATGTTGCCTTTGACCGTGAATTCCCAAACGCCACGGCCGCGCGGGCTTTCCAAATTTCCGATCAGAGTATTTTTGGCCGCATCGTATTTCAGGAGAATGTCGCCCATGAAGTCAGGTTTGCCGTCGACTATTTTGTCCGCACCGATCTTCACCTTGGTCGCATCTGCGGCGTCGACTGAGATGTGATAGACAACCTGTTCGTCTTTGCAAGCGCCGATTTCACCGACGCAGATCGATTCGCCGGTCCAGTCGCCGGCGAGCGAAGATGTTTGAGCTTGTGCCGCAGCAAAGGGAAACGTCGACACGAGAAGCACTACCAGCATCGTGAGAATTGTCATCTGCGTTCACTCGAATTCTCGGCGTGGGTTCTCATTTGAAGCAAAGACGCTTGCCTTATAGCTTGCGTGTCAGAGGCATAGGTGGATGCGAAAACTATTGACGGGTCCCAACAAAAAGAATATCGTCGCTCGGTTTGAATCGAAGCAGCAATCCGGAAGCCGTCAAAGCTCTTTGCATTCTTTGCAAATCCTTTTTCGACGTTAACGGCTGCAGATAATAACTGTCTCACTCAGGAAATCCAAGGAGTTCCGAATTATGGCAACCAAACGCAAATCATCCGCAAAAAAAGGTTCGAAGAAGTCCGCTAAGAAAACCTCGAAAAAGGCAGCGGCCACTTTTCCGCCGATCAACCTGAAGTGCATCGAAGCGTGCGTCGCACGATTCAATATCTGTCGCTCGAAGGGTGTTCCGCTGGCCACGTGCGTCAAGCGTTTGCAGCGGTGCATCGCCAATTGCCAGGGCGGCATCTTCCCGACGACCGAGGATTAGCCTCGCGCAGCTCGACAAACTATTCCTCGCCGCTCCTCTGATGCGTTCGCCCGTGTCCAGGATAAAGGAAAAGTCTGTCCCCGGATTTGTTCAGTCGCCGCTCCAGGAACGCGATTAAACCAGAGCAGCTTTTTCCCGGGTATCAAGTGTGGGTCAAGTCGTTAATCCACTTGAGCATGTCGACCGCATGCTCCGTGCGAAAGCGATATTCAATCGTTCCTGACCAATTATCGTGAAACAGTTTGGGATCGAATGAGATCAGCAAGCGATCGCCTTCCACGGAGATTTGCAATTGGCGAATTCGTTCATCGGTAAACGGAACATTCACCGCGAAGTTCGAATACATCAGCGCAACCAGGCGATTGTTTGTAACAACCACCGAGCCAACGAAGGCCTGCTTCTTCCAGGAGAAATATTTTCCCGGCGCGCGAAAGTCTCGATAAGTTACCGACGCGGGAATCCCTTCATCGGCGACGACGATGCCTTCGATGTGCAAGGTGTCGTTGAGCAGCTTCGGAATCCTGCCGAGACCGAACAGGCGATAGAAGAGTGACTTGGACATTTGTCATTATGGAATCAATCGTTCAGAGGACGTGACGTCGATCAGAGATTGATTTCTGGGGTATCCCGCGCCGAATGCCAGAAACGAATTATTTCCACCGAAGTTTCTGAATGATTTAGCCGATAAACTACGTGATAAGAGAGCGAACGATAATCTCACGAATCAGCGGGTCCTGAAACTCGGGCACCATCCTCCCAAGCTCGGGAAATTTCACTAGCAACCTGGTTCGCGAGATTAAGAACCGGCCAAATCTAATAGCTGCGTCCGGATTGTCGAGTGAGATGTAACGGACAATATCGCGAAGGTCAGTGCGCGCCGAAGCTGCAAGGATTATTTGATAATCCATGACGGGAGTTCGGTTTCGACCTCTTCGAGAGGGATTGACTCGCCGCGATCCAATTCATCCAGACCCTGTCTTACAGCCGCGATGAATTCAATCTCGCGGGCAATGTCGTGCAGCGAAGCTCCGTCTGGGATTCGCTGGAGTAAGTCTTCGACAATCTCTTTGCTGGTCATAAGGGCACCTGGCGTGCACCGCCACTTGGGACCTCATTCTAACCTAGACAAAGCGAGTAGATGAAGGCTCACGGTGTCCCACCTTCCGCCACGTTCCTCACTGGTTGCTTGTTGCCTTTCACATATTTGTCGTACCAATCCAAATAGCGTTGGTAGCGATCCTTCACGTAGCTCGGGCGCGTGATGCCGTGAAATTCATTCGGATAGATCACGAGCTGCGTTTCGATCCCGAGACTACGCAGCGCCTGGTACATCTGCTGCCCGCCTTGCACGGGCACGTTGAAGTCGCGCTCGCCGCCTAAGAAAAGAGTCGGCGTCTTGATGCGATCGGCATGCAGGAACGGATAAGAGATCTTCACGTAGGTTTCCCAGGCTTTCGGATTCCAAGGTGGGCCAATCTCGTAATCGTATTGAATGATGTATTGATCAGTACCGTAGAACGCAACGGTGAAGGCGGTGCCCGCGCCGCTGGTTGCGCCTTTGAAGCGCGTGTCGGTGGCGATCATGTAGTCGGTCAAAATCCCGCCGTAACTCCAACCACCGAGGCCCATTCGATCCGGATCGGCCACGCCCATCGCGATCACGTGATCGACCCCGGCTTCCAAATCCTGCACTTCATAATTTCCCCAGTCTGCAAAAATCGCGCGCGAGAATTTCTGCCCGCGACCTGAGCTGCCGCGATAATTCACCGCCAGCACGGCATAGCCGTTGGCCGCGAACACTTGTCGCTCAGTACTGAATGAATGCTGATCCTGTCCGTTCGGACCACCGTGAATGCGCAGCAGGAA
>Ga0247673_1000055_pt1 | contig 11557 bp, 11 predicted proteins | sample CNK14_metaG_FD_182722 | JGI IMG/M metagenome (GOLD analysis project Ga0247673, IMG submission 182722) | Soil microbial communities from Purdue University Martell Research Forest, Indiana, United States - CNK14 | ecosystem: Environmental > Terrestrial > Soil > Temperate forest > Bulk soil...
CGCACGCCTTGCGCGACGATTTTCGGCGGCGCCCCGAGTTCCCCGGTTTCACCATTAATCGTCATGACGAGTGTGATGATGCCTTCGTAGGCCATCTTCTTCCGTTCACGCACAGTCTCGTATTCGATTTCTTCGAATCCAGAATCATCGATGAAGGTGCGTTTGATCTCTTTCTTGTCAGTGATCGTTGCGCGTTCGCCGTCAAGCTCGAGCACGTCTCCGTTTTCGATCAGCACAATGTTTTCTTCGGCGTAGCCCAGGTGGTTCTTGACGAACTCTTTGTGACGAAAGAGCATTCGATATTCGCCGTGAATCGGCACGACAAATTTCGGCCGCGTGGCTTCAGTCATGATGCGAATGTCTTCTTGTGAGGCGTGACCGCTAACGTGAATCAACCGGCGCTTCTCTTCGATGATGTTCGCGCCTTTCTTATAGATAAAACCAATGAGTTTAGAGATCGCGCGTTCATTGCCCGGAATGATGCGTGCGGAAAGGACGACTGTGTCGCCTTCTTCGATCGTCAACCCTTTGTACAGTTGCGTCGCCATTTGATATAGCGCCGCGCGCGGCTCGGCCTGTGAACCGGTCACGAGAAAGACGATCTGATCGTCGGCGAGGCGCTTCGTGTCGTTGATGCCGACGAGCATTCCGTCGTGTATGTCGAGATACCCCAGCCGCCCTGCGATCTCAACATTCTTCTGCATCGAGCGGCCGAGCACGCAGACCTTGCGATCGAACTGTTGCGCGACATCGAAAACAATTTGAAGACGATGAATGGAAGATGCGAATGCGGCTACGATGATGCGACCTGTCGCTTCCGCAAAGATCTCTTCGAAGGCTGGAATCACCGCACGCTCTGATGGCGTGCGGCCTGGGACCGTCGCGTTCGTCGAATCAGAAAGCAGCGCCAGCACGCCTTCCTGCCCGTACCTGCGCAGGGTCCTCAGGTCTATTGGCTCGCCGATGACCGGCGTCTCATCAACTTTGTAATCGCCTGTATGAATGATTGTGCCTACCGGCGTTTTGATCGCGAGGTGAAAACAGTCAACCAGGCTATGCGAAGCGCGGATGAATTCGATCGTGAACGATCCAAGTGTGACTACGTCGCGCGGCTCGACGCGATGTAGGAGCACGTCGCCAAGGAGTCCGTGCTCGTCCAACTTACTTTCCGCCAAACCCAGAGTGAAGTGCGACGCGTAAACCGGCACGTTGATCTTCTTCAAGACGTACGGCAATGCGCCGAGGTGATCTTCGTGCCCGTGCGTGAGAATGATCGCAGAGATGTCGTGCTTGTACTGCTCGAGAATGTCGAAATCCGGAATGCAGACATCGACGCCATAGACACTCTCTTCGGGAAAGCCCATGCCGGCATCGAGCACGAGCATTTCATCTCCAAACCGCAGCAGAGTGCAGTTCATTCCGAACTCGCCGATACCGCCGAGGGGAATAATTTCGAGGACGCTAGACACTGATTGTTGTTTGCTCGACTCTCAAAGAGGGGTGACGGCAGTATAACACTTGCGACGCTATTTCCATTGACTGCCGTTGAGGCGTAGTATTGTTTCTTCATTCCCAATTGACGGGCTGGTTCTCAGGGCCTGCGATTCCCGCTTCCTACTAAAGTTTCCAGCCAAAGCGGGGAATCTGAACTCAGTCATCCCAGAAGATTAAACCAGAAAGGAATTCCGATGGCCGCCAGCCAGCCCCAACGAGCAAAATCTCGCCGTGAAACAATTGCCCAGTGGCTTTCCATGGGGGCCAATGTTGTGGTGATGGTAGGAATTATTTTTGCATATGTGCAGTTCAGACATATTGAGCACTCTGAAAGAGTTCAGAACGCCATCAACGCTGTGAATCAAGTGCGGTCGAGCGATTTTCTGAAAGCTTACACCAGACTGAAGACCGCATCCGCCTCGGGCAAAACTCTGGATTCGACAGCCGTGGTTGACGACCTAAATTTCGTGATGAACATCTATGACAACGTAGCGTTGTTGTATGTGAATGACCTTGCCGATCGATGCGTCATAAAGAATGGCACGTATGCGGCCACCAAAGAAGTGTCGGCTATCTGTGACTTACTCTCTTATCCCAGGGAATATAGAGTCAATTTTGACCGTTTTGTCGCCATGATGAATACCGAGGTCTGTAACTAAACTACGCTTACTCTTGGGAGGTGTTATGAAGAAGTTTGTCGCCGGGTTCGCGGTTTTCGTTTCGCTCTCAGCTCTTACCGTCATACGCATCGCGACCTCGCAGAACCCGGTCGTGCCGTATAAGAATGAAATCGTGATCGGAGAAAAAAGGATCGGGATCGCTGAGGAGAGGCTTAGTGAATGGCGAAAGAAGACATCGCCGTCCTCCGGGCAATCCGCTGCGACAGCAGTTTCCAGAGCCAGGTTGGAGGCACTCGCGAAGCAGTTTGGATTGATGGAAAAGACTAAGACCAATCCCCAACTGGTCTTTCTCGCCGACGACATTGCGCTTTGGGAAAAGCAGCATTTGGATGAAACGCGCCTCGTGCTTGAATTTGCTGCGCGAAGGCTTATTTTGGAAGAAGCGGATCGACAAGGTGTGCTTATACCGAGCAAGCAGGTACTCGCACAGGCCGCCCTGGAAGTTATTCCCTTACTCCAAAGCCAAGCATCCTCGGTTTCTCAGAACCTTGTCTGTGCCGGCGACACATCGGAGGAGTTCGTCAAACAATCATGGGCGGGATTGAAGAGTGACACTGCCAAATCGCTAGCCTGCACTGACAAGACCATCAGGAAGTGGACTCGCCAAGCGGATGATCAGCAGATCATGGCAACCAAGGCTGACTGCAGCAATCCACCCTCCAGCGCAGACTTAAAAACCTACTTTGGATCTTCGTGGGCGCTCAGCGATGTTGCGACCTCATGGTTCATTCGGGGCGAGGCCTTTTACCAGCAAAAGAAGTGGCCCGAAGCGAGGGAGGCCTACAAGACGGTAGTCGATAAATACCACTGCGCATTTACCTGGGATCCCCGCGGATGGTTTTGGAGAACTGCAGACGGAGCGCAGGAGAAATATGACGAGATCCGCCTCAAATAGGAGCTTGTCAGGAAGATGAAACGAGTGCTGCCGATACTTCTTTCCGTCTTCCTTTACGGTGGACCGGCAACCTGCGCTCAATCTCCCGAATTCAACGAACCATGGAAAAATCCCAACGTCGCCATCGTCATCGATCCGTTTGAAGGCAATGACATAGATTGGGAAAAGCTCGCGACTGACAAGCGCGTCGTCGCTATTATTCATCGCGCGACAATCGGCGATCGTGCCGACAAGAAATACGCTGAGCGGAAGATCGAAGCGAAGAAGCGCGGCTACAAGTGGGGCGCTTATCACTATGGCAAGCCCGGGGATTCGATCAAGCAAGCCGACTTCTTCCTCGCGACCGTCAAACCTGAGCCAGACGATCTGCTCGCGCTCGATCTGGAAAGCACCGACTTTGATAAACACATGAACTTCGAAGAAGCGCGCGTCTTCATCAATCGCATCAAGGAGAAGACCGGCCGCTACCCGATCGTCTACGCGAACAACCTGGTCACGAAAGCTATCGCTGAAGAAGCTGGGTCGGATGATGTCTTCGCGAAGACTCACCTCTGGTACGCGCGCTTCAAACGGTCAGTCACTGACTTTCCCGCCGGCACCTGGAAGACGTACACGCTTTGGCAATTCTCCAGCGAGATGAATTGCACGGCGGCTGATCGTGCATCGTGTCTCTACACGGTTCCGGGAACTGAATACGACATGGACGTGGATGTATTCAACGGAACTATCGAAGAGTTGAAAAAGAATTGGCCATTCGCGCAACCGGCGATCTCCCAGCCTCAAATCAATTGAGCGGCGAACATCGAACCCATCCCGCCACCGCAGTGGTTCTGACTAGCCATCTCCGCTAAACTGCATCCATGCCCGACCTCCTGGTTAATCTGCTCAAGCTGCCGCCACCTGAACCATCGCCGGACGCTGCCGTCACGATCCGCCGCGCGCAGCCATTTGAGATCACGCCCGTGCGCGAATTCATCGAACAGAATTTCTCTGTCGCATGGGCGGATGAAATTTCGGTTGGCTTTGCGAACAAGCCCGTGACGGTCTTCATCGCGACGCGCGCTGGTCGAGTCATCGGATTCGCCGGATATGAATGCACTTGCAAAGCTTTCTTTGGCCCAACCGGCGTAGATGAAAGTGAGCGCGGACAAGGAATCGGCAAGGCCCTGTTGATGGCATCGCTGTCAGGACTGCGCGAACTCGGATACGTCTACGGAATCATTGGAGCGGCTGGGCCACTTGAGTTTTATCAGCAAGCAGTTGACGCGCTCGTCATTCCGGACAGCGATCCGGGCATCTACACCGACCTACTAAAAAAGCAGTGAGCGGCTCGAATCCATCACTCAGCGAACTCGCCCGCGTATATTCCGCCGGCAAGAAACTGGGAATCGGGACCCGTCTGCCGGGGCCAAAAGGGACGCGCGTGATGGGCGTCATGGGCGAATTTAATCGCGACGCGCTCGGCTTTATTGAACGGGTGCAGCGCGACTACGGCGACCTGGTGTGGTCTCGCTTCCTCTATGTGCCGGCGCTGTTCCTCTATCATCCGGATCAGATTGAATACGTGCTGGCGACGAACGCGAAGAACTTCCGTAAGGCAATGTCGTTGCGCTCTAACTTTTTTCAAAGGCTGGTTGGCAATGGCTTGCTGACGAGTGAAGGTGAGGAATGGAAGCGTCAACGGCGTTTGTCCTCGCCCGCGTTTCATCGCCAGCGAATTGCGAATTATGCAGACACGATGGTGAATTACACCCGCCGCCTGACCGCGAACTGGCAATCCGGCCAGACGTTGGACATGCATCGGGAAATGATGCGCCTGACACTCGAGATCGTCGTGCGCTGTTTGTTCCGCGCTGATGTTTCGAACGATGTCGATCATGTCGGCGACACGTTGCAAGAATTGGTGAAGCCGTTCGCAGCCCAAGCGACTTTGAAATGGATTCTGAATAACCGGCTGCCGACACCGACGCACATTCGCTTTCATCGACTCGCGCGAAAGATTGACGACGTGGTCTATCGGATTATTGCCGAACGGCGCGCGAGCAGAAAAGACGAAGGCGATTTGCTTTCGATGCTGCTCGCCGCGCGCGACGAAGACGGCAGTCAGATGACCGATCAGCAACTGCGCGATGAAGTCATGACGTTGTTCCTCGCGGGGCACGAGACAACCGCGCTGACGCTGGGGTGGAGTTGGTACCTACTCGGGAAGAATCCGGAGACGGAAGCGAAATTTCATGCGGAGTTGGACACGGTGCTCGGCCATCGCGACGCGAGCTTTTCCGATTTACCTCAATTGAAATTCACCGAACAGATCGTGAAAGAGTCGATGCGGCTATATCCACCGGCTTATGGTTTGGGACGCGAAGCGATTAACGATTGTGAGATTGGCAACTATTACGTGCCGGCCGGAACTCAGGTGTTCATGTTTCAGTGGGCGACCCATCGCGACGCGCGCTTCTTCGATCAACCGCTGGAATTCAAGCCGGAACGATGGACTCCAGAGTTCGAAGCACGACTTCCCAAGTATGCGTACTTTCCTTTCGGCGCCGGCCCGCGCATCTGCATCGGCGCATCGTTCGCGATGATGGAAATGATTCTGGTGCTGGCGACCATTGGTCGGCAATTTCGATTGGCACTCGTGCCCAATCATCCGGTTGAGACTTACCCGGCGATGTCTTTGCGGCCGAAGGATGGCGTGAAGATAACCGTCCACGCTCGTTAGGATTTCCTGATGACTCTTTCAGCGCAACAGCTATCGACGGCGAACCCGCGACGCCAGCATCTGATTAAGATCTGCGAGTCAATGCCAGAGGTCACGGTCGAACGAATAGGTCATGATCGCGAACATCTGGTGTTTCAAATTGGGAAGAAGAAACTCGCTTACTATCAATTCGATCATCACGGCGACGGCATGATCGCGCTGGTTTGCAAGTCGAACGCGAACGAACAACGCCGGTTGATTCAGTCTGATCCCGAGACGTTCTTTGTTCCCGCTTATGTCGGCAGCAGAGGATGGATCGGCATGCGGCTGGATCTGGACGAGGTTGATTGGGAAACCGCGGCAGACCTTTTAAAGCGAGGCTATCAGGAAATAGCGCCACGAAGGTTGGCCGCGTTGATTGAATAGAACGTCAGCGCAGAATATTCATGAGCGTTTGACTTATCGTGGCCTTGCCGAGCCGCGGTTCGCGTTCTAACATGAATTCGTGATCTGTAGCTTCCGTTGCGCCGACACGCAGGCACTGTTTGAGACCGGAAAAAGCAAGCGGTTCTCGCGCATCCTGAAAGTCGCAACTCGGAAGCTCGCGCAACTCGACGCGGCGCACACCTTGGAGTTCTTACGATCTCCGCCCGGCAATCACCTTGAAGCTCTCAAGGGCGATCGCCAAGGAAAGCACAGCATTCGCGTCAACGATCAGTTTCGCGTTTGTTTTCGCTGGACTCCAGAGGGTCCTGCGGATGTAGAAATTATCGATTATCATTGAGGTTTGATTAGATGTTTAAGAATCGCATGCGGCCTATACATCCCGGAGAAGTACTTCGTGAAGACTATCTGGTTCCTCTCGGACTGACCGCGAGCGCGCTCGCGAAGGCCCTCAACGTTCCGTCAGCCCGCATCAATGACATCGTTCGTGAACGAAGATCAGTTACCGCAGATACCGCGATGAGACTGGCTAGATATTTTGGAGGAGATGCTCGCTCCTGGCTAAATCTGCAAGCGGCCTATGATCTGCGCGTGGCGGAGATTCGTAACGCCAAGCGCATCAAGCGTGAGATAGCTCCGGCTGCAGCGTGAGCAATGATTGAAAAGAAAAAGACAGACTTCCTAATCTATCAAGCAGTGGCGACCTCAATTATCTCGGCGTTTCAACACGCGGGTGTTTACAAAAAGGGTATTGAGGTTGGGGATACACGAAAAATTGCATTGCGCAACGATTTAGAAGGAGCTCTACGGTCGGCGGCAATCAGATACACCAATCCCATTAATGAAGAAGAACATTGTCGTAACATAGAAGACCTAGCGAACGCCCTAACGAAAACATACAAGCCAACTGGCATTCTGAGGTCAGATAGATTTCGAATTGGAATCGCGCAGAAGGCTCTTAATCTTTACCTGAAGAACTTATGGTGCCTAGGCGAAATCACAACTCCACCTCATTGCCCACTCGATCGGATAATCATTGATAAGCTCGGCTTGAAACGGAGCGAACGCTCCCAATACGATTGGACAAAACTTGACGACATCGAAAGCTACAAGAAACTCATCAGGCTGTGCCATCACAAATCGAGAGAAAGAGGTTGCGAGAATATCGCGGAGTGGGAGCTAGAAGTGTACAAAGAATCTAACGCGAGCAATGCAATTCCGGGGATTGAGTAATTCTAACCTATCGCATTCACTATCAAAGCCCACTCTTCCAGCGCAAACGTTTCCGCGCGTCGCAATGGTGTAATGCCGGCGTCGCAAAGGACAATGCTCGCGCCGCCACGCTTCTTCAGTAGTTCCTGGATAGGCTCAGGCGCTTCGCGCAGGTTGTTGAGGATCGTCTTGCGTGGATGAGCAAAGCCGGCGCTGACGACTTGCCAAAGGAGTTTCTTGTCCTTCACATCTGCTGCGATTCTCGGTCGCGGGCGCAAACTCACGACCGTACTCCAAACCTTCGGCGCTGGTCGAAACGCCTGCGGCGAGACATCGAAGAGCTTTTCAATTTCGCAATACGCTTCGACGAAAACCGATAAATAGCCGCGCTCGCTTGAGCCCGGTTGGGCCATGATGCGATCGACCACTTCGAGCTGCAGCATCAAGGTCATGTCGCTGATGCAGCTGCGTTGTTCGATCAGCCTCTGCAAAATCGCTGTGCCTACGTTGTAAGGAAGATTCGCGATGACGCGAGCCGCTTGCGCCGGCTTGATCGCTTCGCAGAAATTGATCGTCAACGCGTCACCTTCGATCAAAGTGAAGTTCGGTACTGCCGCAAATTTGTCGCGCAGTTGAGGGGCAAGGTCGCGATCGTATTCAATCGCAATTACGCGACCAGCCTTGTTGTTTAGCTCTGATGTGAGCGCCCCGCGTCCGGGACCGATCTCCATGACAGTCTGATCGAGTTTCGGATCGAAGGCATCGATGATTTTGCTCACGACGCCGCGATCGACGAGGAAGTTCTGACCGAAACGGCGCTTGGCAGTCATTGGGTACGCAGGCGTCCCGCCTGCTCATCTACGCGTTCTCTGGCATCGTTCAGGAAGCGGGCGAGACACCTGCGTATCCAACGGGATAGCCGGTGATCTCAACGTCGCGGCCGTGCTGGACGACTTCAACCCGATCGAGTTGCAACGCATCGGCTATCTTCTCAGCTCCCGCTCCGCCGATCGCCGAGGGCGCGTCCTGACCGCCGACGATTATCGGCGCCACGAAGAACGTCACCTTGTTTACTAAGCCACCCTCGAGCATCAGAGCAGCCAGGAACGGTCCGCCCTCAATCAGCACACTCTGAATTGATCGCTTTCCTAACTCGTCCGTCACATTCGGAAGATCGAGCGCGGAATCCTGAGTGATTACTTCGACGCCGCGCGATTGCAATGCAGCCAGCTCGTCCATATCAGGATCGCCGCAGGCGAAAATGAGCACTGGCCCTGCATCGGTCGTTCGCGCCAATTGTGATTCAGGCGACATGTGCAAATACTGTTCGATGACCACCCGCACTAAAGGACGTCTTCTTTTTCTTCCGGATCTATCCGTCAACATCGGATCGTCTGAGCGCGCAGTGCGTCCGCCGATCATGATGGCGTCGTATTGATGACGCATCTCGTGCACGCGCGCGCGCGCTTGCTCGCCGGTGATCCAGCGCGAGTCGCCGTTGACGGTCGCGACTTTTCCATCAAGCGACACAGCCATCTTCAAATGCACGAATGGCCGCCCAGTGCGCATGAAATGAATGTAGGCTTCGTTTACGCGCGTCGCTTCTTCAGCCATTAATCCGGTGCAGACGTCAACGCCGGCTTCGCGCAGGTGAGCGAATCCCCGACCTGAGACCTTCGGATTCGGATCTTCGACCGGCGCGACGACGCGTTTAATCCCAGCCTTGATCAACGCATCGGTGCAAGGCGCAGTGCGGCCTTGATGTGAATGAGGTTCGAGAGAGACATAGGCGGTCGCGCCCCGCGCCTGCTCGCCGGCCTGTTCGAGCGCAATAGTTTCTGCGTGCTTGATTTGATCGAAGAGATAAAAACCTTCGCCGACGATCTGTTGATTTGGATCGACGATGATCGTCCCCACCAGCGGACCGGGGCTGACCTGTCCGACGCCACGCGCGGCCAGTTCGAGAACGCGCTGCATCATTAGTTCGTCAAATTGAGAATTGTTGCTCACGTATGGTTCAGTTTTCGCCGCAGCGCGGCGAGATGTTTATAGCACCTCGGCCATAAATGCAATCGCGCTCCCAAGGAGCGCAAGAAGGAGAAAAAGGGATCGTAACTATAAACATCTTGTGCCTGACGGCACGAAGAATATTGAGTCTGGAACCTGGACACTTCAAACTCCAGACTCTCCAGACTCCTGACTTCAGACTTAATTAAAAAGACTATTCACGTACTGCTCAGGATCAAAGACAACCAGGTCATCGACTTTCTCGCCGATGCCGGCATAACGAATCGGCAGGCCAAGTTCTTTTGCGATGGCGATCGCAATGCCGCCTTTGGCCGTGCCGTCGAGCTTCGTCAGAACAATTCCGGTGACGCCGGCGACTTTGAGAAACTGTCGCGCTTGCTCTAAACCATTTTGGCCTGTAACTGCATCAACGACCAGCAGGGTTTCGTGGGGCGCGCCGTCGACTTCGCGACCGGCCACGCGTTTCATCTTGTCCAACTCGGCCATCAAATTCGATTTGTTATGAAGTCGCCCCGCGGTGTCGACAATCAAAACATCCGAGCCGCGGGCCTTCGCTGCCTTCATCGAATCGAACAGCACCGCCGCCGGATCAGTTCCCTGCTTTTGTTGAATCAAAGGCACGCCGGTTCGTTCCGCCCATATCGCCAGTTGATCGGAAGCTGCCGCGCGAAAGGTGTCAGCCGCGCAAATCAAAACATCATTGCCTTCCGCTTTGATTCGCTGCGCGAGTTTGCCGATCGTGGTGGTTTTGCCGACGCCGTTCACCCCGACAATCATCATCACGTACGGAGCAATGTCGTCAGGAACGCTTGTCTCGGACGCGACACCTTGCGCCTCCGAAGCTTGTAGGATCGAGAGCAGTTCAGACTTGATTGCCTGCTTTAGCTTTTCAATATCATCGATCTCTTTGCGACTGATGCCGCGACGCACCGTCTCGAGCACGTGCATCGTCGTCGGTACGCCGATGTCGGCGGCGATGAGCGCCTCTTCAAGTTCATCTAACAACTCGGCATCAATTTTCTTACCGGCTGCGAAGACACTATCGAGTCTGTCTGAAAGCGAATCGCGCGTGGCCGCAACCGCGCGACGGAAACGCGCCGAGAATTCCTGTTCGAGCGCGGCTTCGCGAGCCTGCAATTGTTCGATCGAGAGATCAAGACCTAGAACCGAAGTCTGCCAGGGAGCACTCGGAGAAGACTGCGGTGTTTCGACCTTAGGCGGCTGCGCTGGTTCAAGCGGCGGCGGCGGTGGTTCAAGCGGCCGCTTCGGTTCCGCGGCAATCGCGGGCTCCGTAGCAGGTTCCGGCGCGGGCGCCGTGCTCGGCTGGTTTAGCCCGAGCGAGACAAACTCATCCTTCTTTCTTCTCCAAAAAGCCATAATCGCATCAATCATGTCAGAAGCCCGCGCGTAAGCAAGGGCTCGTTCAATGAACGGCGCCCTCCCTCTCGGTTGGGCTTCCGACACTTTTGTAAATTAGTTTTCGATTATAAGCAGAAGCGGCGCGTCGCCACAAAAGCGACCGCCGCATCTGCAGCCCAAGCGTAAGCGAGGGCAGGTTACGTAAGAGTCAGTTGACGTTTAAGCGTGAGAATCGGATGTTGCCCTCCCTCACGGTTGGGCTTCTGACACTAGCTGATTGCGATGAGCGAATCAGACGTGGGAGAGAGCGGGACTGAAGTAAGGCCGCGGAATTCACTTTGCTTGCGGTTTACGCGCGTCACACCGGGACGAATCTTTCCTGCCTCGCACGCGGCGATAAACGCGGCCACCACGCGGGCGTCGTAACGCGTACCGATGAAACTCTTAAGTCGCGTCAACGCTGCTTCCAAATCCATTGCGCGTTGATATGGACGCTCGGTGGTCATCGCATCAAAGGTGTCTGCGACAGAGACAACACGTGCTTGCATCGGAATCTCGTCGCCCTGCAAGCCCTGCGGATATCCCTGGCCGTTAATCATCTCGTGATGCATGTACATGCCCGGCAGAAATTCTCTCATCGCCGGAATCTGCGACATGATCTTGTAGCCCTTCTGCGGATGACTCTTCATCAGCTCGAACTCTTCGTCATCCAACGCCGCGGGTTTCTTCAAGACACGATCATCA
>Ga0247673_1000056_pt1 | contig 11288 bp, 8 predicted proteins | sample CNK14_metaG_FD_182722 | JGI IMG/M metagenome (GOLD analysis project Ga0247673, IMG submission 182722) | Soil microbial communities from Purdue University Martell Research Forest, Indiana, United States - CNK14 | ecosystem: Environmental > Terrestrial > Soil > Temperate forest > Bulk soil | place...
TGAATCCAACCTGCTGGTTGATTTTCGAGGTGTCCGGAACTCGCCGCGGCATGTCTTCAAAGCCTTCTTCGTAGGCTTCGTCATAAGGCACCAGCACGATTTCGGAATCCGATTTAGCCAGTGCTTTTACTTTTTTCGCGAGATCGATGATCGAGATTTCCTGATTCGAACCGACGTTGAAAACCTGGCCCACAGCACCTTCGTCATCCATCAGCTTCATTAGTGCGCCGACGACATCGCCCATGTAGCAGAAGCATCGCGTCTGCTTGCCGTCGCCATAAACTGTGATGGGACGGCCGGCCAACGCTTGTTTTACAAAGGTGGGAATCACCATTCCATATTGACCAGTCTGGCGCGGGCCAACTGTGTTGAAGAGGCGCACGACGACGGTCGGCAATTTCTTTTCCCGCCAGTACGCGAGCGCCAGGAATTCATCGATGGCTTTTGAGCACGCATAACTCCAGCGCCCTTTGGTAGTTGCTCCCATCACCAGGTTCCCGTCTTCTTTGAACGGCACCGCAGCGCTCAAACCATAAACCTCAGACGTCGACGCGATCAGAACCTTCTTCTTTTTCTTGTTGGCCAGGGAAAGCACGACTTCCGTGCCATGAACATTAGTCTCGATCGTGCGAACGGGACTTTCGACGATGAGCTTGACGCCAACCGCCGCCGCGAGATGAAAGATCACATCGCATTGATCGACGAGCTCGGCGGTTACCGGTTGGTTGGCTACATTTTCGATCGTGTAATGAAAGCGCGGATGATCCTTCAGGTGGCGAATATTCTCGAAGCTGCCGGTGGAAAGGTCGTCGATGATAAAAACTTCATCGCCGCGTTTCAGATACGCGTCGGAAAGATGCGACCCGATAAAGCCCGCGCCGCCTGTGATCAAAACTCGCAAAATGAATAATCCCTTTCCTTAAATGAGCCGGGCAAGTCTAGCATAGCTTGACTGCCAGCTACGGCAGGCGGGCCTAAGCTCTTGAAACAACGGAGTCAGCAGGCGCTTTCTTTCCCAGAAGGTCGGCGTATAGATTCGCAATATCGTCGAGCAGCCGTTCCTTCGAGTAATCTTTCAAAACGAACTCACGACCGCGCGCACCTAGTTCGTCTCTCAACGCTGCGTCGTCAATGAGGCGTTTCACTCCGTTTGCGAACCCTTCCGCATCGCCACTCCGCACGCGAATGCCTCGTTCGCAGATCGCGTAACCGTCGAAGCCTTCGACTTCCTGGCCCAGCAAATCAACTACGCCGCCGACTCCGGTGGCGATTACCGGACGGCGATTTGCCATCCCCTCGATGACACTGAGCGGCGTACCTTCGTTCAAGCTAGTCAGCGCCACGACATCGAGCGCCGGATAGAAATTCTCGGGATCGTCGCGCGTGCCAAGAAAGACAACGTCGTTCGCTATTCCCACTCGCCTGGCTTGGGATTCGAGTTCAGAACGTCGAGCACCGTCGCCGATAACCAGGAACTTTAAGCGTTGAGTCGACATCTTCTTCAGCAGTGCGGTCGCCTCAAGAAATAGCCGGTGGTTCTTTACCTCGGTCAGACGTCCGACGATGCCGACGAGTAGGTCGTCATCGCTTGCGGAGATCTCTCCACGCAATTTTGCTCGTCGCGTTTGCCATTCTGCGTACACATCCAGGTCGATGCCGAGGGGAATTACAGCGAACTGCTCGCGTCGTCCCAGATGAAAATCTTCATTGATTTCACGGCGTTGTTGTTCGCTGATGACGATGATTCGATCCGTCATGCGAGCCAGCATCTTTTCGATCAGCAGAAACAGTTTTGTCTTCAGCGGGCCATAGTAACTATGGAAGACGTGGCCGTGATACGTGTGTACAAAGCGACATTGGCGCGGCCGTCCCCAGAGCGTTGACGGTGTCAACCATCGATACATGATTCCCGCCGCGCGTCCCACGCCGCCGGCTTTGGCGGTATGCGTGTGAACGAGGCGCGGCCGCTCATGGAGCATCAATCGATAAAGCTTCCACGCGGTGATCAAATCCAGCGGGGAAATCTCGCGGCTCATTTCGGGAATAATCAGAGGCTGAACCGCGGCCGCCGCGGCGACATAACTCATGTCGTCTTCGCCTTCGGGCGGAACACCGGCGACCAGCAACGTTTCGTAGCCGCGATCCTTCAGCCCGGCGCTCAACCAGACGACGTGCCGTGCCGGACCGCCTACGTTCAAGCGCGCGATGATGCGGACGATCTTCATGTCAGAATGAAGCCGAATTACTCGCTAAACATGTCCGCCATCGTTCGCTCGAACTCGCATTACGCAAAAATCTTGTCCGATCTATTTCCGCGATTGATGGAAAATTCGGAGTCAATGGAAGTCTGGGTGGCGTAACGACCTGGCTACGGTTAGCTCAATCCGAGAAGCGGTATCGAAAGATTGAGTAAAGCGCCTTAAAGCCATCCTTCCAATTGATCTTCTTGCCTTCGGCATAGCTGCGGCCACTGTACGAGATTGGCACTTCATAGATGCGCGCGCCGGCCTTCGCGAGCTTGAGCGTAAGTTCGGGCTCAATATCGAAGCCGTTCGCACGCAGTGGCAGAGACTGCGCCAGTTCTGTGCGCATCAGCTTGTAACAGGTTTCCATGTCGGTCAGGTTCAGGTTGCTGAAAGCGTTTGAGATTGTCGTCAGAAACTGATTACCGACGTAGTGCCAAAACAAATGAACCCGATGCGGGCCTCCGCCCATGAACCGCGTGCCAAAAACTGCATCGGCGCGACCATCGATGATTGGTTCGAGTAGCTGAAAGTATTCCTGCGGATCGTACTCGAGGTCGGCGTCCTGCACGACGCAAACGTCGCCGGTAGCTTCTTTGATCGCGCGCCGGACGGCCGCGCCCTTTCCCTGGTTTCGCGGCGAATAGAAGACGCGCACATCAGGAACTTTGCCTTCAATCTCAGACTTCAGGACCGCTACCGTACCATCGCTTGAGCCATCATCGACCACGATGATTTCTTTGTTTAGGTTCACTTCCCGAACGCGCTCAATGATTTCTTTGATCGTACGCGCCTCGTTGTAGACAGGCATGAGCACCGACAACTTGAACTCTGGAGGAATCACGATGCCGCGACCGGTCGCAGCTAAGACCGTGTTTGGCGAGAACCTTTCAACTGAGTTGATGATCTCCGAAAATCTCGCTGCCGATAAACCCGAGATCTCGACCGCATCTGACAGCGAGACGGCGCCGCGCTCGTATAAGATCGCGGCCACAACAGGACCTGTGCCATTGTCAGTTGGCTCACCCATTTTGGCGTAAGTTAATTCGAAAGTCGCAAGCGAGTCGGCGGCTTCAGTCGGTCATTCTAAAGATGGTATGCGGATCATCTTCGTGGCGAATCTCGTCGATAAGTTCGCGGCGGCCGTCGCCCATGTAAAGACGATTCGGGCAGTTGATGACAATGCCGTCAACGCTGCCGACATTCCTGTAAGCGTGCACAACGCCGGGCGGTATCAAGACCGATTTCGGAGCGCTTTCGCCGGCGATCAGCGTCATTCGATTTCCATAGGTCGGCGAATCTTTTCGATTGTCCCACAGACGCAATTGAAAGTCTGACGGTCCGAGGAAACAGAACAGATCGGCCTGGTCGACGTGCTCGTGGGGACCGCGCGTCACGCCGGGCAGGGTCGACGAAATGTAAGCCATCGCGGGAAAGAACTCGGCCGCCAACTCGTCGTGGCGAAACAGTTCGGTCAACCAGCCACGCTCGTCCTTGAGCTTGCGCAGGCCACGCACGATGACGTCTTGAACGGCAGCTTCCGTGAATCGATCAGGCGCTGGCGCCGGCGTTTGTTGCATGTTCGATCTTCCGATTATTTGCTCCGGTTTTCGCGACGAGGTTCGACGCATTCAGCAGGCTCTCGAAGGTGCCGGCGTCTGTCCACCACCCGTCCAATTCTTCCCAGGTCATCTCTCTCCGATCAATGTAGGCGTTATTGACGTCGGTGATTTCCAACTCGTCGCGGCCTGATGGTTTCAATGTCTTGATGATGTCGAAGACACGGGAATCGTACATGTATATGCCGATCACTGCGAATTGTGATTTGGGCTGTAACGGCTTCTCTTCGATTCGCAGCACGCGCCGGCCGTCAAGCTCGGGCACGCCAAAGCGCTCCGGATCAGGGACCTGCTTCAGCAGGATCTTGGCGCCGGAGCTTTGCTGCTTATAGTCCTCGACCGCGGCGCAGATATTCCCTTGAATGATGTTGTCTCCGAGGATGACGCACACCGGTTGACCGGCGGCGAAGTGCTCTACCAAAGCCAGCGCCGCGGCGATCCCGCCTTCGCCCTCCTGATAGGTGTAGTTGAGATGCCTCAGCCCGAAGGCTTTTCCGTTTCCGAGCAGCTTGAGAAAGTCACCGGCCGCATTGCCACCGGTGACGATCATGATGTCGGTAATCCCAGCGTTCACCAGCGTCTGAATCGGATAATAAATCATCGGCTGGTTATAGATGGGCAGGAGATGCTTGTTCGTTACCGCGGTTAGCGGCTTCAGCCGGGATCCCAGACCTCCGGCGAGGACAACGCCTTTCAATTTTCTGATTCTCCTCAGTCGATGAATCTCTGAAACCAGAGTTCCAACATTAATAAAGACCAAAGCCGATGCGAGTGATCCACTCGCTGGGCCACATGCTCGTCAATCAAACCGCGCACGGCGCTCGGTTTGAAGAGCCCGCGCTTCAGAGCACGATCGGATAGCAGAGTCTCGCGCAGCAACGGCTGCATCGAGCCGCGGAACCAGGCTCCGATCGGCACGCCGAAACCCATCTTGCGCCGCGTGAGATTCTCCTGCGGCACAAGCCGCTTCAACACGCGCTTCAATAGATATTTTGTCTTCAAGCCGCGCAGCTTAAGATTCTCTGGTAAGCTCGCGGCAAACTCCATCAGATGATGATCGAGAAACGGCGAACGCGCTTCGAGCGAAACTGACATGCTGGCGATGTCCATCTTCACGAGCAGATCGTTCGGCAAATAGGTCATCGTATCGGCCAACAGAGAAGCATCGACTATTCCGGCGCCATTCACTTTGGCAAACCACGGCTCAATGAAACCCGCGGTGCGCCAGCCAGCTGCAGCATCTCGCATCTCATCCGAATACAATTTGATTTTCGCGGTTTCATCGAAAGCGGTAATCCAGCGCAAATATCGATCTACTGGTTTCAGCGATGCGGCCGCGACAAACCTCTGCGCCTTGCTGATTGGATTTGTTCTCGACCTGCCCGCCGGAAGCGCGTTCACAAGGTTGGCGATGACGCCTTCGCGCAAGCTGCCCGGCAGATTGGCATACGTCTGGGCGATGTTCATCGCCGCGTATCGTTGGTATCCGGCAAAACATTCATCGCCGCCGTCACCATTCAGAGCCACGGTCACATACCGGCGTGTTTCGCGCGAAACGTAGTAACTGGGAATCGCGGAGGAATCGGCAAACGGTTCCCCGTAATGTTCGACGAGCGTCGGCAGAATTTCCATCGCGTTCGGCCGCACGATGAATTCGTGATGGTCGGCGCCGACGTGCTCAGCCACGCGTCTGGCGTGATGCAGTTCACTGAAATCCTGTTCGTCAAAACCAATCGAAAAAGTCTTTACTTGTTCCGAGGACTCTTCCGCCATTAACGCCACGACGGCACTGGAATCGATGCCGCCCGAAAGAAAAGCACCCAGCGGAACTTCCGACATCAGCCGCACCTTAACCGCGTCGCGCAGCAAATCGACGACGCGTTCGCCGGCTTCCTCTTCGCTGATCTTGATCTTCCTGCTGAAGTCGAGTTGCCAATACCGTTCGGTCTTGATCTCTCCGTTCTGCCACAGCAGCCAATGCCCCGGTTCGAGTTTGCGAATCGAACGATAGGCCGTCAGCGGCGCCGGCACGCAAATGAAGGACAGGTAGTGATGAATCGCTTCGTAATCGACGTCGCGACTAACGTCAGGATGAAGGAGCAGGGCGCTGAATTCGGATCCGAAGATCAGTTGGCCATCGACTTGCGCATACAGCAGCGGTTTTTTGCCGACGCGATCGCGGGCGAGAAAGAGTGACCGATTGCGCGTGTCCCAAATTGCGAACGCGAACATGCCGCGCAGATGCTGCGGGCAGTCAGTGCCGTATTCGTCATACGCGTGGACGATCGCTTCGGTGTCGCTGTTTGTCTCGAAACGATGACCGGCATCCTCGAGTTGCTTGCGTAACTCGCGGTAGTTGTAGATCTCTCCGTTGAAGACGATCCAGGCGGTGCGATCGGCATTCGGGATCGGTTGCTGCCCGCTCTTCAGATCAATAATTGCGAGGCGGCGCATCGCCAGGCCCACGCCGTCATTGAAGTAAAATCCATCCTCGTCCGGCCCGCGATGATGAATCGCTTCGTTCATGCGCGCGAGCAACTCGCGATCGACCGGCGCGCCATCACTACGAACAATTCCTGCTATGCCACACACTTGATTTCTTGATTTAGCGAGAGATGATTCCGAAACAGCTAATTAGGCGCTCTAGCATGCGATCATGATATTGTCAGTAGCGCTGGCCTTAATATTAGCGGACGCTCGTGAGCAAGTCCAAAACGTTCGGGCCGGTGTCTGCGATCAAATCCCGAGATTCACTACAAACCGAGAAGATGTCAGAAAAAGTCCGTGAGCGTTTGCGCCATCCGCAATTTCAGATGCGGTTGCTGGTCGCGGCGGCGGTGGTCTGGCATTTAATGATCGCCACGACGGTTTACGAAATCGGCAAGCACCAGCTGGCGCCAAATCAAATCTACCAGAGTGGTATCGGTAAGTTTGCCTCCGATGGGCTCGCCTATGAGCCCCAGTGCGTCGAGTTGTGCTCAGTCATGAAGAACGACGGCCCAATTGCGTGGCTGACGTGGCCCACGCAGTTGCACGTGCGGCTCTACTCGTTGCCGCTGATGGTTTTCATTCGCTGGTCGGCTTTCAACATTCTGACAATCGAGCCGCTGAATCTTCTTTACTACTTAGGCATTGTTGCATTGGTTTTCAAACTCGGCGAGAAAGTCTACGACCGCACTTCCGGACTGGTGGCCGCCTTCATTGTAGCGGTGTGGCCTTCATTTCTGATCCACACGACGCAGCTATTGCGTGATCCCTTATTGATTTTGGCGGTTCTCGTTTTCCTATGGAGCATTGGCGAACCTCTGCGCCGCGAGTTTTCATGGCGCCGCGCCATTTTATTGGTGATAGCAGCCACCGTTTCGATCGTGACAATCAGAATAGTGCGGCTGCCGATGTGGACGCTTTTGTGCGTCTTCGCCGGATTCGCGGTCTTACTTCTCGTCATTCGTTTCGTCCAAACCAGGCGTATCAGCCGAACTGCGGCCGCCTTTGGAGTGATTCTCATTACAGTCGTCGCAATTACACCCCGATTTCAACCGTTGTTTCACAACCAACAGGAACTGCGCCGCCCGCGCGCGATCGTACCGGAAGCAATTCAGCAGCTGCCAGTCGATCAGCAAATAGCGGCCCGCCGTGCCGGCTTCCAGTTTCGCATGGAGGAAGGCAACGTCGGACCTGCTGATGACGGATCACGGATCGATGCTGAGGTTAGATTCCGAAGCATTGGTGACATGGTTCGATATGCACCCCGAGCGCTCGTCATCGGAATCTTTGCCCCATTTCCTAATATGTGGTTTGGCGTAGGCAAGCAGGTCGGTGGGGGTGGCAGATGGATTTCGGGATTTGAGATGTTCATAACGTACCTGCTTGAAGGCCTGGCGCTGTTCGGGTTGTGGGTGGCGCGGCGCAAGCTTGAGGCGTGGTTGCTGTGCGGCGTGGCCCTGCTGGGTTCGGTGGCGCTCGGGTTGGTCGTAAACAACATCGGCGCTCTGTACCGCCTACGCTATCCGTTCTGGATCATAATGGTGATTATCAGCGCCGGCGGTTTGGTTCACCTGTTGAGAAGCCGGGTTTTCAAGTGGCGGGCATTCCGAAGTTAGCTGAAATCCTGTAGGTCGGTTCTCAAGATTGATTAGACTAAGTCTCACACTTGCTGCGCTGGCGGTCTGTAATGCAGTGGTGGCGATGCTGATGCCATGGTACGTCGTTACTCGCATGGGCATGGGCATCCAAACCGATGCATTCTTTGCCTCGGGTGCACTCTCACAGCTTATTTTTCTGGTGGTGAGCTTTTCTCTCACCCAGGTGATCGTGCCCCTCCTGGCTACCGAGGACGAAAAAACTTTTCAACGGGACGCCTGGGGATTGTTTCTGGCGATCTTAGGGGCCTTCGTCCTGTTATCCGCAGGTTTATTCGTGACTGCGCCTTACTGGGTATCGCTGATCGTGCCGGGCTTCTCGGCCGAGGCATTACGGTTAACGGTTACGCTGAGTCGAATTCAATTACTTGGGATGATTGGAAACGCGCTCGTACCGGTGCTGTGGTCCGTCTATTACGCCCGCCAACGATTCTTGTGGGCGGAAGTCTCCTCAGTCATTGCTAACGCGGTCGCCCTCCTCTTTCTTTACTGGACGTTGGCTCGTTACGGCATCGTCGCCGCCGCCTGGGCAACGGTCCTCAACCTGGGATTGAAAGTGGGATTGTTAATGCCCATCCTCGGACGCTGGCAGAAGCCCGACTGGAATTCCTACGCTATCAAAGAGGCTTGGCGAAGGATCAAGCCCTTCATTCTGGGTCAGACTTATGCCAAGTCCGAGCCGCTGATCGATAGATTTCTTACCTCGCTGACTACCGCTGGCAGTCTCTCATTGCTTTACTTCGGCCAGCAGATTTACTCGGCCGTGAATCTGGTCATGGTCAAGGCAGTATCGACGCCGACGGCCCCGCGATTGGCAATTGCAGCAAAGAGTCGCGACTGGCGAAGTTTTCGTCACGTCTATCGCGAGCGGCTGATTTGGATCTTCGTGATCGCGATCGCCGGGTCCTCAGTTTTGTTCTTGATTGGCGAGCCTGTCCTCCGTCTGATGATTGGTCACGGTGGTATCACCACGCAAAACGTTCACATGCTTTGGTGGATAATGGTGGCATTGGCCGGGTTGTTGATCGGCGGAACCGCGGGTCAGATGATCTCGACCGCGTTCTATGCGATTGGTGATACGCGCACGCCCACGATGCTCTTTATCGGAACCTACACGGTCTACGTTCCGCTAAAGATTCTCGTGTTTCTGCATTATGGAGTGATCGGAATTGCCGTAGCTACCAGTATTCACATGACCGTGAACTTTCTGGTTCAACTGTTTGTTTTAGAGTGGACGATCATGCGCAATCGAACGTCGACAGTTGCCGCGGCCATTTAGCCTGGTACCGGCAACCTGCCCTCAGGTGCAGGTTTTTTCGCTCGCAGATCTGGTGGAATTCGATTGGCTTCCTTTTCAGCCTTTCCTTTTTGCGCCCTCTGATCCCGCTTTTCTTTGACTAGCGCAAAACCTACCGCGACAAATAGGAAATAGAAGATTAGGAGTTGCGCTCGCTGACGGTAAATATTTCCGACATTGCCCTGAACAATTGAATACGAGATCGTTAAGACGGTAAGAAAGATCACAATCGGGGCCACTTCTCTGAGCCGATGCTTGATCGTGAACCACAGACCCAGCACCAGAAAGGGAATTGATCCCCACCAGATCGTCATCTCCGGCAGAGTAATCATTGAGCGCACGGAGCTGTATTGCCAGGGAAAGGGCGCAAGAAACAGGTATATCAACCCGATGGGAATGGCGGCGAGAGCCCCTTCGGGAGTCGAAACATCGATGTCTTCACCGAACCCTGAAGCCGCCGATCGCGAAGCGTCCAGGCGCATCACCTGGAGTTGACGGAAACTTCCATACTGTTCTATTTGCTTGCTGGCGAATTGCGAGACTCCCAGCCCGGCCAACACTCCGCCGACGACGAACATAATGACGAACTGGCGAAGAAATGCCTGCGCGCTCAGCTTCTGTCGTCCCAGGATGAGGGCGCAAACAACGGCGAAGACCATGATGTAAAAGACGTAGAAGCGCAGCGTCATCAAGGCAAAAAGGCCAATCGCGAGAATAATCACGTATTTGGTGCTGAATTTATTTCCCAGCTTCAGGGTCGCCAGCATGCACAGCGTGAGGATAAAAATAATTGGGCCGTCTTTCATTCCCTGGCATTGCCAGAGAACTAGAGACGGGTAGAAAGCGGTCAGGAGCGCTGCTGCGCGTGCGACCTTCTTATTCGGGAAAATCTCCATCGCCATCAAATAAGCGATCGGCGCCGTCACTGCGCCGAGCACCGAATTGACGTACTGAGTCGCCAGCATGTTTCTCCCGATGACCTTGTAGATCGCCGCCACCACATAGAGCATTCCCCAGCCACTGCCGGCGCCGTCCCGCGAAAACAAATCGACCATATATCGATATGACTGATCGCCGTTCCAGACTCTCATCAGGGCGTTGCCGAATATGTCGTACGTGTTCGCATCCCCGCCGAAAAACTCTTGCTGATGAAAATAGTAAATTACGCTGCCGAGGAAGATCCGCACCATGATGGCGCTGATAAAAAGCCGCAAGAGGAACTTCTCGTCCTCTTTGATTCGCGCCACGGCGAAGCCGAAAGCCGCCGCGATCGGCAGCACGAACATCAGCGCCGGCCCTCCTTCAATGGGCATCAACGCGATGAGCGCGATTGTGCCGGCGGTGGCGAGGGCAGTAACAACGATTAGGAAATGATTCATGACTACTTGAAAATCGCGATGCGCTTAAACATCGTCGGGGAGATCGGGCCGTGTCTTTCGCTCGATTAGAAACTTGTCGTGTGCGCTTAATTCCTTGATGGGTTTCGCAGGCACGCCGCCAATCAGCCACTCCTGCGCATCGACATTCCCTGTGATAACCGATCCAATCCCTACGATGCAACGCGGCGGAATCGAACTGCCCGGCGCCATGCGAATTTCTGAGCCAACGTAGGCAAAATCGCCGACTGATATCGGCATGGTGCGCTGGCGATTATGGGTCCAGAGCGACGAATTTCGACCGCCAATGATCGCGCGGCGGCCAATCTCAACGCGGTCGGTAAAATCAATCTTGTGACCAGTCGTGACGATGCTACCCGCCCCGAGAAAGAATTTCGGATCGGCTGGGTTGACGATGTCCGGATCGGGAATCGAGTTGATTTCGTTCATGCGCCTTAGTTCTGAATAACGTCCGAGTTGCACCTCATCGCCACCGCGAATGATGTTCAGATGCCCGATGTGAACGTGATCTCCCACGGTCAACTTGCCGACTCCCATCACGATGTTGAGATGACCGATTTGCACATCATCTTCGATCGTGCACTGTCCGG
>Ga0247673_1000057_pt1 | contig 11114 bp, 5 predicted proteins | sample CNK14_metaG_FD_182722 | JGI IMG/M metagenome (GOLD analysis project Ga0247673, IMG submission 182722) | Soil microbial communities from Purdue University Martell Research Forest, Indiana, United States - CNK14 | ecosystem: Environmental > Terrestrial > Soil > Temperate forest > Bulk soil | place...
CAGCCACCAATTGAGACCTTTGTTCTCGAGCAAACTTTTCACGCTCCCGCCGGACAATCTCCTGGCGCCGCAATTCCGTTCTCTTTCCTTCATAAACGCCCGAATACTCTCCCCCTTTCCGAAAGAAATCAGCTGCGATCTGTAGAAAGAAATTTTTTAGGATGTCGCGAAATTGTCGGTAAGCAGTATTTTGAATAAATCCCTCGCGACCTGCCTTTTCCGTTAAGTTAGGATTGGAAGTTCCGCTGATCTCCACGTAGCCAAACATCCGTCTATAGGAGAAATAGTAATATCCGGCACCGCGGGTTCGTCGTTGCTCCAGTTCTAAGAAGTCGTAATCACTACGACCGTAGGGAAGTACGCGGATGCCGTTCTTGTAAATGTAGAGGCCACCAAGCTTGTCGAGCTTGCGAGTTATGTGAGCGTAAGCATCGCGAGGCAGCAAACTCTCTTTTGGATCACCCTGTACGTAGGCGAGGTTTAAGCGGAAAGGTCCACACTCCGTTTTTCGTTTTTTTGCGTCCCCCCAAGTAACAGTGTGTCGAACCGGATTCTGTTCATAAATCGTTACCTTGCCTGAAAATTGACCGTATTCATTGAACTGACCTTCAAAATGATGGTCTGCGGTTTTGAACTCTTCCGGCGTAAAGAAATTGACAGGATTGATTCGATCCTCGAACGTCTCAGGCGTGTTGTGATCGCGGAAGCTCGTTTTTATTCTGGGAGGCCGTTCCTTCGCCATCGTGTTGGAAAAGCCAATGAGAGTCGAGGTTATATCGCCTTCCATGTCCAAAATCAGCGAGCGACGAGTAGGCAATATGAGAAAGTGAGTGCCATGACCAGCGCCGGTAAGTGACGGGCTACCCATCTGCGACAAGTAATGATCAATATTCTGAGGGTCGACGCTAAATTTCCGTAGCTCGCTTTTGATCCGCTCTACTAGGGGCGCCTCGATGCTTTTTTCAAGCTTGTCAACATTTTCACCGAAAAGATCGACTGTAGCCATGACGTCATCTTTGCTGGGCAGGTCGCCGTGCGCGTATGTAATAACCGGAATATCAATTTCGTCCAGATTGATTCCCGGCACCTCAAACAACCCCCAGTTGATAAAGGACATCACGGTATCGTAAACACGACTGCCTCGCTTCGCGCGCGTGAGGATCAATACCTGTGGACCTATCGCTGCAACTGCCAACCGACCGATCCCTTTTTCGCCGAGCATTGGCCGTTCTTCCATATCTGCCGGTTTAGGAGGAGGAGGTAGTCCACGTGCGCTACCGATTTTACTTTCAGTACCAATAGCCAGCCACCGCTCGATAAACTCATCCTCAGTCATACCAATCCCATCATCACGAAGTACAAACAGATCGTCTCTCCGGATGTAGTCTACGTCCACGCTAGTCGCGTACGCGTCGTGAGCGTTTTTGAACAACTCGCTAATAGCTGTCGGTATGCCCGCGATCTGTTGACGACCGAGCATCTCAACAGTCCGAGCACGAGCCCTAAATTTCGCCATGTATTTTCCTGAAGTTTAAAGCTTCGCGTGTGTTAGGAAATGTCTACCAAACACCTCTGCGATCCGCACGGGAACCGCGTTTCCGATTTGGCGGGCCATAGCATTCAGACTTCCGAAAAAGAGAAAATCACTCGCGAATGTTTGTATGCTCGCGGCCTCGCGGACGCTTATCGCCCGATTCTGTTCCGGATGGCCAAAGCGGCCATTTGAAAGACTGATGCATCGTGTCGTTAGCCCAGTCGCCGGACGATCTTTGTACATTCGTCCATACACATCGGTGTGGCCCTTGTATTCTTTCTTATGACAATCGAGTACGAGACTTTTGGGCCAATCGAGGCGACCTCCGCCCGGCGGAGTTGCTCTAATCCTACGGAGATTCTTCTTCGATAGTTGTGCAGCACGATGGTTCGGTATTGTTGAGTGAGTTTCCCCCGCAGCAATGGGTGGAAAATCCTTGATCCATTCCCACACCGTGGAATACGCGGAGTTTTTTCTGCCGCGTCCGTGCGTCTTCTGTGGGAACGTGATTGGCCCCAAACGGCTTGCAATCAGAATTAAACGTTTGCGTTGTTGTGGCACCCCATAATCTTGAGATTCAATCACCTCGTATGCTGTGTAATAGTTCAAATACCGCAACATAGCAACGAAATCTCCGAAAGGCCCAACACCATCATCGATGTTCTGTAAACCAGGAACGTTTTCTAAAAATATTAGATCCGGGGTGTAGTACTCGACAAAGTTCGCAAACTCATAAAGTAGCAGGGCCTCTTGTTTCCGACCCTCTCGATTCTTGTTTTGTCTTGAGAATGGCTGGCACGGCGCACAACAACAGAAGAGACTAATTGCGCCTGGCTCGCGTACTATATAAGGAGCCAATGCACTGACAGGAAAATCGCGAATGTCGCGTCGTAAGAAATAAGCTTCGGGGAAATTCGCTTCGAAGGTTCGCTTCGCGTCCGGATCTATGTCGATACCCACTTGAATGGTGAGATTCGCGGCTCGAAATCCGGCACTTGTGCCACCGCAACCGCAAAAGAAGTCGTACACATATACGGCCACGCAACGGCCCTCCTGCGCAATGTGGGGTTACGAGTAAAGCCACCTCTGAACGTCAAAATTTTTACCCCAGCACGGGGGACTATATCATGTCAAGTTTTTCTCTGGGAAGCCTGTTGCGGCTGAAATCAACGTTGCCCGGCATCAAAGCGGTTTAGGTTGGGTAAAGCGCTACCTGCGATTGACCGACGGAGTATACTGTGATCAATCAAAGGCGCCGTGTGCTAACTGGAGCAATCTGGAGCAACGAAAAAGCGAGTGGAGAGTAAGAATCTGTGATTTTGCTGAAAAAAAGACTCGTCCAGCGACGCGATCGCATGGACAGACGGTGAGTGCGTCTCATTGGGGAACTCCTTATTGAAGCATACCCAGACGAGCCAACTTCACTCTTCCACTTCCTCTTTGGAGCTTTGTTCTTTCACCAGTCTAGTGATCGTTGCTGGTACTTGGTCAATCGCTTCTGGTTTCAACAAGAAATCATCGACTCCCGCTCGCCACGCTTCGGTTTCAAGATCGTCTCCCGATAGCATTACGACGGGCGTAGCGCGACGATGGGCGAGCCCACGTATGCGCTTTACTAATTCCAAGCCATTAAGGCCAGGCACTCTATTGTCTAAAACGATGGCGTCATAATGAGTGCCGCCTCTTAATATCTTTAAGGCCGTCCGGCCGTTGTTACATGAATCAACGTGCATCCCCGCTTGGTTAAGAAAGTCCGCCACAGTCCGCGCGACTGTTTCGTTATCTTCAACATGCAGAACCACAACTTGTGAAGAAGTCGAGCGTTGATGATCGCTGGTGCCGCCTTTGGCAGTTTCGGCACGGTCAGCAAAAAGTCTTCGCCGACGCTTACGGACGACCTTACGCGCACTCTCTAATGACTTGTGTCGCCCGCCGAGCAGCGAGATTAGACTTTGATGATGCTTAAATCCGAGAAGCCGAGACGCTTGTGTTACTGAGCCGTTAGCATCCCTTAAGGCGCGCGTTATCACACGCTCCTCGAAATTCTTGACTTCTCGCTTAAGCGAAAACCCTTCCCAACCTTTCTGCAACTCATCCTGAGGTTCTCGCTCTGAGTCGTCGAGTACTGCAACCATAGTTTCACCGCAAGATACTAAACGCCTCAGAATCGACGGATCTTCAGAGTCCTTGAGAAATTCGGTTGCTGATCGGTAAATCGAGACCAATTCCTTCGCAGAAATCCAGTTTCCCAGTTCCTCGATAGTAGTCAATGAAGCTCTTCCGGCACCGTCACGATCTCCGGCGCTTGCGGCCAGATCCGCCGCACGTTCAAGCGCAGAGCGCGCCTTTGAAGCATGTCCTGACCGCGCAAGGGCAACTCCCTGAGTAACGAGTGCTTCCGCCAAGATTGCCTGTTCGTCGCCACGCTCAAGCACCTTAATCCCGCCGCGAACGAGACGTTCGGCACTTACTGCGTCTCCCTCTGCCAGCAGCACGCGAGCCCGAGTTTCATCGACTTGAGCGGCAGTGCGCGGATCATTTAGTCCAAGGAATAAGAACCGAGCTCGATCAAGATGAGAATGCGCGTCCGCGTATCGCCCGATCGTAAAGAAGAGATAACCAAGATTGTTTTCGACACGCGCTCGAAAGCGATCGTTTCCGGCTTGCTCAAAATGGAAGCTCGCGGCGGCGAACTCTATAAGGGCGTCATCTGTAAAATCTGGGCGATGCTCTGAAACAGCGCGACAATTCAACAGCGTACCCAAGCCGTTGTGAAATGTTCCTTTGAGTGCGTGATCATCAGAAAGATCAACAAACGGTCTCGCTTGGTTGTATAGCGCCAAAGACTCAGCATACTTGCCGGCAGTTTTTTCAACTACTGCGGCGCGTACTAACGCAAACGCCTTAGTCTCATTCCCAGACTCAAGGTCCTCGATGACGCGGCGAAGAAGTATTCGTGCTTCATCGAACCCTCCTTCTCGCCAATAGCAGACCGCAAGATCAGATCGCGCCTCAGCCACCGCTTGGGGATGTTGAAGCTTCTCGAAGATTTCGATGGAGGAGGTGATGAGATTCTTTGCCGTTTCTTGCGTTCCTGCAACTCCTTCAACGCTACCCAACCACCCAGACAAGCTGCCCGCGCGCAGGAAAAGTTCCGCCTTCGCGACATCATCGACATTCTCAAGATTAGGCGCATGCGCAATGTCAGGCCAGAAGTCCTCTAAGACCTCCGTCGCAGCACGATATTCACCGGCCTTTTCCAGTTCCTTTGCTCGCCGACAGCACCGTAGCACCCGTTCCGTTACGGTCAGGGTGGTGTCCAAATTTGCAGCGGAAGAAACCTTTAAGTCTAAGCCCATTCGGAATATGACCTGTACGCCAGATGATAAACTTGTTGCGTCGCGAGCAAGCTCCAGCCGTTGCCACCCGTTTTAGGTTGGCGTAAACAAGGCTCTGCTCGCGATAGACGACTCACAAGTCCTTTCCAAAGCAAAGGAGAAAAATATGACAAGCCTAAAAACACTAGGCGGTTCCGTTGTTTTGACCCTCGCCCTTGCAGTAGCGGCTTTAGGCGACGGTCCGCCGTCACAATGCATGAACCCGGGGCAGACCGAAACCATGCCATGCAGCACGGCGCAAATGGCAGTCAATGAAACGTCAGACGCGGGAGCAACGAACAATTCTCCCGTGGTTGATTCCATTGAAACTGCGATCACTGAGACAGCAATAGATCTTCTGCAAAGCGTTCTGCTACTCGCGTAGCGGTTCGCCTAAATTCTCGTTTTCAGTTGCCGCAAATCGCATCGGCAACCAGGTAGTCGTGTGATTACTTTCGAGGAATCCTCGGTTGGCTGAGCCCGACGAGGAGGCCCTCAGGCGACGGAGAATAAACCCGATAAATATTTCTTGCAACAACCTCCGCTAGTACGCTGCTAAGATATTGCAATGGCGATTATTATTACGACTTGCGCAAGTCTAGTACAACGTCTATTTCAAAGAAATATCGAATCAGGTCGCGCTCCCGAAATGTCAGTGCGTCTAGGGAAAGGATAGTGCAGCAAGCGGCTTGCTAGTTGAGAGCTTACAGCTCTCTGCCAACACCGTAGACCGTTAGGGTGATTTAGTTTGAAAGCAACTGTGTTCAGTGCTTCAGAGTATAGCCACCTTCCTTTTCCTACCCCTATATAGCAACTCTCCACTGTCGCTCCTTCGCTGTCGACCGCAGTCCCATCCGTAGTGAAACCTGCGGTCGATCTCTCTGTCTGGTCCTTCGAGAAAAAGTATTTCGTTTGTGCCCACCCGACTCATAGCTGGATCGGCAGTTTTGCCCTCTGAGGTTCGGACAGTAGCGGCCAGAGGTTCGGACACTCTGCGACTAAAGGAAAGGTGTCGTTGATGCTCTAAGGGACAGTTCGTTGGGCCATCTTCAATTGCTAACTTTCTTTTCAACTGACACCGCGATCAATAAACGGAAATGCTTGCCGAGAGTGACGGCGATCAGACTCGTGCTAGGGCAATCCGCTCTGGTCTTTTGGTACACAAAGTGCAGACCGCCTCCGCACTCGGTTGGACCGCAACTGAGGTCGAGATTTACAACTCGATGACGACCAGATTCGAAGGGAGTCGAACGACAACACAAGACTTCAAGGAGCAATGAACGCTTAACCATAGAATCGTTCTTATCGCGATCAATCTTGCCGCATTGACGCACAACACCTGCGTTTCAGTCGCCAGACTTCCAAATTGCCAGCTTTCCTGAAACCGAACAAATAAAGGAGTCGAGCATGAAAAAGGAAGGACTAACAGAACTTGCGAAACTACTGAAGTGTGCATACCTCTCTTATCACCTGGGCATCGCCCCAACATACTGCCTGAAAGCGTATGTCGAGGATAAACCGGTCGAAAATTATTGGTATGAGATGGCCGACTTAATATGGACCGACAATCACCGCGAGCCGCGGAAATGGTCTCGCGTGTACACCCTGGCCGACTGGGCCAACTTAGGTGGAGGGCTTGGGCCAGAGCTGGTGGGGCGGCGTAGCGCCTTCATCAGCCAATTCGGCAGAACACCGACTCCAGACGATCCCTTCTTTTTCGATCGAACGAGTACGCATCCAGTAGCCGTGTCGCATGAAGAGATCTTGGCGGAGTTCATCGAAAGCGAGAAGGCAACGTGCCGAACCACCCGCGACTCACTCACTGTGTTTTACCAAATATGCCGATTCCCGATCGAGGACGTCCAACAATCCTAGCGATCCCTCTCAAATAGTTCAGGCTAATAGCCCTTCGAGCTAATAATTAGCCCGCGACGCGCATGGCGCGCTTCACGGGCCGTGTGTCTTTTAGCACGCTGAAATCAACGTGGCTAAGACACAATTCTCTCGCTCATCACCTACTTAGCCTGACCAAAGCGTGGATAAATAGGGCGGCTGATAAGACTGCGACTTTTGAAAATACCCAGAGCTTGACGACCTTAGTCAGGACTCTCGAAGCCGTAGGAGTGTCAACTCTTGAACGAAGATTTTCTTAATCTGCTCGATCAGCGAATATCGCAAGCAGCACGCGCGGTTTTTTGTGATCTCATTGAAAGCCAACCACCCAAGCTCGATCATGACGACGCCGCTAGCGATCACCGTGCAGCGCCAGATGTAAGGGGGCGGCTGTGAGTTACACGAATACTCTTATCACAGTTCCACAGGCGGCAGAGATGTTGGGTCTATCACCTAAGACGTTATACGCGGGAAAAGCCGGCACAGAAAACTTAAGACGGATTAAAAATGGAAAACGGGCCGTACGAATGGTCCGACAGGAGGTCGAAGCACACCTACGAAAGTTAATGTCGGCGGACAAACTAACGTCCTCAAATAAGTATTGAAAAAGCTTTTGAGCAGTAGTACTTTCTCGATGTGCTATCACAACCAATTCGTGAACGAACAACTCGTGCGATGGGAGTTGTTTTGCGTTTTGGCACACCGTGCAGAAAGGAGGAAGGCATAGTCATGACGAAACGATTTTTTCAATACGATTCGCCCAACGGTAAGCTGTGGGGCTATCGGAGAAAGTACAAGCAGCGACAACTACGCAAGAAAGGCTTTAGCACGAAGGCCGAAGCGGAGAAGAAGCTGCGAGAAGCAATGAATGACGTTGACGCTCTCGAACGCGGCGAGATTCGGTGCAAGCCGACTACCGCTCAGGAAGCGCTCAACATTTACCGACGCAAGTTGGAAGTCCGTTCAAAAGACAAAGGCTATCAGTACGGGCACAACCTGCGTTCGAACTGCAAAATAGTCCAAGAGTTCGTCGATCGTTTTGGTCCCAATCGTCTTGTACGAGAGGTAACCCAAACCGATCTTCGGGAATTCTACCAGGTGCTTTGTTTTCGCATTAGCCGAAACAGCGCCGGCGCTCACATGGGCCGAGTTCAAGGCATGCTCAAAGCAGCGCAAGAGAGTAAGCCTGATCTCGTCAACTGGTTGAGACCGAAGTTGTCTGTTAAGCGAAAACCTGAAAACGAGCGGCGAGCCGTCGAACCAGAGGAATATCAGACTCTGGTAAACGTACTGCTCAACCCGCCGCCTGCACCTTCACGTCGAGCAGAACGCAACGCATTATGGCGCGATGCCGGAGACGTAGTGCAGTTACTTCGTTTGACGGGTGGACGTCTTAACGAGGTGCTGCGAATGAAAGTCAATCAATTCCTCTGGGACAAAGGAAAGGTGCTCTTGTTCGCTAGCAAGACGGAGAATGAGCGGTACGTTCCTTTGAGCAAGGGGATCGCTCGCGTAGTCCACGCACGCATTCGGGAGGGACTAAGCGACGATGAATTTCTCTTTCCCAGAGCCAGAGTATCAACCTTCGACAACGCCATTGCCAGAGCCTGTCGCAAAGCCGCCAAGTTGGCGAAATTAAACTACGGGCAAAAGAATGGCTTCACCTGCCACAGTTTTCGACACACCTTCATCACCGATCTCCTTATCCAAACTAAGGACATTCCGGGCACTATGGAACTGTCAGGTCACAAGACCGTTGAGAGCTTTTCCGGCTACCTTCACCTGCTGGATACGGGGTATGCAAACGCAGCTGAGATTCTCGATCGCGTTGACCACTTATTGACCCCTTTTGGGAGAGATGAGCGACCAGAGCGAGAAGAGAGAAAAGAAAACGAAGCTGCTAACTCGTTGACTCTCAAGCAAGTTGCTGTATCATAAGTAACTTAACAAAATCATATGCCCGCTTGGCTCAGCGGTAGAGCACTCGCTTCACACGCGAGGGGTCAGTAGTTCGAATCTACTAGCGGGCACCAATCCCTTCGAACCTCACACAATCGGAAGCGTCGAGACTGCGCTTTCTACTGAGCGCGGCGAGTGTGTTGGCAAGTAACCAAAAAAAGACCCGACGAGGATGCGTCGGGTCTCTAGCTTCCGTCTGATTTAGCAAATTATGGCTTTCGCCGGTTGTTGTTGCCTTGATTGCTGTTACTTGGCGGATTTTGCTTCTCTCTTTCGGGAACCTTTTCCTTTTCCTTGGGAGGGCGATTGTTATTGCTTCCCTGCTGCGCAAAGCTTCCGGCTGTCCCGAGGGAAACCACCGCGCCGATCACTAATGCCGCCAAAATTCGTCTCAATTTCTTCATCTTCGTACTGCCGCCTCCGTCTATCTTTCGATTAACGCTGAGGAGAGGCGGGGAGCTGCGCTGCCCAAATTTCTGCAATCGCGATGCCAATCGCAATTATTTGACGCGCGAGCGAGCCGAAAGGTTCGGTCGCTTGGTGTACCCTCACAAAGATAGCGCTCCACGACCTCAAGCGACAAGGTATTTCGCACCGCAGGGCGCACTCTTTCGCGCCAATCGGCACGATATCGTGCACGTTAGCGGCGGAAGGTCACGCTGATATTTCCGACGTTATTGCTGTTATCAAACGCCCTTAACGACACCGTATGCTCGCCCGCTCCGGTCAAATTGAGCTCCAGCGAGTAGCGCTCTTTCGAGCTGTCGGCGATCCCGTCGTCCGGAAAAACTTCCTTCCAGGTCGTTCCGTCTGCGCTGACGTCGGCCCGCTTGATGCGGCCGGTTGTATCTTCAACCTCGAAGATCAGTCGCACCCGATCTCCGCTAATTTGAGGCTGGCCGACAGTGCGGATCGTGGGCGGCGTATTGTCGATATCCGCCGGCTCGCTGGTTCTCTCTCCGCTGAGCGCCAGTGACGGTGGATTATCAGGAGCATCAGACGCTACTACGCGAAAGACGTAACGACCATCGGCGAGACTTGCGCCGTCAACCGTAAAGAAAGTTTCGCGGATGTGCTCCTTCAACAGCCGAAAATTCGTTTCGTTCAACGAGCGATAATAGACGGCGTATTCCAGCGTGTCGCTGTTGCGATCTTCCGCCTGCCATTGCAGCGCGCGCGCGCCGCGCTGATAAAGCCGGCGAGGAGGCGCCTGCGCGATGACTCCAAACAGCGAGAGATCGAGACCTGATGATTCGATGTTCGGATCGACTTGGATCTGGATCTGCGGTTGCAAGCCTACGCCGGGAGGTAAAATCGAAATTGCGAGAACTTCCGGGGCCACGTTGCGCGGCAGATACGCAAGACTAGCATCCTCCAGTATTGGTCGTGCGGCACCGGCTGCGCGCAACACGGCGCGCCACTGAATGAAGCGCGCTTTGGGACTGGATATTTGTGATCCATTCGCGTCGCTATAAGCTGCGCTCCAGTCGCTCCATGTCATGTCAGGACGATCGCTGTTGCCGGTGCGAGTCTGGAATTCGATCCCGCCGGTGCCGCGCCACCAGATTTTTCCCCAAGACGCCACTAACTTTGCGTCGCGCACTGGCGATTCGTAACTTCCCTCTCTTACCGTTGATTCGCCGAAACGAAACAACTTCCCTTGATTGCTCGAAGCCGCGAATACGTCGGTACCTTTCGCGACCAATGCCGAAATCTGTCCTTCAGTCGATTGCAGCAGCAACGTATCGCGACCGTCGTCGGTCACGCGGTAGATGCGGCCTTTATCAGACGTGCCAATAAGTACTCCGCCGGGTGCGGCCAACACTGCGAATCCTGTGACCGTCGTCGAACTCCACAGAACGTCGGAACTTCCATCGGGCAGTATGTGAAAGACTGCGGTGCGGGCATTGGTGAGATCATTGCGGCTGCGCGCAGCTTGGGGCTGCGGCGCGATCTGAACCGCGCCCGACTCGTCAGCAGTCACAGTTGTGGCTACCGCGGCAGTCACTGCCGCAGCATCAGAAGTAGTTGCGCCGGCGGTCCCAGTCTTTGAAGTTGCGGCGGATTCACCTAAGGCCAACGCGTACACTGAGCCGTCTGCGGCCGGCGCCAACGCGTGAATCTCGCGCAACGCGGCATCGTACAACGCGAATGCTTTTCCTTCCGGCGAGATTCGCAGCACCAAACCACCTGGATCAGTGCCGGCAATGAGATCGCCTCGCGAAGTCACGGCGAGGGACATGACGTGGGTTTGATTCGTATCGATGAGCAACGAAGATTCGGGTTTGGCGCCCGCGCTGCGCACCCGGTAGAGCTTGCCATTGTCGCCCGTGCCGATCGCGAGCGATCCA
>Ga0247673_1000058_pt1 | contig 11064 bp, 8 predicted proteins | sample CNK14_metaG_FD_182722 | JGI IMG/M metagenome (GOLD analysis project Ga0247673, IMG submission 182722) | Soil microbial communities from Purdue University Martell Research Forest, Indiana, United States - CNK14 | ecosystem: Environmental > Terrestrial > Soil > Temperate forest > Bulk soil | place...
CCTTCAGTTTGTAACGCAAAGTCATCAGGGTGTTCTCGGCGTTGTGATTGATGACGTACGCGACTGGGGCTGAAGCTGCTACAACACTTCCGGTAATTTTCGCATCGCGATTCAATAACGTCATCGGCGATTGCAAAACGGTCTTGTCGATGACGCGCACAGTCTTCACGTTACGCAACGCCCCGAGCGTCCAGCCGGTATCGTCGTAGGGGCGCGGATCGTTGACGTTGTAATACTGCGTGTCGAGCAGCATATCGGCCATCCGTGAGTACGGCTGATCCATGCGCACCACGTAAGAGCCAGCGGGAAACTTCTGATCCTTGACTGTGATTTCCTTATCGGCAGTTTGCACTTCAACGCCCATCAGCCTAAGCAGATTAACCATGTCCGCAGCTTCTACCACCCGGCTTTGATCTGAAGGAATGATCCACGCGGCGGGGCCTTCATTGCTTGCTTTCGCGACGGAGCGTTTGCTCTTCAGATAGAAGTTCTTCAGGAAGCGATCCTTGTTATTCGAGACGAAATTCATCGCCAAGAGGATCGCCGACTCCTGCATGTTGACGTTGTTCCGCAGCGACCACTTCACGCGAGGTTGCGGTGGATTCGGACGGAACCAATCGCGGCGCGACTGCTCTCCAACTGTGCGGTCCATTGTGTCGGCGACGCTATTCCCGAAGGTTTCATAGAAGCGACCGATCGAGTTGTGCCCATTCGCGACATAGAACATGTAGTTCGGCGCCCAACCGTCATAAAAGCCATGCGTCCAAACTCCCGGCACACCGCGCTTCGTCATCTCTTCAATTTCGTGGTACGCAAGAATTTGCCACTCATCAACGACGATCGGGTCGAGCCAGGCGTTGTACGGCCCCGTTCCGGTCGACGTGTAAAGGAAAGGCACCGACTCATGCAGATCGTGCAGAATCGTCGGGTGATATTCGAGGAACGTCTTCATCTGATTCCGCGACAGCGCGAGAGCCATTCCTAAACCATCGCGATTGTTGTCGTGGGCCACGTACTTGCCCCAGTAAACCAGCGGCGGCGCGTTTTTGTCGGGGTTGGCCTTTCGATAGTTGTACGTGTCAACCATCATGTCGCGTCCATCGACTTCGAGAGCCGGCGTGATCAGCACAATGACATTCTTCCGAATGGCCTGAATGAAAGGACTCTCTTCAACCGCCAAGCGATACGCCAGTTCCATCAGCATCTCAGGCGAGCCGGTTTCGGGAGAGTGAATCGATCCGGATGCCCAGTACAGAACTTTCCCTTCGCCGACCAACTGTTCGGCCTCGGCCTCATTAATCTTGCGCGGGTCGGCCAGCTTCGCAGTGATCTCCTTGTATCGATCGAGCTTCGCAATCGTCGCTTCATCACCGACCGCGACGAGCAACTGTTCCCTTCCCTCTTCGCTCTTTTCGGGCGCGCTGAAAACCTTGACACGCGTGGTCGCCTTCGCGAGTTCGCGATAGTAGCGATACAGATCCTTGGTGTAGGTCAGGTGCCCAGGCTCGCCCACCGCATAGCCGAGAATCTTGTCAGGCGCCGGCACTTTGTCCGACGCAGGCAAATGATCGACCAGCTCAGTCATGAAGTAAGACTCGGTGGTATTCTCTTTTATCTTCGCGGTGTAAGCTGCGTTGATTGGACCAGCCGGAGTGCTCGGCTTTGTATCAGCCTTTGGTAAGACTGGATGCGCGCTTCGCGCCTTCTCTTGCTTCTGCGCATGCACAGCGGACGACCACTGACATAGCGACGCGCAAACTAACGCCAGGCCGGCAAAGACACCGACGATTCGGAGAGACTTTCTGATTTTCATGATGCGAACTCCCGAGAAAGGTATTCAGGCGTGCGAAGAATACTGCAAGGCGCGCAAAGAGCAAAGGGCGAAGACCTAGGGGATAACAGCGAAGCTCAAAGAGACAAACATCCCGAATGAATTCTTCACGCCACTGCCGTTTGCACTTGGCTCTTGGCTCTTAGCACTTAGCTCTTGGCCCTTTGCTCTTCGCGCTTCGCTCTTTGCTCTTTCCAGCTTGCCAGTTACAATTGCACCTGCCTTAATCAAATGTACGGCGGCTATAGCTCAGTTGGTTAGAGCGCCTGACTGTGGATCAGGAGGTCGTGGGTTCGAACCCCACTAGCCGCCCCATAAACATAACCGCCCTTAAGGAGGGTCATGCCAGACGCCCAAAGAACCGCAACGCACTCGCAAACCTACGTCGTCGATGCCGACAGTTTTTCGTTTGAAACGCTTGAGCAGGAAAACGGCCAGGCGACAGTAATTCGTTTCAAAATCGACGATCAGCGCTATTATGCCGGTGATGTGGTGCTGGTACTGTCGGGCACAGATGTTCATTTTCACGGGATGATCGGCAGAACCGGCGACGGCTATGCGATCGCAACCGACCGGCGTGGCTCACTTTTGCCGGCCACGGTGCAGTAGGAGCGCAAACTTCAGTTTGCGCCGGCCACATCCGGCCATGGCCCGCAAACTAAATGCGTTACAACAGGAGATAGGCATGAAGCGCCTTCTATTCATCGCAGCTCCCCTAATACTAATCTTCGCTTCTGCGGCGTCGGCGCAACACAGTCAATCCGCAAAGAAGTACGTTAAGCAAGGCCTTGAGCGCTTCAGTAAGAACGACATTACGGGCGCCATTGCGGCGTACGACCGCGCGATTAGTCTGGACCCAAAGTTTCCCGACGCTTATCTGAATCGAGGCAAGGCTAAACGCGCCGCGGGAGACCTGGACGGCGCGATCACCGACTACGAGATGGCCGCCGACTTGTCGCCAGACATAGCTACCAACAATCGAGACATCACGCAGGCCTATCTCAATCGCGGTTACATTCGATCGAATCGGATGGACATTGAAGGCGCGCTGTCTGACTTCGATCACGCAATCAAACTTGATCCGAACGACGCGGATGCTTACTTCAAACGCGGTCGTGCTTTTCTAATTGTCGGCAACGCGAAGTTTGCGATTGCGGATTTCGACAAGAGCATTTCAATCGACGATCACAATCCGTTGGTTTATGCCGAGCGCGGTTATGCTCGTGAAACGCAAGGTGACAAGACCGAAGCCCAGAAAGATTTCGAACGCGGGTTGAAGCTAAATAATGATTTGCGATTGATGTTGGATCTGCATTTGATGGATCTGCAAATGCAAATCAAAGAGATGCAGCGGCGACAGGCGGCGCTGCGAAAGAATATCGCCTGAACTACCTCGTGTAACCCGCCGGATGACGAATTTCCACGTCTCGCTCTAAAGGCTTAATGTCCAACTTGTGAAAGCCCTTCTTCGTGTGAGTCGACATGTAAGTGAGGGCAATCTGCTTCTGCAAGAGCGAATCAATCTGTTCCAGAAACGGTTGAAAACTAACCGGCGCGGATATCCCTTGAAAGAAGGCGCGGCCACCGGTTTCGCTCGATAATCGCTCGAGGCAGCTCTGTCCATTAAGATTCATCGCGCTACTCCCGGATGCTGCTGACGGAACGTAGATGGAATAGATGGCCACGCTGCGACGTTGCGCTTCGGTGATCGCTCGCTGAAGATCGATGCTCTGAGTCGGCGTGGAACTGTCGAGGCCGCGCGAGACATCAACCCCGTCGCTCACCAGGATCATCGCGCGCCGTCCAAGCGGCTGTGAATCGAACCGCTTCAATCCTTCGATAACTTCGACGAATGGATTAAACGGGCCGGAGCTCGCCAGCCCTTGAGGTGGTCGCACACTTTGGGCCGCGCGTTCCAAGTCGACAGTGAACTTGCGGCGCAGATCCAATGTGCCTGTTCGGATATAGCCGACCATTACTCGCGTGTTACCAGGTTGATTGCGAATGAACGTTGCGATGTTGCGCGCTTCAACGGAAACGCTTGAGTCCAGATCATCCTGCAACAGCACCGCCAGCGTCAGTGGACTATCGTTCGGAGTGCGAGCCGACAGAATCGTCTGCATCTCTCCATCTTCGCGCAACAAATAATCGACGATCCGCATCTCAACCGGCTTTGAATCGCGAATGCGAATTGTGACGGGAACCGTAACCGGTTTTACTGGACCACGCGGTTTTCCGTCCTGGCCAAACACAAATTGACTGAGGCAGAGAGACAGAACCGCAATCGAGACAAGTCCGGGCCTACGTTTCTTCATCATGGTTCACTTTCCGGCTGCGCCTGATGATAGTACAACGCGATCGGTCGGCAAAACGTCGCGATAGTTGGAACACGCGGCGTTGGCTTGCCGTTAGTCACACAGGTATCATGAACGTTGCATTGATGGCTGATGAATTCTCGACAGAGTTAACTGTCGCGCCGAGATCCGGCGCGCTGACCGCGCGCGAAAAAAGGCTGGCGCGCATTTGGCAAACCGCGCCCTGGCTGGCACTGGCCGGCGTGACCGTGCTTCCGCCCGCGGCGCTCTTGCTGGCGTACGTGCTGACGGGATTTTCGCCACTTTTTCTGGTGCTGGCCATCACGTCTGCGCCTTTTTCGCTGGTCGCGGCAATCGTTGTAATGCTGGTTTTGCTGCTGTTTCGCCGCCGTTGGGCGCGGCAACTCCGCGACCGTCTTGCATCTGATGGTATTACGGCTGATGAAGTTGGATTCTTCCGCTCAGAATTAACCATCGGCGAGAAAAAGGCCCTGCGCGACATGGAAAAGAAGCAGCCTCTCCTGGCCGACGCTTACCGCGAGACGCTGGCCCTGCGCCTGAACGCCACCCGATTGACCGCCAGCGCCCGGAGAGATTTGCTGCAAGTCGAGCGACGAATTAATCGGGCGAGGTACTTGAACGCCCCGGACACTTCGGTGTTGTTGGAAGAGTTGGGACGAGACCGTGCGAGACTTCAATCATTGAAACAACAAGGCGCCTCACGTCGCGCCGAAGCTGAAGCGCGATTGCAAATGATTGAAGCCGCGGCCATGCGCGGCGCCAGCTGGTCCGAAACGAATTACATGCTCCAGCGGCTGGATGAAGGTCGCAAGCATCTGCCTTTGGGATTAGAGAACGCGCGCGCCGAGCAGGAGATGCGGGAAGAAGCCGACAAAGAGTTTCGTAAAGAACTGAGTAAGTAATTTGATTCGATCGAAGTTGTCGCTGCGATCGTCAAAGGACGAAGCCTGACGAGGTCAATCTCGTCAGGCTTCTTTTCCTGGCGCCTGAACGGGCTACCGCGGCACATTCAGTGGTGCGCCGGCGCGAATGATCAGCTCGGATCCTCGATCGAGATCGAGTTCGTTGCGACCTTCCGCGTAAACCGAACCAGCCCCGGCGCCTGCGCCAAGGATCGCGCCCACGGCTGCTCCCCTACCACCACCGGCAATTGCGCCAATGATCGCGCCGACCGCGGTGCCAATCGCCGCCCGCTGTTCAGTACGCGTTGTCTGGTTCGTATCGCGGACGGCGCCTTCGGTGTCCACTCGAACCGTGTCGCCGGTGCGCGTCGTCACGCCTTCCAACAAGCCAGCGAATTGATAACTCCGACCGTCGCGCAAACGAATGTTGTCAAAATCGAGCGTCATCACTGATCGACCGGTCAACCTCCCGCTGCGTTGAACGGTTGAGATGTGGCCCTCGATCGTAGCATCCTGGAATTCAACCGGATCGGTGACGTGCATAGTAAATCGATCGCCGGCGGCAGAAGTCCGCGTCGACAGAGCGGTGTCGAGTCTGGCCACGATCCGGGCTCCATCCGGCACGATAAAACCGCCGGCTGCCGTGGTCGGATATTGATTCACCACATTCGGGTTGTAGATGTCGAACCGGGCTACCTCAGATTCTTTTTCATAAGTGCTGCGCACCTCGACAGACTGGTTCAACTCTGGCGTATAGATGCGGCGCACCACATTCATAGTCCGGCCATCGTTCAAAGGCTGGAGGCTTACCGTGAACTCGTTTCCACGGTCGCCAGTCGAACTCACTGTCAATTGATTTCCGCTCAGCGTAGCTCGCGAACGAATCGTGCGACCCGTCGGCGAGGTTTCTACTCGCTCGCGCCCATCCGCATCGAACGAGACCTGTTGCGCGCGCGTTGAAGCCATCGTCACGGTCCGCCCGCGCACCTCTACGGCAATCTCTTCGGGCGGATCCAACCGCCGGCTGACTGTGTCCAGCACGCGCGCACGGTCGTTGTAAGGCAGATTGCGCGCAGCTCGTTCAACTGTGGCGCGCGCGTCGTCGCTACGCGCGCGATCAATCCGATAAGTTCCCCCCAACCTCTGGAATCCATTTTGATTTCCGTAAGGCGGATAGTTTGTCGGCGGATTTGTTGACGGTGGATAGTAGCTGGACGAAGTCTGCCACGTCAGGTTGTACGCATTCGCAAGTGCAGTCAGGTCCGACCGAATGAGTGACCATTGATTTCGTGTGCGTGCATCGATTTGATTTCGAGCGACGAAGTCATCGATGTGCGCAGCCCGCGTCAGCACATCCTGGACTTCATAAGTCGTCGCCTGTCGCCGATCGAATCGATCACGTAGCCGTCTCACGCTCGCGTTGAAGTCGCGCGCCGGCACGTTGATGTCTTCGTTGGCGCCGTAAGTAGCGCGCGATTGGCGCGTCCAGTTTTCAATGTTGTTCCGAAACAGATTTGCGCGATTTTCCAGGCGCAAAATAGTTTGTCTTACCGAGCTGTAGGTGCCTCGATACGGTCTTTGTTGCTGCGCCTGAGCGAACAGACCTGCAATCACCAGGCACACGATCGATAAGGGTGCTGTGATCAAACGTCTCGTCATTACTTAAGCCCTCCTGGTTCTAATTTGATTGGTTTAGCTTTTGCACATCAAATGATGTACCAAGTCGCCCACGGGAGAGTGGGGAGAGGCTTAACCTAAAAAGGTGCGATATCACCTGTGATTCGACCGTTGGCGGGAGCGTTGCCGGTCGAGGTGATGCATCCGATGACTGCAGCTAGCGATTTTGTTGCGAAGAAGAGTATCAGCTACGTTCAGCAGCGTTTTGAAAACGGGCATGTTATTCTTTTCTTGAAATTGCGATCGCGCAAGATGATGAGCGACACGTCAAATAAGGCCACAATCTACTTTGCCGAAAACGACTTTTTTGTTGGCATCACACCTTCAGGACACGCCCAAACAATCGAGACAGATTCCCAGCGGCACAGCGCAGCGACGCCGATGGAGTTGCTGTTACTCGCTTTAGGAGGATGCACCGGCGTCGATGTCATTTCGATTTTGCGCAAAAAGCGGCAACAAATTTCGGATTACCGCATCGAAGTGAGCGGCGAGCGTCGCGAAGAACATCCGCGGGCGTACACGCGCCTCTTCGTGAAGCATATCGTTCGCGGCCGGGGCGTATCGAAAGACGCGGTCGAACGCGCCATCGAGCTTTCGGATCAGAAGTATTGCAGCGTCGCCGCTACGCTGCGCGGCACGGCCGAGATAGTTACGAGTTATGAAATTATTGAAGACACAACGTCAGGCCCGACTGCCTAGCAGGCTGTCGAAGAACCCCCTCTCCCTTTCGGAGAGGGCTGGGGTGAGGGGCGTAGCTAGTGAGAGAGGAATAGAGAGGTCAGCTATCCTTCGCTATCCTTTGAACCCTCACCCTAACCCTCTCCCAAAGGGAGAGGAAACAGAGCTTCTTCAGCAGCTTCCAAGTTTTCTCATCGCGCTCTTGGCTGGTTTTTTCCTGATGACAACAACAGCGCGCGTGCAAGCGCAGAGCGCGACTGATGCCTCATTGAATGCGGTCCGAGCCAGCGATCGAATTGATCGTGCGAAAAACGGCAAGTTCCAACCGGAACTTACCGCGGCTGAACACATGCGGCGCGCATCGGTTTACACGACGAACCGTCAATTCGCGGCCGCGCGCGAACATTGGCAAGCTGTACTCGACAATTATCCGAGCGACCCGAGCGTGCCGGCGGCAATTTACGGAATGGCGCGTTCGTATTATCAGGAGCGTCGTTACGCAGACGCGCGGCAAATGTACGAACGCGTCGCGCGTGATTATCCGGAAACCAAAGAAGGTCGCGAAGGATCGAACTTTGCAGCCTCGTCGTTGCTGCGCATGGGCCGCGGCGCAGAAGCTGCCGATCGCTACATCCAGTACATTGATAAGTATCCGAATGGAGAGCGCCTCGATACAGCCCATCTCAACATCATCGATGGATATCGCGAATCGGGGCGGTCGCAGGATGCCATCGCCTGGATCGAACGCACCAAACAGAGATTTGCGGGCACGCCAACGGAAACGAGCGCGATCTTCGCACGACTGCGACTGGACGTAGCGTTGGGAGATTGGAATCATGCGGTGCAGACCGCGGATGAGTTATTGCAGAAACCGATTGCGAAGGATTCGAATACGAGCGCTGACGAGGTGCTCTACTTGAAAGCACACGCGCTGGAACGCGCGGGACGAACGCAGGAAGCCATTCGTTTCTTCTCGATGATTCCTGATCGCCTGGATTCCTATTACGGCGGATTGGCGACGAGCCGTTTGGCGGGAATGTCGGATGCAAACGCGCGTCAGCTCGCTAACCAGCGAGCGCAATCCGTGCGCGATACGATTGAAAGAACTGCCGACCAATACCCGGCGGCGTTCCGTTTTCAAGTGGTGAGCGAAGCGAGGAAACGCGGACTCGATCCACGCTTTGTTTTGTCCATCATGAAACAGGAGAGTCAATTCAAGCCGAATGCTAAATCGCCGTCCGCCGCGCGCGGGCTCTTACAGTTGACGATCGATGCAGCGCAGCGTTACGCGCAGCAAGCCGGACTTAAACAAGTCACTGACGATTCGCTCTATCAACCGGCGACCAACATCGCGGTGGGCAGCGAATATCTCAGCCAGCTCTCGCACATGTTCGCCGGTTTACAGGAAGCCATGGCGGCGTCGTACAACGGCGGCGAAGACAACGTCGCGCGTTGGCTCGGCCGCACGAACCAGGGCGACGCGGGAGTGTTCGCGGCCGAGGTCGGCTTCGCCGAATCGAAGAACTATGTCTTCAAAGTCATGTCGTTCTATCGCGCGTACAAACAACTCTACGACGCGAATTTGAATCGACGGGCGGCGGCAAAGAGCAAAGAGCTAAGCGTGAAATGAGTTACTTTGTCCCTGTGCCATCTCCCTCTCCCTCTGGGAGAGGGCCGGGGTGAGGGTTTAGCGCGTCAGTAAATTGAGTTTGCAATTGCAACCCGACTCTGCTGAAGCTTCAGCAGAGTCGAGTTGTTTTCTTAACCAGTCCCCCAAGCTAAGCCCTCACCCTAACCCTCTCCCAGAGGGAGGGAACAACATCCACTATCTTTTCTATCGGCTTCGCCCCTTGCACTTTGCCCTTTGCACGCTCACGGCTCCGGACAATACTTGGGCTCGAATCCTTGCGCGCGCTCGCGTCGATTCAAAACATCCGGTCGCGGATAGTCTCGCGGAATGATCCCGAGTCTCACCAAAGCCGATCGATACTCGTAGCGGATCGTCACCTCGCCAGCCGGTCGCTGATCCAAATCCATTTTGATCCACTGCACACCGTTCTGAACCGATCGTCCAATGCCCGTCGCTGCTGATTCGTCATCAGGCGGCGGATAGTACGAGGGAGAGACGCTGCGCTGCTTTGCCGAATCGCGACTTGCTTCACCCGTGGATGAAGGAGCTGACGAAGGCGCGTTCTGATTGCTGGTGCCACTGCTAGGCCAACCCGACCGCTCGTCCTTCTCTCTCTCTTCACCGCGGCGCGGCCCCGGCGTCACCGGCAAGATCGTAATCGGCCGCCGCTCGCGGAAGAACACGGCTGAGATCAAGCCAAGGTTAGAAACTTGCCCCAGCTTCGCCGCGTAAGAATCACGCTCAGTCGTGAAATAGAAGCGTCGCGCACTCTCAGAACTCATCTGCCAGCCGCGCACATAAATCGTGCCGTATGGTTCGATCACCCATTTGTGCGCGTCCCATGCGCTCGTATGTCGAGCATCGATCGAGTTAAGCCCATCGACCGCCAGTGCGACTGCCACGCGAGCGCCAGTTGGGTTATGAATCCGCAGCTCGTACTCGGCATTTTCGAGCGCCTCGATGTAGCGGCGACCAGCCGCCGCATATTCCATCGCGGGACGGCCAGCGATAATCACTTCGACTGAGAAACCATTGTCCGTCACCGCGGGCCCAGCTAAAGACTCGATTTCTTCAGCCGTCACCGGTTCCGCGTTAGCCGTGGCCGTGCCCTGCGATCTCAAAGCAAAAGCAGCCGCGATTAGGACCGCGACTGCCGACAAGACTGCGACACCGGTTAAGATTTTCTTGAACATATGCACTACTCCCTCCGTTAGAAAGACTACGCCTGACGATTTGAGAACGCGGTGCACGGGCGATTCTTGCGCACTCGCAAATTAATTTGTTGGGATATTTTGGAATTTGTCGTCGCTGGGTTAGAATTCGCGTCGTTATTGTATTCTTAACTTGACCGAGGCTGCGCCGCTGGGCTTCAATAGCGCGCACAGTTTTGCAATCATAAATGGCCGAATACGTATTGACAGCGACCAAGACCGAAGCTCGCGCGGGCTCCTACTATGATCGCATCGAGCGTTTGTACGATCTCACCTTCAAATTAAATGGCTATGGTCGCTCGCTCGACCAATACTTCAAGGCGCATCCGCTTCCGGTGTTTGAGAATGCGAAGGTGCTGGATGCTGGTTGCGGCACGGGCACGCTGACGCTCGCTCTGCTGCGAAATCTGAAAGTGCCGGTGAAGATTACTGCGGTCGATTTATCCGCGTCGGTAATTTCAACAGCAAAGAAGTACGTCGCCAAAACCAATCCAAACGAGCAGGAGGTTCGCTTCGCACAAGGTAACGTGCTGGCGCTGCCGTTTGCGGATGAGACGTTTGATTTGGTTGTGACCAGCGGCGTTCTCGAGTACGTGCCGCTGGATGAAGGATTCACCGAATTGGCGCGGGTGATGTCGCGCGGCGGCTACTTCCTGAACCTGCCGATTCGACCGTCGCTTGCCAGTAAGGTCCTTGAACTACTCTTCAGATTTAAGACGCATCCGCCAGAGGAAGTCTCCGAAGCTACCGACCGTCACTTCAGACTGGTCAGCCATCACCGCTTCCCACCGCTTCAGGT
>Ga0247673_1000059_pt1 | contig 11029 bp, 11 predicted proteins | sample CNK14_metaG_FD_182722 | JGI IMG/M metagenome (GOLD analysis project Ga0247673, IMG submission 182722) | Soil microbial communities from Purdue University Martell Research Forest, Indiana, United States - CNK14 | ecosystem: Environmental > Terrestrial > Soil > Temperate forest > Bulk soil...
TCAGTTTCGCGGCGCATTCGATCATGCCGCGCAAACTAATCTGGCCTGTGTAGTTGCCGAAGAGCACGCGACCGGGAATGACGCACCAAGTGTCGAGCGCTTTTTGCCACATGTTGGGCAGGTCGACTGAGTACTGCGGCAACGCCTGCGGCCATCGATGAATGATTGTTTCGCGTGGCTCGCGAATGCCGAGCAGCGTCGATAACTCGAGCTTGATTGCCTGGCGAATCTCGTCGTCCGGCGCGTCAAGCCACTCGGGATGTGCGGTGCCGCCCATCATCACGGTGAATGAAGCGAAGTGCGAATCGTCTGTTACGCGCGATTCGAAGGAGCTGGAGTTGAAGAGAATGCCCAGCGACTTTGTGTCCTCGCGTGCCGGCATCAATACGCCTGTGCCGTGAATCGGATGATCGAACGCTTGTTTATCGACGAATGTGGTGACCGAAACGATTGGTGTGTAATTGACGCTTCGTAGCGCGTCCGCCAGTTGTGGAACGTGCGGTTGGAATAGTTGTGCCGCCGCATACGCAGGCGTGGCGACGATAACGTTGGGAGCGTCCGGCAGGTTTTGGATCCGTTCCTGTTTTCGAAATCTCGTTCCTAAACGTTCCTCAAGTCGTCGCTCGAGCTTGCCGACCAGCTCGCCCATTCCGTACCGCGGCGCCGCGCGGCCTTTCTTCTTTTTCGATCGATGGAATAGGCGGTGCGCAGCCGCGCTCAGAAGCGTCTGACCTTTCGGCAAATTCAGAAATGGAAATGCCGCCGCGACGCCGAACTCTTGCGGTTGCACGCCATAGATGCCGCGCACGAATGGCGTCAGCAGATATTCAGTTCCCGAGTCGCCCAGGTGCCTGCGCGCCCACGCGTCCACAGGTTCGTTCGCGCCGGTGGATCTCGTGAAGGCAACGTGACCGGCCAGGCTGAACGCCTCTTTCAAATTGAGAGGGAAGCGCACCAGATGGCCATTGCGAACGATGAATTTCGCTCGAGATTCCTTGCGGGGCGCGATTAGTTCGACACAAAGATCGCGGCACAGCTCTCGCACAGCCTCGGTCGTGATCAGCGAATGCGCCGCGCTCTCGGCGATGCCGTGTTCAGTCCTGGTCGTCTTGATTAGTCCGCCGCCGCGTTGCTTCTGTTCGAGCAGCGTCACGCGATACCCATGTTGGTCCAGCGCGTACGCCGCCAACATTCCGGCGATGCCTGCGCCTACGATTGTTACCTCGCGGTACCTTTGATCCAGTGTGCCAATCAAACGCGCTTCCCCCTGACGACTGTGCCTGCGATTGCTCCCAGAGAACGGAACAACAGGGAATCTCCGGGAATCGAGGCGAGTCGAGCAACGTTTATGCCAGCAAAAGTGCGTGACTTTCTTCGCATGTTGAACTGATTGTGGGGGAATATCCCGAGATTTTGCGCAGAAATTCGCACAGCCGACGTTGAAGTTGAAGAGGATCGCCGTGATCGGGGCCCAGATCGGGCGCCAGTCCCCCGCGGCTTCATAATTGCTGATTTATCTTCGGCTGAAATTGAAAATGAATTTCATTTCTGGCTAAGATGTGAGATACTCAGCGGCAGGGAAGTTGGAACACAATGACACTAGACATGATTCCAAGGGATGTGACGGCACGGGTGGCAGCGGTTGAATGGACTGATGCCCAGGGGCTGCGTTTGATGGAAATGGGCGTCGTGCCCGGTGCCCGTGTTCGAGTAGTAAAGAGCGCACCGCTCGGTGATCCAATTCAGGTGTGCATTCGCAATTATCATCTCGCCCTCCGTCGCGCAGAAGCCAAATCGGTCACGGTCGTTTTGGAGTAACGTCAGCTTAATCCTTCCTCGGCAATCAATCACATGAGCGCAGTTCTTGAATCGTCGGTTGTTGGAGAGCCGACATCTCCACACACGACTGCCAAAGGTCTGACGATTGCGGTCGCCGGCAATCCCAACGCGGGCAAGACAAGTCTATTCAATGCGCTCACTGGGCTAAGACAAAAAGTCGCGAACTATCCCGGCGTCACTGTCGAAAGCAAAGTCGGACAGTGGACGCTTGCTCCGGAATTGCCGGCGGCAAAGCTAATCGACCTCCCCGGGTTATACAGCCTCGATGCGACGTCACTTGATGAAGAGATCGCGCGCGATGCGTTGCTCGGCCGCAACGTGGCGATTCCCACCCCGGACGTAATCGTCATCGTAGTTGATGCGACGAATCTCGTACGCAACCTTTATCTCGCGACGCAATTAATTGAAACCGGACAGCCGATCGTCATTGCGTTGACGATGTTCGATCTGGCGCAGCGAAGTCATCTCAACATTAACGTCGACAAATTAAGCGAGGCTCTGGGCGTGCCGGTGGTGCCCGTGGTAGCGAAAAAGCGAAAGGGCCTCGATGATTTGGCGAAGACGGTTGTGCGGAAGGCCCGCCCTTCGGCGATTTGCGCCGTTGTGAGTCCATTGGCGGACGCACAGCCGTCGACGCGTCAATCAAAGTTGATCCAGCGTTACGCGACGATCGAGCGGATCGTATCTGACGCTGTTGACACTGCCGATGAAGGAAAGCCAAACCTCAGCGAACGGATCGATCGATTCGTCACACACCCGTTTTTAGGACCGATCATTCTGGTCGTCGTCATGCTGCTGGTGTTTCAGGCGATCTTTTCATGGGCCAGTTTGCCGATGAGTTTGATCGATACCGTCTTCTCGGGTGTAGGTCAATTCGCCAAAACACATTTGCCGGCTGGGGTTTTCACCGACCTTTTGACCGACGGAATCATCGCGGGCGTTGGCGGCGTGCTCGCATTTTTGCCGCAGATTCTTCTGCTGTTCCTTTTCATTTCGTTGTTGGAAGACAGCGGGTACATGGCGCGCGCGGCGTTCCTGGTGGATCGTTTGATGCGCGCCGTAGGCTTGCACGGCAAAGCCTTCGTGCCTTTGCTCAGCAGCTTCGCTTGCGCTGTGCCGGGAATCATGGCCACGCGCACGATCGAGAATCCGAAAGATCGCGTCGCGACGATCCTGGTGGCGCCGTTCATGAGTTGTTCGGCCCGGCTACCTGTTTATACGCTGGTCATCGCCGCGTTCTTTTCCGGCCGGGCCGTCCTCGGGTTCATTTCGTTGGGCGCAGTCTTAATCCTCGCGATGTATGCGATGGGAATTCTGGTCGCGATTATCGTGGCCTGGATTCTCAAACACACTTTGCTAAAAGCGCCGTCGCCGCCGTTTGTGATGGAACTGCCGCCGTATCGCCTCCCCGATCTTGGCAATGTAGGCCACGCGCTATTCACGCGTTGCTCGATTTTCCTGAAGCGCGCCGGCACCGTGATTCTGGCGATTTCGATTTTGCTCTGGGCACTGGCAGCTTTTCCGCGCACGACTTCAAACGCACCGGATGCCGCAAGTGTCCAGGTTCAAAATAGTTTCGCGGGGCGCGCCGGCCGCTTCATTGAACCTGTTATTAAGCCGCTCGGATTCGATTGGAAGATTGGCGTTGGCTTGATTTCGTCGTTCGCGGCGCGCGAAACGATCATCTCTACGCTCAGCATTGTCTACAACGTCGGCGACGATTCTGAAAACAAAACATCCTTGGTTGACGCGATGCGCAACGCGAAGAGGCCTGATGGTTCCCTGGTATGGACTCCGCTGGTTGGCTTATCGGTGATGATCTTCTTCCTGCTTGCCTGCCAATGCATGTCCACTGTGGCGATCGTGCGGCGCGAAACGAACTCATGGCGCTGGCCGATCTTCATGGTGTCATACATGCTCGTCCTGGCTTACGTCGCGTCGCTGATCACTTATCAGGGTGGGCGGCTGTTGGGGTTTAGTTAACCATGTCCCTTTGGCAAGACATCGCTGTGGCGGTTGCTCTTCTGCTCGCGCTTGCTTATGTGGTGCGGCGCGGATGGTCCCGCATTGCTGCTTTCAAACCTGCGCGAAAACTCTCAACGTCGTCATGCGGCGAGTCGTGCGGCTGCTCCGACAAGAAATAATTGCGGGATAATCCGCAAATCTACTCGCTTCACCGAAACATTCACCACAACTGTTAAACGTTGACGCCTGCGTCTTTTCAAATCGAGATCTTTGCCAGACCGTTCAGGATCTGAGCGCGTCTAAGTATCTGCGCCTTTACAGCCGAACGGCGCTCTAGTTCATACATTCATTCTCGAGGGAGTAATCAGATGTCCTTACTTAAGAAGCTCACAATTGTGGCCCTGGTATGCGCGTTCACTTCGGCTGGCGCTGTGTATGCGCAACAGCCGCAGTCGAATGGGCCCGCGGCGGGAAATCCGCAAGCGCGCCGGATGATGCGGCGGAAGATGCGACGACGTGACCGTATGGGAGCTTTACGCGGTTTTCGGCAACTCAATCTAACTGATCAGCAGCAACAGCAAGCGCGCGCGATTAGACAGTCGTTCGCGCAAAGCACGCAGTCGCAACGGCAAGAGCTGCGTCAACTAGTGGAGCAGCGACGTGCCGGCAGTTTGACCGCCGACAATCAGGCGCGGGCAAAGGAGCTGCGCCGGCAGTTGATGCAGGGAAGACAGAACATGCGAACGCAACTGTCCGCGTTGCTGACTGCTGAACAGAAAGCGAAGCTCGATGAATTGATCAAGGCTCGTCGCGCGCAGATGCTCGGACGTCGCAACGCCGCGCCGACACAAAAGCCATAAACGGTCTTGTCCGCCCCGCGCCTCCTCAAAATAAGAAGCGCCGCCGGAGTTACCTCGGCGGCGCATTTTGTTAACGATTGAATTCAGACTGTGGAATTTCGCTCTGGTTGATAATGCTCTTCAGAGTTCCTTTGGCGATTTCAGAATGATCTGGAACCGGAACTGTTATTCCTCTACCTTCGATTTCCTTACGAAGAATTATATGGCTGCCTTTTTGCCGTACGATCGTGAAGCCGTGCTTTTCCAGGATACGACAAACTTCATGAGTTGATAAGGGACGCAGCCTAGGCATGCGCAAGTTCCAGCTGTTTGACCTCTACACCACGATCGAGTCGTCGCCGAATTTCCGCCTCGTCAGCTTCTTCGAGCAGTAGCTGCACAGCTTCCTGTAGCATCATCTCAGCCTCGTCATTCGTGCGGCCCTGACTTGCGACCCCTAACTCGGGACAAGTGGCAACGTACCACTTGCCTTCCTTTTCGATAATGGCCGTTAGTTTGGGTAATTTCATAACTTGATTCGTTCTAAGAACTCCTCAGGTGTTCGCATCTCTGCCACACGCAGATCCGACACATAGCCTTCGGCGTCCGCGACATCATCGCGCCCGCTCCACATGCCAAATCCCAACTCTTCGGCAAGCAAGGCATCCGCCAACTGCAACCGCTCTACCGAAGAAAGCCGCTTGGCCGATTCCAGGATTTCTTCATACGAGGTCATGCGCAAAGTTTAGCCCAACGCAGATTAGAGTAAAAGAGGAGTAACGCGAGAGCGGAGCTTTGATTGCGATTCGCCCTCGTGTAGCTTCACCCTTCACCATCAAAGCACGTATAGCAAACCCGCTTGAAGGCGTGGTAACTCAGCAGCTCCACTTCAGGCGTCAAGTAATCCGCTTGCGGTCTTTCTTCGCGCAGCAGGTCAGTGCTGAGATATTTCTTGTTGTCATCCGGAAAGACTGTCGTCACTACTGCGTCACCGCCCAGTTCTTCCTGGACCATCAGCGCGCCGATAAAGTTCGCGCCCGAGGAGATTCCGACCGCCAGGCCCAGCTGGGCCGCCAGCTTCTGGGCCATCAGAATCGCATCACCATCATGAACGCTGACAACCGAACCAAGCTGGTCGAGTTGCAGTATTGAAGGAATGAACTCGTCTGAGATGCCCTGAATGCGATGATGCCCAACCTTGTGGCCCGTGGATAGAGTCGGCGATTCCAGCGGTTGCAGCGGATGGATTTTGATCTGCGGATTGCGTTCGCTGAGAAACTTTCCGACGCCCATGATTGTGCCGCCGGTGCCAACTCCCGCGACGAAGGCATCCGGGACAATCGAATGAAAGTAGAGCTGCCACCAAATCTCCGGACCGGTCGTCTTTTCGTGGGCTTCGACGTTGGCTTCATTAGCGAATTGAGCCGGAAGAAATACGTGCGGCTTGTGCTCGGCAAGTTCTTCGGTCATGCGAATACTGCCAAGGAAACCGCCTTGATCTCTGCGCACCGGAACGATCTTCGCGCCGAGACTTTTGATTAGCGACACCCGCTCCTGACTCATCCAGTCCGGCATGAAGATCACAACCTGATGCCCGAGCGCGCGGCCGATCGCCGCGAACGAGATTCCGGTGTTCCCGCTCGTCGCTTCTGCGATCGTATCGCCCGGCTGAATCTTGCCCTCCTGGTAAGCCTTCTTCAGGATATGGAAGGCCATCCGATCCTTGATGCTGCCCGTCATGTTGATGTGTTCCGCTTTGGCGTAAATGACGCGCTCACGCCCGCGGAAACGAAAGCGAACCGCGAGCATCGGCGTGTTGCCGATCATGTGCTTGAGCTCGCGGCACCGAGCCGGAACCGCAGTGCCCGGATCTGCCGCGCTGTCCGGCAGCCGGCGAATGTCGTAGGTCGTCAACAATTGTTCAGGCATATTGCGGTTCGTTGATCTATAGCGAGCGAAAGATCGATTCTCCTTCCAATAATTCCTGACACGAGATGCACAGGGACGCGGCCGGCTTGACGACCAGCCTTCTTGGCTCGATTCGGTCGCCGCATTCCAGGCACATCCCATAACTGCCGTCGATCAAGCGATCCTGTGCGTCGTTAAGCTCGCGCAGTCGGTCCTCGAGCGTCTCGCGATTGTGCCATTCAATCGCTCTCGGAGATTCCTCTGACGGCTCTGCTTCATTTGCTGCCGTGCTTTCGGCTACGCGCAAATCACTTTCCGCCAGAATGTCTCTTGAAACCTGTTCCTTTTCGGCTTGCAGCAGCTCCCAAATTTCGCCCCCCGCGCCGACCAATGGTGAATCACTGAAAGCTTCCGCGCTTTGAAGAAATAGTCCTTCCATGATTGCTCCTCACGATGTTATCAACCAACGAACCTCGCGCGCCGAATTGAGCAAGACTCATTCCAAGTGACGCTGGTCACAGCGAATGGGGAGTTGCCCAATTTGGCTGGCCTTTGACTGCGACCTTTCACACCGCGGCTGGGAAACTTTGCGCAGCACCTGTCGCCCTTAAGCCGAAATTACTTGGTCAATTTCGATGGCACGTGTCGGCACGTTCATTGCACAGGGAAGGATCGTTAGGCCAACGTGGGCCACTGCCCACCTGAGAAGGAGACAGAACATCATGAAGAGTTTGCTTTTAATGGTAGCGCTGTTATTTGCGGTAGCGCTCAGCAGCAGTTCAAGCGTTGCGAGCGATTCGCAAATGAAGATGAAGAGACAGCATGCGGTGATGAACTTTACAACCCCGGTCACCCTGCAAGGCGTGATGCTCAAGGGCGAGTACCTGTTCGTGCATGACGATGCAGCGATGGCCCGCGGCGAAGCTTGCACCTTTGTCTACAAGGGAGTGGTTGAGTCGTCCAGCAAATTAGTCGTTAAGTTTGCCTGCGTGCCAATTCCCCGCGCAAAAGTCGGCAGTTTCACTGTGCGGACAAATGACGTAGCTGGAGTTTCCGTCCTAACCGAATATCAATTCGAAGGCGCCACTGAAAGTCACGGAGTCCCGACAAACTAGTTTTTGCCGGAACCTATCAGAACACAGTCTTCAGCAATCTGCTGAGGTTTTCGGGATTCTGTCGCGTTGCCACCCAGCGCGGCGGATGACCGTGTGTACGAACTTCTTCTGAAAGAGAGAGAGCTATGAGTAGCAACACCCTGACGATCACAGACAATCGCACCGGCAAACAGTACGACCTGCCCATCGAGAACGAAACGATCAAAGCGCTCGACCTGCGCAAAATAAAAGTGAATCCGGACGACTTTGGGTTGATGACTTACGACCCGGCGTTTATGAACACGGCGTCGTGCAAGAGCCGCATCGCGTTCATCGACGGCGACAAAGGCATTCTCGAGTATCGCGGCTATCCGATTGACGAGCTGGCTGAAAAGAGCAGCTATCTGGAAGTCGCGTACCTGTTGCTGCATGGCAAGCTGCCCAGCGAGAGTGAGTTGAAAGACTGGACCTGGAACATCACGCATCACACCTTCATCAACGAAAGCATCAAGAAGGTGATGGACGGCTTTCATTACGACGCGCATCCGATGGGCATGTTCATCGGGACGCTCGGCGCGCTGGCTACGTTTTACCCCGACGCCAAGAATATCTTCGATCCAGAGAGCCGTTGGAAACAGATCTATCGTTTAGTGGCGAAGGTGCCGACGATCGCGGCGTTCGCTTATCGGCATCGCATCGGAATGCCGTATGCCTATCCCGATAACGATCTCAGCTACGAAGGCAACTTCCTCAACATGATGTTCAAGACGACGGAGCTGAAGTACAAGCCAGATCCGGTGCTGGAGCGCGCGTTATCGATCCTGTTCATCCTGCACGCCGATCACGAACAAAATTGCGGGACCAACGCGATGCGCAGCATCGGCAGCGCGCAGACTGATCCGTTTTCGTCAATGGCCGGAGCGGCGGCGGCCCTGTATGGTCCGCTTCACGGCGGCGCCAACGAAATGGTTTTGCGGATGCTCAACGAGATTGGATCAATCAAGAACATTCCGGAATACATCAAGCGAGTTAAGGCCGGCGAGTTTCGTTTGATGGGTTTTGGCCACCGGGTTTACAAGAACTTCGATCCGAGGGCCCAGATAATCAAGAAAGCTGCCTACGATGTTTTCGAAGTCACCGGGAAAGATCCGCTGCTCGACATTGCGCTCGAACTTGAAAAAATCGCCCTCGACGACGAGTACTTCGTCAAGCGGAAACTTTATCCAAACGTCGACTTCTATTCGGGAATCATCTATCAGGCGATGAACTTCCCGGTCGATATGTTCCCGGTACTGTTTGCGATTCCGCGCACGTCAGGGTGGTTGGCGCAATGGGCTGAGATGCTCGACGACGAGGACCAGAAGATTGCGCGGCCGCGCCAGGTCTATCTGGGCGAGCGGAAGCAGAAGTACATTCCGATGTCTCAACGTAACGGTAAGATCAAATTCGCGGCATAGAAAAATGAGTTCACCACAACACGCATTCACCGATCGCTTTAGCAATGACGACAGCATCAGGGGTCATCTGATCCTTGATCATCCAATGCTCAACGAAGGCAGCGCCTTTGCTGAAGAGGAGAGGCGCCGCCTTGGTCTGCTGGGACTGCTGCCGTATCACGCGGCAACGACCGAAGAACAATTGACGCGCGTCTACGAGAATTACAAGCGGAAAGAGAACGATCTCGAACGCTACATCTTTCTCACATCATTACAGGACCGCAACGAGACGCTGTTCTATCGCCTGCTGCGCGATCACATCACTGAGATGATGCCGATCGTGTACACGCCAACAGTGGGCGAAGGCTGCCGGCGCTACAGTCACGTGTTTCGCCGTCCCCGAGGGCTTTACATAGCCTATCCGTATCGCGAAGAGATCTCGGCGCTGCTCGAGAATGCTCCGACGCAAAGTGTCGAAGTCATCGTCGTTACCGATGGCGAGCGAATTCTTGGCCTCGGCGATCTCGGCGTCGGCGGCATGGGCATCCCAGTCGGCAAACTTTCGCTGTACACGTTGTGCGCCGGAATCCATCCCGCGACCACTTTGCCGATAGTCCTGGATGTGGGCACGGACAACGAGGAGCTTCTTAAAGACCCGTTGTATCTCGGCTGGCGTCATAAGCGCGTGCGCGGCGAAGACTACGATCGATTCATCAAAGCGTTTGTGCAGGCCGTAATGAAGAAGTTTCCCAACGTGCTGTTGCAGTGGGAGGACTTCTCAAAGCACAACGCGCCGCGCATTCTTGAGCGCTATCGTGATCGACTTTGTACTTTCAACGATGACATTCAAGGCACTGGCGCAGTCACAGTCGCAGGACTGCTAGCCGCAGCGAGGCTGACGAAAACGAAATTGAAGGATCACCGCATCGTAATCCTCGGGGCGGGGTCATCAGCAATCGGTATATCCGATCAAATTGTCACCGCGATGGCGCTCGAGGGTGCTGCGGAAGACGAAGCGAAGCGTGCGATATCACTTGTCGACAGCAAGGGGCTGGTTCACGACAACCGCGGCACTCCCGATCCCTACAAAGACAAGTACGCCCAGCCGTTCGCGGCTACATCCAAATGGCGACTGGATGACCCATCGCAAGTAACCTTCGCAGACGTGGTCCGCAACGTTCATCCGACGATCTTGATCGGAACATCGGCACAGCCGGGCGCTTTCACCGAAGCGATTGTTCGCGACATGGCCGCGCAAGTCGCGCGACCGATTATCTTTGCGCTGTCGAATCCGACCTCCAGGTGCGAGGCCGTTCCGGCTGACTTGATCAAATGGACTGAAGGCCGCGCGCTGATTGCCACAGGCAGCCCCTTCCTTCCGGTGGAATTTAATGGTCGAGAGATTTGCATCGGTCAATGCAACAACTCGTTCATCTTTCCCGGAGTCGGTCTTGGTGTGCTTGCTTCAGGCGCGCGACGCGTGACCAATGCGATGTTTGTGGCCGCGGCGCGCGTGCTGGCCGAGTTCTCGCCCGCGCTCAACGATCCATCGGCAGCGCTGTATCCGCCGCTGGAGCGCGTTCGAGAAATCTCTCGCAGTGTGGCGCGCGCTGTCGGCCTTGAAGCGCAGACATCGGGGCTCGCGCCGGCGACTGATACTGAAGATCTGGAGCAAAATATCTCCAGCAAGATGTGGCAGCTCGATTATTCGAGGAATTAACTCTTTTGCCTTGGGTTTTGCGCGGCGACATCGTTCGTGCGAAATCCGAGGCTTTTTATTTCTCAGGCCTGAGCAAACTTTCCCAAGATGCTGAGTAAAAGGCCACATGCATCGATGGATCGGGCAGCTTATTGCACGTAGTTGTGAGTTATTAACCCGGCACAGTCATTGCTCAAATCAGGCATGAGGTGCAGAGAGACCCAGATCCTGCTTTGCAGCTTATGAGAA
>Ga0247673_1000060_pt1 | contig 11006 bp, 5 predicted proteins | sample CNK14_metaG_FD_182722 | JGI IMG/M metagenome (GOLD analysis project Ga0247673, IMG submission 182722) | Soil microbial communities from Purdue University Martell Research Forest, Indiana, United States - CNK14 | ecosystem: Environmental > Terrestrial > Soil > Temperate forest > Bulk soil | place...
TTGCGTAACGCATTCGTGAATGGCACGGGCGGCTCAATTCAGCGCAACTTCGTTCGCCAGGGCTTTGGTCTGGTCACCGAACAGGATCGCAATCGCTATGAAGCGGCGGCCCGCCTGCAGAACGTCTGGGGCAAGAACACGATCAAGTATGGTGTTGAGCTTACCCAGAACCGTTACCGCATCGATACGCACTCGACTGGTCCGACCCGAAATTACGGCGCACCACTCAGCGGTATCTTCAACGGCATGCGCATTACTAATGGTTGGGGAGTCTGCCAGGGCAATACGGGCACTAAGGTGATCACGTGCCCGAGTTCGACGTTCACCACGCGCGCGGCGCAGATCATTGGCGCCGGCGAATTTGGTACCCAGTACACCTCGGCGGTCACCGGTACACTCAACGACGTGAACGTCACCAATCCTATTCTCATTCTGAGCACGGTCAGCGTGCGTGACTTCCGTCTGACGACGCACGGTGAGTTCTCGAAAACGAACACCGAGAGCTTCTACATTCAGGATGACTACAAACTTACGAAGGACATCCAGCTGAACCTCGGCCTCCGTTGGGATTACCAGCAGAGCAATGCGTCGCAAACTTCGTACTTCAAGCTGAATAATTTCCACGACAACATGCAGCCGCGTCTCGGCATTATCTGGGACTTCACGCATGAAGGTCGCGGAAAGATCTTCGCGAACTATGCGAAGTTCGTGGAAACGCCGCTGCCGCTCGATCTGAACGTTCGCGCGGGTGGTGATTCACAGCAGATCGACTTCAACATTCGCGTGAGCCGTCTGAATGCTCCCGCGGGTTCGACGACGATCACCGACTTCGGCAACTTGGGCGGCGATCGCACTCCGATCGATTTAGGCCTCAAGCCGCAAACCGTCAATGAGTACACGGCCGGCATCGAATACAACCTCAAGAGCGACTTCACGGTCGGCTTCCGCGGTATTTATCGCGCGCAGCAGAACGTGATCGAGGACGGTTCGTTCGACGATGGCACCACGTACTTCATCTTCAATCCAGGACGTCGTGGCACAGGTAATCAGACAACTACTGAAGACCTCGCTTGTGGCGATCCCACGATTGGCTGTTTCGGACCGGCGCGTCGTTACTATCGCGCGCTCGAATTCACGGCGACGAAGCGGTTCTCCAACAACTGGCAGTTGATTTCGTCATACGTGTTCTCCAGCCTGATTGGCAACTACGAAGGTCTGTTCCGCAATGACAACGGTCAGAGCGATCCGAACATCACTTCGTTGTTCGATCTCGTCAGCCTGCTCAAGAACACCTATGGCCGGCTGCCGAACGATCGTCCGCATCAGTTGAAATTGGACGCCAGCTATCGTTGGCCGTTCAAGCTGATGACCAGCGCCTCGTTCCGGGCCCAGTCCGGTATTCCGTTCGATCAGTTGATTCCGCACCCGGTTTACGGCAACAACGAAGGTTTCGCCGTTCCGCGGGGCACCGCAATCAACCCGATTACCGGCCGCAACCGCACGCCTTCGACCTACAACCTGGATTTGGGCGCCTACTACCCGATTCAGATGGGTGAGAATCGCCAGCTGCGTCTGCAACTGGATTGGTTCAACGCGCTGAATTTCCAACGCGCGATCCGTCAGGATACGACGTTCCAAATCAACAGTGGAGCCACTGGTATTCCGCCGGTGAGCAATCCATTCTACGGCACGGGCACGATCTTCCAGTTCCCGTCGTCGCTGCGCCTCGGCGTGAAGTTCCAGTTCTAAGCTGGACGCTTCCACGCTCCCCCAGGGCAGCGTGAAAACTCATGGGGAGGGGCATGGAATCATGCTCCTCCCTTTTTGTTTCTTGTGGTATCGTTTGTGACCTCACCCGGACATTTGTTTTGGTTGCTTGCTCTCGCAGTTAGAAAAAGGAGCAGAGTGATGTTTGTTCGATCCTTTCGCCGCTGGTCCGTCGTTTCCGTTGCACAGTTCATTCCGATCATCATGATTCTGGCGCTCTGTTCCGTCAGCGCCGCCGGCCAAAGTGGTGAAGACCCCACGGGCACTGGTGGGCGCCACTCGATCCAGGGTCGTTTGGTGTTTCCTTCCGGACGGCGTGCCGATGTGCGCTTAAAAGTCAGGCTACAGAGTCCGAATTCACCGGATCTTACGGTTTACACCGACCTCAACGGCGGTTTTAGTTTTAGATCCCTTCAGTCCGGCACCTACACTGTGACCATCGACGGAGGGAAAGATTTCGAGAATTTCACGGAGTCCATTTACATCGAGCCGGACATACAGAGCATGATGCGCGGCGTCACTGCCGCGCCGGTGTCGCGTCCATATACTGTTCAAGTTTACTTACAACCAAAAGGGCCTGACAGCGATCGCGCCAGGCCGGGCGTCGTCAATGCTGCGCTGGCGAATGTGCCAAAGGCCGCGCTCGATCTCTACAACAAGGCCCTCGATTTAGCGCGCACCAAAAACACCTGGAACCAGGCGATCGATCAGCTAAAAGGGGCCATCTCGCTCTATCCCAGTTTTGGTCTCGCTTACAGTGAGATGGGGGTGGTGTATTTGAAGTTGAACCAACAGGACAAAGCGCTGGAAGCATTGCAGTCGGCGTTGAAGCTGATCCCGAACGATTACGCGACGCTCCTGACTTACGGAATGATCCTCTATGACCGGCAACAGTTTTCGGCCGCCGAAGACGAGTTCAGAAAAGCGGTTGCCAAGAACCACCTGTCACCTTCCGGCCACCTGTACCTGGCCATGACACTGCTGAAACGGCACTCTTACGACGAGGCCGAGAAGGAGTTCAGGACTGCGCTCCAATTTGGCGGCGAGGACGTGGCCATCGCGCATTATTATCTCGGCGGCATCTACTGGAATCGCAAGGAATATAAACAGGCCGCCGAAGAACTCGATACATACTTGAAGCTGGTGCCGAACGCGCCCGACGGCGACCGGCTTCGTGGAACCATCAAGGAGCTTCGGCACAAGCAGGGATAGGCTTCACTAAACCGCTGTTTGCTACTACAATTTCCCTCCCGGCCCACATTAAAAAGAGGAGTTGCTATGGTTTCAGTCAAGACAGTGCGTCACATAAGCCGAATTCTATTCTCGATTCTCCCGATATTTGTGGTTACGTCAGTTGCGCTTGCGCAAGGCAGTGTCGGTAGCACGCGCGGATTGCCGAGTACCGGCGGCGGAGGCAGCAGCACGATCAAGGGCCGCGTGTACTTTCCCGTCAGGCCGGAGAGTATGCGCGTACGCGTGAGGCTCTCGAGTAGCGACTTGCTGAACGAAAGCACCGTCGCCGACGAAGATGGCATCTTCATCTTCAATCGCATACCGGCCGGGCACTATACGATCATCGTCGAAGGCGGCGATCAATTCGATACTGCGACGGAACAAGTGGACATCGATCGCGAGGCCAGCCCCGGTGGTCGCAACATGAACATTACGATCACTCTAAAACTAAAAGGCTCAGCGGCTGCGCTCGGTAAGGTGCCGAAGCCCGCGCGCGAGCTTTACACCAAGGGCACAGATGCCGCGAACAAAGGTGACAACAAAGGAGCCGTCGAATTCTTCAACCAGGCGATCAAGCTCTATCCACAGTTTCCGCAGGCGATGAGCGAATTGGGCATAGCCTATATGAAGCTCAACAAATTCGACAAAGCGGCTGAGACTTATGAAGAGTTGCTCAAGCTTGGACCCGGCGACGCAACTGTTCATATGAATTATGGAATCGCGCTAAACAATCTCGGGATCGCTTTACAGACCGAAGGTAAAGGTGAAGAGGGCGCGAAGCAGCTCGTGCAATCAGAAGCGCAACTGCGAGAGGCAATCAAGCTGAACAACTCGAACCCTGCCGCGCACTACTATCTGGCGGTTACGCTAATCAAATTGAAGCACTATGACGAAGCAACCGCTGAACTGGAAACTTCGATTAAGCGTGGCGGCGACAACATCGCGCTGGCGCACAAGTATCTCGGCGGCCTCTATATGAATGACGGCAGTAAGAAGAAAGCGGCTGCTGACGAGCTCGAGAAGTACTTGCAGCTCGATCCGAAGGCGCGCGACGCGGATCGAATTAAGGAATCGATCAAGAAACTTCGAAATAACTAGGTCGTTATGGTTCTTCACGTCTTTTTCAGGTGCCTGGCTGCATTGTTCTGCGCGACGCTGATGACCTCGGCGGCGTTCGCGCAGGCCAAGCCTGAAAAGCCGGTCGAACAGGACGATGTAATCCGCGTCAACACCGAACTGGTTCAGACCGACGTCATGGTCTTTGATAAGCAAGGCCGTTTTGTCGACGGACTGAAAGCTGAACAGTTTGAGCTGAAGGTAGATAAGAAACCGCAAACGATTTCGTTCTTCGAGCGCGTCACCTCAGCCAGAGATAACACCAGGCCGGCAGCCAATCAGATCACTCCCAGCGAATCTTCGTCTGCCCCCTCGACGATCCGGACGGCGGGTCGCGTCGTGATTTTCTTCATAGACGATCTGCATCTGTCCGCCGAAAGCATTGCTCGCACCCGCAAATCTCTTCTGGAATTCATCAGCGGGGGCATCGCCAAAAACGATATCGTCGCTATTACTTCATCAAGTGGCCAGATTGGGTTTCTCCAGCAGTTCACTGACGACAAGCTCGTGCTGCAATCCGCGGTCGCGCGTTTGAGCTATCGCGCCAGCGCCAAACCGGACATGGATCAGCCACCCATGTCCGAATACATCGCTGCGAAAATCCGCGACGGCGATGAAAGCACAATTAGTTTCTATGTTCAGGAGATGCTGAAGCAGAATTGTTTCAAGGTGCGCGGCGAAACGATCTGCATGATGGATGCACATGCCGCGCGGAACCTGGCTGTTCAGCGCGCGAATATGATTACTATCCAGAGCGCGCCGGACACCGATAACACTCTGCGCATGCTGGAAGGATTGATGCGCACGGCCGCGCAACTTCCGGGACGCAAACTCCTGTTTATGATTTCCGACGGGTTTTACCTGGCTGATAAGAAGACCGGCTCACCTGACAAGATTCGTCGCATCACCGACGCCGCGGGTAAAGCCGGCGTCGTCATTTACACACTCGATGCTCGTGGTCTGATCAATGAAGGAATCGACGTCACTAACAATCGTCCTACTGATTCGGGTGGATTAACGCACAGCTCGATCATCGGTGAGATCGCCGCGTCACAAGATGGTTTGAATGCTCTCGCCAGAGATACGGGTGGACGCGCGTTCCGTAACACGAACGCGCCTATGTCCGAATGGGTCGATAAGGTGCTCGACGAGACGGCGAACTATTATCTTCTTGCCTGGCGGCCTGACACTGAAGAACAGCAGCGCGGCAAGTTCAATCATCTCGAAGCCAACATCATCGGCCGTCCTGATCTGACGGTGCGCGTGCGCAGCGCTTATTTCAAAACGGCGCCGCTGCCGGTGCTGTCGCTCAAGAAAAAGGAAAAAGATCCTGAGAAGGCGCGCGAAGACGATATGCGAGCGGTGATTGACACGCCGCTTTCGCAGACGCAATTACCAACTGAACTCGAAGTGGTGGTGAATCAAATGCCCGGTGTGGGCACTCGGGCCGCGGTGGCTATACGCATCAATCGCGACTACCTCGCGTTTGATCTTAATGACGGTAAGCAGTCTGCCGATTTGGACATTGGCGGGATCTTTTATGACGATAAGGGCAAACCTCTAAATAGCTTCGTTGGGCGCTTGCGCGTCTTTCCGCTGCCCGAAAACTCCGATCAGAAAAAACCCATCTACGCTTTCAATGCGTGGTTGCCGCCCGGCCTGTATCAAGTTCGTGTCGGCGTGCGCGATTTGAAGAGCGGTCGCGCCGGTAGCGCGATGCAGTGGGTGCAGATTCCTAAGTTGCCGTCGCGCTGATCGACGAATCCAGAAGTATCATCCGCAAAAGAAAAGAGGGAGGGAGTTGTTTGACTGGCTCCCTCTTTTTCGTATTTCTTCAACCTGCAAACCACGGGAAAGTGTGGGCCACTCAAAAAACTGGCGCTATGACTGGAAATCCCCTTGACACCCCAAGCGAATATCCAGAGAATGGGACGCTTGTTCAAAGCTTTGTAAGTCCCGAGCGCTTCATTCGGGTTCGTTTTTTCAGTACCTGAGTAAGTCACACACACACGCCGGCCCGACTCTTCGTTCAAAGGCATTGAGCGATTTCGTTCACTACTACCGCCGATCAGAACGGCACAGGAGAAGACAAATGAGAATCCCCAGACACACCATTTTCGCGGTTTCCCTCGTCCTATGCTTCGCAACAGCAGTTCTTGGACAGAGGACGACCGGGGACGTGGAAGGCAAAATTACCGACCCGAACGGAGCGGTCGTTCCCAATGTAAGCGTTACCTTGACAGGGGTCACGATCGGGTTTCACCGAACGGTGCAAAGCGATGAGGACGGTGAATTTCGCATCCAGCAAGTCCCTATCGGTACCTACAGAGTCACGACTGTTGCCATCAGCGGCTTTGCAGAATCTACGACGGACAATGTCACCGTAACGGTCGAAAAAATTACCGTCGTCAAAATTCAGTTGGGCTTCACCGCGAAAACTAACGTGGTTGATGTTTCCGCATCTGATACGGCCGGGGTTATCGATGCCACCGACAGTAAGGTCCAAACTAATATTACGCCCCGAATGATTGAGCAATTACCGAAGGGCACAAACTTCAATTCGCTCTTGAGAATTTCCCCAGCGACGCGTTCAGAACCTCTTTCCGGTGGTTTTCAGGTTGACGGGGCTTCCGGTTCAGAAAACAGCTTCCTCATCGACGGACTATCCGTGGAGAATTTTAGAACCGGAGTTCTTAACGGCGTGAACAATATTCCTACCGAGCTTGTTTCTGAGATTCAGATCAAAACCGGAGGCTTTGAAGCCGAGCACGGCGGCGCCTCGGGTGCGGTGGTATCGGTTGTGACCAAGTCCGGTTCGGATAGTTTTCGCGGGGATTTCGGCGCCGCGTTTGAACTCAGCGGGCTTCAACCGTCACCGCGATTTACGCCCTCGCGGTTTGTCGCGAGTAGTTCCAGCGCGGCCGCGATTGCCGCCAATCCCGATTATCTGTTTGCCATCGCCCAGAAGAAAGACGACTTCTCGAACATTTATCCGAGTGGAACCCTCAGCGGGCCAATCGTCAGAAGACGGGTCTGGTTTCTAGCCAGCTATTCGCCGCAAATATTTACCACCACTCGCACGTCAAATTTCATTGCTGCGACCAGCAATGCGAATTTTACGACGGGTCAATTTGTCGCCATTCCGAGGCTGGTCTCCGGACAACCAGTCGCTCCGATTACTTATCGGCAACGGTCGAGAAACGAATATGCTTTTGCCAGGATCGATGCCACATTCTTCTCCAAATTAAGGGGCGGTGCGTCTTATTTGTGGAATCCGGCGATCACTGACGGAAACATTCCTTTCGCCAGTATCACGACTTCCCAGCCGGTTGATACCGTTTATGGAGGCCAGACTTACAATTCGCATGACTACGCGGCTTTGCGAGGTGGACGAAGCAGCTCGGATAACTTTACGAGCCACCTTGAGTGGACACCGAGCAACAGGATGGTGGTTACCGCTCGTTATGGTCGCGCCTTTCAAAATGAAAAGTCCGGGAACTACGCGATTCCAGAGGGTGTTCGCTATATCTGCAGCGGATCATCCGCAGCCTATGCGACGATTTCGACCGGATGTCCGGGAGGGATTGGCTACCAAAATCTCTCGACTAACTCAATCACCACTCGTGACGTTTCGATTAAGAACGAGTTTTCCGCGGACGCCAGCTACCTCGTCAATAGTGTTGGCGGCAAACACGATTTTAAAGGTGGCTACCTGCGCGGCAGAATTACAAATGATGTGTTGTCGGGTAATGCCGGCACCGGGACTGTGCAGCTGTTTTACGGACAGGATTTTGCGCAGGCACTGCCGGCCGCTGCAAGTCTTAAGTGCACCCTCGGATCGGCAAGCTGCATCGGTGTCGGAAGTCTTAACCGAAGTGGTACGAAGGGTATTGGCAAGAACCTGTATCAGGGCATTTACTTCCAGGATAGATGGCAGCCTACGAGTCGGCTCACTTTGAATTTGGGGATGCGTTTCGAAAAAGAGCTGGTGCCGTCTTTCAACGCTGGAGATGTTTTAGCCGGCACGGCGATACCGAGTATTGAATTTGGTTGGGGCAAGAAAATCGCTCCCCGCCTCGGCGGCGCCTATGACGTATTTGGTGACGGCAAAACGAAAATCTTTGCCAGCTTCGGATACTTTTATGACCGGCTGAAATTTGAAGCACCGCGCGGGTCGTTCGGCGGGGACTTCTTCCGGGTGGACTATTTCCCGATCACTGCCGCAAATCCCGCATTCTCTTTCTATTCGCCTGACAAGATTCTTGGTAGCTGGACAGATCCGCGCGGCGGCGGCAACCCTTCAACCGCGGGCGGGCTGAGTCAATTACAAATAGACTTTCGCATTCCGTCAAACCTGACCGAAGCCCAATTCAAGGCGCTCGGATTGGTAGTAACGGGCGTCGATCCTAATTTGAAGCCCTTCCGTCAGGATGAATTTACAATTGGTTTCGAGAGGGAGATTCACTCGCATTGGGTTCTGTCAACGCGCTTTACGCGCAAGAATGTTGCGCATGCTCAGGAAGACCACGCCATCCTGGGATTAAACCAATCCGAAAACTATCCGGTCGGCAATCCGGGTGAAGGTCTGGATTTACAACTTGACCAGCAAAACGGAACGGCGAGATCGGCGAGGCCGCAGCGCTTGTACCGAGCGCTGGAAATCGAGGTCAACAAGCGGCCCTCGCATAACTACTACTTCAACGCTAATTATACGTTGGGGTATTTATGGGGTAACTATTCGGGACTAGCCAGTTCTGACGAAAACGGACGTACGTCTCCCGGAGTCGATCGTTTCTTTGACTATCCGATTAATGGCTTCACCGCGACCGGCGAACCTGATAACGGATACCTGGCGACCGATCGTCGTCATGTTTTCAAGTCCTACGGGGGTTACACGTTCGATCGATGGAGGAATAAGGGACATACCGACGAATTCTCTTACTTCTTCACCGCGATGCAGGGAACCCCGCAGACGACTTTTGTTACCGTCGTTGCTACTTCAATTCCCTTAATCAAACGTGGTGACATGGGCAGAACGCCGGCCTTTACGCAGCTCGATCTTTCCTGGTCGCATCGTTATAGGTTTGGTACTGAGGGGCGTTATTGGCTCTCGTTCGACTTTAACGTCCTGAACGTCTTCAACCAGAACGCGATCACCAGCTTTGTTACTACGCGGTACAGAACGACGAACACAATTGGGGCCACTGACATTGACCCCAAATACGTGGCGGCCACGCAAACGTTGATTCCGATTCTGAACAAGATTCTGACCGGACAAATCGGCACTCAACTTACGCAGCTCGAAAACGGCGGTCTTCCCAGCCTGACTGGCAGACCAAATCCACATCGATCTGATTACGGGCTGGCTTCCGGCTATCAGGGTGCCCGTAGCGTTAGATTTGGCGTCCGATTCCACTTCTAGCCGGAATTGGAGTTCAAGAAAGTTAAAGGCCTGCTCTCTTGGGAGGGCAGGCCCTTTCTTTGCGCACTCTATTGAAAGAGCGATAGAGGGTTGCGGCCTTTATCGATTTTTACTGGTAGAAGACCTGAGTTTCGCGATCATATCTCGAATCTTATCCTTATCAGGTGAGTCAGGTACGAGTTTTAGAAAGGTCTCGAGTTCGTCGATGGTGTCCTGATTTCGGTTGAGCCGGTTATAGAGCAGTGATAGTTGCCAGTGCACTTCAGCGTTCATCTGTTTCGCTAAAGAGTTGGCTTTTCGCAGGGCGGTTTCCGCTCCAGCGTAATCACCCGTTATTCGTAAAATCGTTCCATAGAGCAGTTGGGCATCCACGGATGCCGCAGCCAGAACAGTTGTTGCCCTGGCAGCTTCCAGCGCCGCCGGATACTTCTTCAACTGGTAAAAGGCATAGCTCAGGCTGTAGTAAGTAGAAGCATCCCGCTGGTTCACATCTATCGCCCTCAACAGATATGGATAGCCTTTCTCATAATCCCGGCGCGAGACATATTCTTTACCGAGCCAATTCAGGGCATTAAAATAATCAGGAAAAATGTTTAGCGCTTCTTCAATTTCCTGCACTCCCCGGTTCTGATCTCTATCAAAATCAGCGACACCCTTCACGTATAGCGTTTTTGCCGCCGGTGGAACCTCCTGCACGAAAACGACTCCCGTCGTCAGCTCAAGTTCTGGCCCACGATTGCGCTTATCGTATCGAAGGTTGATGTCCACATAATCCACGTCGTTATTGTTTCTGGTTTTCGTGATGATGACCTCTTGGGTCTGCTCCAGAAAGTTTGTGCCGAAAGTCAGAACTCGCACCGTGAGACGTCCGGGAGGCACGCCGGTGAAAGTGAATCGTCCAGACAGGTCTGTCTTGGTTCGCTGAATGACCGAATCTACTTCATTGAGTAGTTCAACATAGAGGTTCTGCACCGGACGACGGTTCGGGTCATAGACCTGTCCCTCGATCCGGTTGAGAAGGCTTGATCCTTTGGCAGACGCGGGCAGCGAGTTTACGATCAAAAGGACGAGTGAAAAACTCAAGCAATAAACCAGGTTCTTCATCTTTTTGACGTCCCGACTCTACGGGTTTCGTGGCAGAAGTGCTCGCTCTTGAGGAACGGTCCGATTAGCGGACTCAACTCGCTTTAAGATCCAGTAGATGCCCGAGCTTTTCCTTCTTCGTTCGCAGATACCTCGCGGCGGATTCGTTTGGCTCCACTTCGATGGAGATTCGTTTGACAATTTCCAGGCCCGCCTCTTCCAGAGCCTCCAGCTTGCCCGGATTGTTCGAGATGACTTTCACCTTGCACAATCCCAGATCGAAGAGCACCTCGGCGCATTGCCGGTAGTCACGCGAATCAACCGGCAGATCGAGCCGCTCGTTCGCTTCGACTGTGTCCGCCCCTTCATCCTGCAAAGCGTAAGC
>Ga0247673_1000061_pt1 | contig 10856 bp, 6 predicted proteins | sample CNK14_metaG_FD_182722 | JGI IMG/M metagenome (GOLD analysis project Ga0247673, IMG submission 182722) | Soil microbial communities from Purdue University Martell Research Forest, Indiana, United States - CNK14 | ecosystem: Environmental > Terrestrial > Soil > Temperate forest > Bulk soil | place...
GCGGGTTTGGCTTGGCGGATTTTGCGCGCGGGCAGGCGCAACGCACAGCAACAAGAGAAACGTCAGTAACGCGACGGTCTGTTTCATCGTTGGGAATGGGGCGATAGCCCGACCGTCAGGGAGGGCGTCGGATCAGTCGCGAACAAGCTTGCTGCGCCCTCCCTTACGGTCGGGCTAACTGCCGACCGCACCAAGAGTAACATGCGCTGGTTGCCAACAGAATCGGTCCGTCAGACCTGTGGCTTGTTTGGTCTTCGTTTGCGGGCATAAATTGCCTTGACGGTCGAAACGACACCGTCCGGTTTTGGCGCGATGGGCTCGCCCAGCTTTCGCGCATCCGCCAACGCCTTTTTTCGCGCGCGCCGAATATAAGCGCGCAGCTCGGGACGCTTGAGGTCCTCAGGTTTTCTGATTTTGATATGCCGGATGCGATTTCCCGTGCCTTCGAGAATGCCTTTCGGATCGTCGAGCGTTGCGCCATCGTTGAATCCGAGGTTCGCGCCTTTGGTGTAAACAGCGATGTGAAGTATTCCGTCGCTCAGCCGATCGCTGGCGCCGTAGCCGATCGCCACGGCGCTGTAGGCGTCGTAGATGTTCTCGTAACACGGCGCCATCTCTTCGAGCACGAGCGCGCGCAATCCCAGGGCGAGATCGCGCACCTCACGATCGTAAGGCTTGAGAAACTTCTTCAATGGTGCCGGCGGTGGAAATTTCATTCGGTCCGACCGCTGAATCACAGATCCAGGTCGGCAAAGATCGCCGCGTGATCCGAAGCGGCTTCAATTGCCTTGGTAATTTCCGGAAAGTGCGGAAACAGCGTTCCTTTGGTGCCTCCCCAAACGCCTCGGCGCTCGACGCCGCCGTTGGTGACGCGACTGAAAAGCTCCGGCGATAGCAGGATGAAATCGATCTTATCTTTTGCTGTTGCGTTGCCAAAGGTCCCGGCGCGTTTATCGGGCGTGAACTTGGGGTGATCGAAAATGTCTTTGAGGTCCGATCCCTGCGCCAGCAGCGGCGTTAACGGATCGCTACCGGGGAAGTCGTTGAAATCGCCAACGATCGCGATGTTCTTAATACCTTGCGAACGTCGCAGATCATAAATATCGCGCACGCGTTGCGCTTGGGCTTTGCGTTTTGCGTCGGAATCAGCCTGATTGCCAAAGCCTTTACTCTTGAAGTGATTCACCATAACCAGAATCGTCGTGGTTTTGTTGACGCGAACCGTATGTTCGATACAGTCGCGACTAAAGACTCGGCGGCCACTCTTCGTATCGTCAACATGGCTCACCATCGATTCGATGAGGAATGGTTTTCTCGTAAAGAACCCGACATCGATGCCGCGATCATCGTTCCCATCGATCAACATAGTTCCATCGTAGGTTGCGTGAATGGGTTTCAGTAGTTGGTCGTTGAAGCGAGTCAGCGCAATCCGATCTTCAGCTTCGATTACGGCCAGCAAGTCGGCATTTACTTCATGAATTACCTTGGCAGTCATCCTGGTCGCGACCTCGTCAACCGCTTCGGTCTTAAGTTCGACCCAGCCAATAAAGTCACCCCGGCCCTCGGCAATGACCTGCATCGGGCCGGTTTTTGGCCGTTTCAACAGACGCCCGTGGTTCTCGCGCAGAATTACGAACTGATTTTCGTTGCTCTTCTTCAGCCCAAGTTTCTCGAGCGCCTCGACGATCGATTTTTTGATCGACACAGTGTAAACAGGTTCTTCCAACAGTGAGTTCACGCGGGCAAATTGTTCGAGGATCGCCTTACCGTCTTTCCAGTTGGCCAAGTCCAACACGACCGCGCGACGAAACATGTTCTCAACATTAAACGAGGCGATTCGCATGTTGACTCCTTTCGACAATGGGGCAGCGCCGTCGCTGCCCGAGGTCAACGGAGTTGCTCCTGGTGGGAGTAGCTCCGAGAATGCGAGGTCTATTCCAAAACGCGCGATACTATTATCACGCCGGATTATCTCTGTCTATGGTCTATGATTTTCAGGAGAGCAATTCGTCCACGATCGCGTTGACATGAATCCGCGTGGTGTTGAGGAAGGGAAGTCCATCAGATTCGCTTTCGGGAAGAATGAGTGAAAGTTCCGTGCCGCCGAGTATCACGCCTTCGATTGCATCGCGCTCTTTCATTTGGCCGATGATCTCCAAAAGCCGCGCGCGTGTCTCCGGGAGAATTGTTCCATGGACGAGTTCGTTAAAGTACTTATCGTGAACGTAAGCCTGGTTCTCTGACGGCGGAACGATCAGCGAGATGCCGCTGCGCGAGAAGACTTCCGGGTAGAACCGGCCCTGCATCGTTGGTCGCGTGCCCAGCAGCGCCAGCCGCTTCAGGTTTAGCTTTTCGGCAGCCGCGCGGGTCGCCTCGACGATGCTGATGAGCGGAACCGGCGAGCGCGGCTTCACTTGATCGAAAACGATGTGCGGCGTGTTCGCCGAGATGACTGCGAAATCAACGCGAGCGTCGGCGAGTTTTTGAATCGCCGCCACCAGGTAATCAGCGGCTCGGTCAAGTTGTCCCGAAAGAATCGCGTCGGCCATGGTCTTCAGGTCGACGCTGTTGATGACCATCAGTGGATAAGAGCCGTCGCTTTGTCGAGCGCGATAGGCCTCAACGATGAACCGGTAGTATTCGATCGTCGTTTCAGGCCCGAGCCCGCCGATGATGCCAACAGTTTTCATTTCATTACTTGAGAATTCCGGTCAACGCGCCGACCAGCAATGTGACCAGGACCCAGCCGGCGATAATGTGAAACGGCAAGTACCGACGTGCCGCGCGCCGCTCGTGTTTTGGCAGCCAAACATCGGAACGAAGATCAACGATCGGCAGGAACAAACCTAAGCTGTAGAGAAATCGGCTGTAGTGCCGACAGGCGTACTCTGGAGCTTGAGGTTCCATCAGCTCTTTTGATCGAAAAACATAACAGCCGATGCCAATCAAAATCGCGCTGGGAACAATCAGTCGCCATATGTGACGGCCATAGCCTAAGGGCAGATCAACGAATAGCGCTTCGCTCCAGCGCGCGGGGAACCAAAGACCGCGACGCTCTCGTCTTCGTTGCTCTATGTAAACATCATCTGCCTGACTTATCGCGCCATGTGTTCGGTAGTATGCCTCGAGTTCGAAGTAAGCTCCGGCGTCATAGTTCGCCTGGCGAATCACGCTGACTAAGTTATCCAGGCTGTCCCGGTCCACCTCGCGGTACGTCACTCCTGAGAGGCTTATCGGTCCTCTAAAAACCGCACCGCTCAATCCGATCGTGTCCGTCTTAAGATTATTGAAAAAGACTCCAGATTGAGGGTCATTGAATTGAGCTGCGTCAGCAGAAAATTCACGGTCCACACTTGTTCCATAGAAACTGACGCCGCGATTGAAAATACTTCTCCTTAAGAAGAAAGAACCCTTTATGGCCATGCCCTGGAAGTTGACAAAGGCTGTTATCTTATCGTTCTTAGCCTGATCGTCCGTTGCCATATCTTCCGTGACTTTGTAGAAGTCAACACCACTCAGGTCGAGACTACTGCTTGCTGTCATTCCGTAGAATCGGGCAGGTCCTTTGAAATGCGAGCCTGAGAAAAGTGCCGCGTCGACGCTCATACCCTCAAAAATCACGCCATGCTTCGTATCGTTGAAGTATGCCTCTGAAGCATCGAAGTTCTCAGCTACTTTTACGCTATAGAAGGAGGTGCGTCCGTCAAATTTTGCCTTGTCAAAAACGGCGCGTGCGCCGATTTTCATAAGCTCAAAAACTGCATCGCTCTCAAAATGAGCCTCATCGTCGGCAACAAAGTTACCGCCTATTTGGGCCGCATAAAAATTGACGGGGCGCTTAAAAACGGCGCGTGACAGAAACAGCGGGCCACCCACCTTCATTCCCTCAAAGCTCATTGGCCGCAACTTGCCGTCCTTGTCCAGCGGCTCCAAATCCGCAAGGTCGAATTGAACTCCCCTCGCTTCCAGATCGCCGTCGATTACCAGGTAGCGAAGGTCGGCAAAGCATTCGAAGACGCTGCGCTCAAGGTGCAAGCTCTTTTTGAAGTGAGCGTTTACCAGAGTCAAGTCTTCGTCAAAGAAGCAATCATCAAGAGTCACGTAATAAGGGATCTCTTCGTTGGTGAGATCGAGTTCTCCGAGCACTCTGGCATGCGAAATCCGAATTCCGTACGCGCGAATTCCAGTTCGGGCCGGATCGCTCGTTAGCACTTGCTTGAGAAACGAGGCGCCGACGACCCTGTCGGTTTCCCGGGTAAATTTGTCTTTGAGATTTGCAGGTTTGCCATTGCGAGCTTGCTGGAGAACCCACTGTTCGGCCGGCCGCGATGCAGAAATACTGCTGGCCACACTGCTCGGCGAAACGGCAACGGGAAGAAGCAGCAGAACAATTACAAAAATTAATCGGCGGAGGTCAAGACCACTGGTACGCATAACGATTTCTCCTGAGGGACGAGCTACCGCTACTCGGCAAATCACTCTGTCGGCGCTCATTGGATCACCGGCAGGCTCACATGCGACGGGTACTTCGATGACTCGTATATTCGCTGTGTTGCAGGCTGATAATCCTCAGGCCGCGCCAGGAAAATATTCTCGACGAACTTCTGCGGGTTGCGATCGTAGAGGGGAAACCATGTTGATTGCACCTGCACCATCAGCCGATGTCCTTTCTTAAAGGTGTGATTGTTCGCGCGCAGGTCGATCACGTACTCATTTACCTGGTTCTGAGTGATTGGCTGCGGATTGCTAAAGCCGTGCAGGTATCGTCCGCGGAAGATCTCGTCGACGATCATTAGCTGATAGCCGTTCATCTTTGGATCTTCAGGATTGTTGTTGGGGTAGACGTCGATTAGCTTCACTACCCAATCGCTGTCCGTCCCTGAGGTTGAAGCGAAAATGTGCGCCATCACTTCGCCGTCGATCGTCAAATCGCTATCAAGCACTTCGCTTTTCCAACTCAAAACATCGCGCCGGCCCTCAAGAAATTTCTGATCCTGAACTAGCCACGTATACCAACTTGAGCCGGGGCCGTACGTTGGCTGAATCGGTGGTTTGCGATAGGGGACCGGATTGGCGGGATCAGAAACGTACTCTGCGTAATCGCGGACGTCGCCTGGCGCGGGCTTGTTAAAAGAGGCTTTGTCGCCATCATGCAGAAAGAGATCGCGCGAAACAGCTTCCTTTGGTGGCCAGCGATCGGATCGCGTCCATTGATTGCTGCCGCTTTGGAACGTTAGCGCTTCAGGTTCGTTCAGCTTGCCTTTGCCTTTCAAGTAATAAGCAAACCATGGTGCTTGTACTTGTGAGCGAAAGTAATTTCCGGTTGAGCTGCCAAAGTTCACATTACCTAAGTTTCGCCCGAAGCTGTTCCATCCGCCATGGTTCCACGGCCCCAGCACGACGAAGTTGTGATTGCTCTTATCGAACTTCTCGAGCGCGGCATAGGTTGCCAGCGCGCCGTAAAAGTCTTCCTGATCCCACCACCCGCCGACTACTAACGTAGCAACGCTGGTAGCTTTGAGCTTGTTTCCATAGCCGCGTGCTTGCCAGTAATCGTCGTAAGCGGGATGCGCGACGAACGCATTCCAGGTCGGGAACTTTCCTTCGTTCAATTCGGTGATTCTGCCGAGCGCTCCGTTTTCGAGATACCAAGCGTAAGCGTCCTTGTCGAAAGATACTTCAGAATTCTCTTTCGAGGTTTCCATCATCTTCACGTATTCATATCCGTAACTTTGACGAAAGGCGCCGTTGTGAAAGAAGTCGTCGCCCAGCCAGGTGTCGGTCATGGGCGCCTGCGGCGACGAGGCTTTCAGCGCGGGGTGTGCATTGATCGTCGCCACCGCCGAGAGCCAACCGTCGTAAGAGACTCCGAAAATACCCACGCGGCGATTGGTCTTCTTAATGTTTTTCACCAGCCAATCAACCGTGTCGTAGGTGTCGGTGCTTTCGTCTATGCCTTTCGCGTCTTTCGGATCGTGCAGGGGACGATTCATCACGAACTGACCCTCCGAACCGTATCGTCCGCGAATGTCCTGGAGCACGAAGATGTAGCCATCCTGAATCAGATCGCGATACCGTCGATTGATCGTGTCGGAATCTGTATCAGCTATTCCATAAGGCGTGCGACTTATGATTATCGGCAGTGACTCCTTCTGATCTTTTGGCGCGTAGATGAGCGTGTGCAAACGCACGCCGTCGCGCATGCGAATCATCTCTTCGCGGCGATTGAACGCGACATCGGTTAGGATCGCAGGCTGGTTGCTGGTCCTCTGCGCGCGCGCTGATCGATCACCCTGGCGCCACAGAACGGCGATCACTTTTCCTTGCGGGTCGCGAATGAAAGTAGCGTCGGCATCAAGAATCCTGGTGAAGAATTTTGAGGTGCTCGCCGGATAGATTTGAATTCGTCCCTGGCTCGATGCCTGAATGAAAAAGTTCGTTCCTTCACGAAAGAACGACAGCACGAGGTCCGGATTCTCGGCGAAAACGTATTGCCCGACGTAGTCGTCGAACGTTTTCGGATCGATTTTGATTTCGGCAGGTTTTTGACCCTCGCGTCCGATGCTCTCGGCTGCGGAGCCCTTAAAACCGATCGCCAGACCTACCGCGAATATGCTAACGGACAATAAGATTAATGCGCGCCTCATCCTGTCCTCCCGAAGTGTTCTTAAGAAAGCACCTAATTTATTAGTCTGAGATGCCGCGATCAAGTGATCCGCTAGCCCCCGATGGCTGCATCCAGATTTTTCGTGCCAAGACGCCTCTTCTGTGATATTGTCCGCGGCCACTCGGACTTCCCCCAAGCTCGACGGTCTCTGTAAAAATCACAATTCTAAGGAGCACACCCATGTTACACAGCAGGAACATTCATCGATCTCCCCAATCGACATCGAAACTAATGCGACGCCTGTTCAATAGGACCACGGCGGTCATCGCGATTCTATGCGTGGCCGTAATCAGCGTTACTGCGCTCAGCTTTGTCACGAAGTGGGGAACTAGCGGGAGCGGAGACGGCCAATTTCTCACTCCCACAGGTATCACGGTTGACGCCGCCGGTAACGTCTACGTTGCGGAAGGTAACGGCAATCGGGTGCAGAAATTTGATAACAACGGCACGTTCCTATTGAAGTTTGGTACCGGAGGAGCAATAAACGGTGGACTGATTAGTCCTTCGGGGATCGCGACTGACTCGTTGGGCAATATTTATGTTTCCGATTCAAGCGAGGACACGAACCGAGTCTCGAAATACAATTCGAGTGGCACGTTTCTGAATACTATTGGCAGCGGGCTAATCGCTCCAGGTGGCGTTGCCGTCGATTCCGCCGATAACATTTACATTTTGGATAGCAACAACCATCGAGTGCGAAAATATGACTCAGCGGGAACGCACCTCATCGATTGGGGCAGCAATGGAACCGGCGATGGTCAGTTCAGTTTTCCCCAAGGCATAGCGGTTGACGTCTCTAATAACGTCTACGTCGCGGACAGCGGCAACAGCCGAATTCAGAAGTTCAATTCCAGCGGGACGTTCTTAGCGAAGTGGGGGACCAATGGAACGTCAAATGGTCAATTCACTAACCCTAACGGGGTGACGGTCGATCTTTCCGGTAATGTCTATGTGGCAGACAGCGGCAACAATCGTATTCAGAAATTCGATTCGAGCGGAAGTTTTGCCGAAGCATTCGGCTCAGCCGGTAGCGGCGACGGAGAATTCTCCGGCCCGCAGGACCTGGCGGCAGACGCTTTCGGAAACATCTTCGTGGCCGATACCGGACAGGATCGCGTTCAGAAACTTAGCACGACGACGACCCCGGTGGTTGCGAATGCCGGGCCTGATCAGACGGTTGAGTGTTCCGGCGCAACCACGAGCGTGACTCTCGATGGTACTGCGTCGACAGGAAGCGGCACGTTGACGTACACCTGGACAGAAGGAACGACGACACTTGGCACAACTGCGACGTTGGGCGTGTCTCTGCCGACCGGGACGCATACGATCACGCTCACGGTTTCGTCATCAGCCGGTGGATCAGACACCGACGATGTAATCATCGACATCGTCGACACGGAAGTGCCCATAATCATCCTCAATGGCGCGAATCCGATGACGGTTGAGTGTCACACGAGTTTCATCGATCCCGGTGCGACTGCGACCGATTCGTGCAGCGGGAGTTTCGCGGCTACGCCATCAGGAACAGTTAACGCCAACGTGCCCGGGACGTACACGATTATTTATAACGCGACAGATCCATCCGGCAATCCAGCCGCGCCGGTCTCGCGCACGGTAAATGTCGTTGATACGACCGCCCCGGTCATCAATCTTACTGGAGCCGCGCCAATACTCTGGTCACCGAACCACAACTACGTGACGTTCTCAGTTTCCGATTTCGTGGCAAGCGTCACCGACAGTTGCGACACCTCTTTGGTATTGAACGGTGTGGTGATCTCAAAGGTGACCAGCGACGAGTTGGAAAACAGCGACGGCGATGGAAATACTTTGAATGACATCGTCATTGCGGCCGGCTGCAAATCAGTCCAGCTAAGGGCTGAGCGAGCCGGTGGTGGCGACGGTCGCGTGTATACGATCTACTTCCAAGTCACTGATGCATCAGGCAACGTCGGAACTGCGACTGCCACGGTCACGGTGCCGCTGAGCCAGGAAAGCGGACCAGCGATCGATAGCGAACCGCATTACACAGTCAACGGCAGCTGTCCATAACTAGGCTGCAATACCTTGGAACCCGTGACAGCGGAACTAAATCCGTTGTCACGGGTTTCTTTTTCGAGAGGGTTAGTTCGGTGGCGGTGCATTTTGAGGTGGCACGCGCATCTTGCGTGTGGTATCACGGGCGGGACCCCGTGCCACTTTTCAAGCTGCACACAACTGATTAATTCAGACAGTTGGGGGCTGTCGCGACTTTAACTACAGGCAGTGGTGAAGCCTTGCCGGCTAACATTCGATTAATTTCCGGAACGCGCGTTTCATTTATCTGTCGCCACCGCTGAAGATCGTCAGCGAGAGCTCTGCACAACTGCGCCGCGCTTTCGATGGCCGAACTCGCCGGGCGCGCGTCGCCGCTTTGAATCATCTGCACATATCGCGCGAGGTCGCGATTGATTGCGCCGAAGCCGGGGGTCGCGCTGCTGCCCTCAGCAATAGCAGGAAGGTCTGCCTTAACCGCGCCGAGTGAATCACTGAGCCCCTTCGTTTGCGGGTTAGCGGCAAGCGCTTTCTGACGATCGTCGATCGCCGCCTTCAACTGACTCAGTTCGTTGTAGCCTTTAAACGTGATGTCCATCCACAAATCGATCGCCAGCGCGAGATCGAGTTGCGCTTGCAAATCGCTCGCTGCCGTTTTCACCCGCGGGTCTATGGTGACGACGAGCGGTCGGCGAAACGTCTTGCCGTCAACGGTCAGGACGACTTCGTATGTGCCGGGCATGACGAACGGCCCGGGCGGTTGATTCACGGGCGTGTTGCCAACCACCGCATGGTCCGGCAAGGTGTATTCGATGTAATCCAACGGATTGCCTCTAAACCCAAACGTCAACGCATCAGGATGCGGCCACTGCAGCTTCCACACAAAACGATTCAAGCCGGGCTTTGTCGTCAGCGCCGTGGGCGGCTCGAACCACCATTCAGGAACATTCTTTGGACGAGGATCGCGCGGCTCGGCTTTGTCAGAGAATCTTCTGACGACATTCCCACGCGCGTCGCGAATCTCCAGCGAGATATTCTTCGGAAATGATTTCAAATAGTAGTCAATAATCGCGCCGTCCGGGGGATTATCGCCGTGCGCAGTTTCATTCGGGATGGGCGTGTCCGGATGAACATCCCAGTGCGTGCGAACTGCATTCGCAGGCTTGAAGAGGAGCGCGCTCGCTGGCTCAGGACCAACTTGCCGCAACGGCGAAATGTCATCGAGTATCCACAGCGAGCGGCCATACGTGGCCGCGACGAGATCGTTGCCGTGCACATTTAGATCGCGCACCGAAACTGTCGGCAGATTCAACTGCAGCGATTGCCAGTGATCGCCATCGTCGTAAGAGATGTAAATACCATTCTCGGTGCCGCCGTAGAGCAGACCTTTGCGTTGCGAATCTTCACGCACGACGCGCGCGATTGCATTAGCAGGCAAGCCGTTCGCGATCCCGCTCCAGGTCTTGCCCGCGTCGCGCGTGCGAAAGATGTAAGGTCGCGAATCGATACGCGCGGCGCTGATAACGTAGGCATTGTTCGCGTTAGTCGGCGAAGCCTCGATCAAAGTGATGCTGCTGTTGGCCGGCATATCGGGCGGCGTGACGTTGCTCCACGTCGCGCCGTTGTCGCGGGTTAGCTGCACCAGACCATTGCTGGTTCCCACCCAAATGATTCCGGCGCTTGCCGCCGACGGCGCGATGTACTGAAGCACTCCCTGGTCGGTGGGTGACGGTGGGTTCGTTTTCGCCGTGAGATCGGGACTGATTTCCTGCCAGCTCTCGCCATTGTCCGTCGTGCGCATCACGAACTGCGTTCCGAGATACATCGTCTTCGGATCATGCGGCGAACGCACCAGCGGCGTCTCCCACGTGTAGCGATATTTTGCGCCGGGCGCGAAGACGGTCGTGAGTTGTCCGGTTGCGCGATCCAGTCGCAAAACCGATCCATACCAACCTATTGAGAACACGAGATTGGGATTGAGAGGATCGGGCGAGATGTGACCACTCTCGAAAGCTCCTGTGGAGAACCAATCGCGATAAGTGATCATGCCGAAGTCGCTGCGCGAGAGCACCGCGACCGAACCGCTGTCCTGCTGGGCCGCGTACAAGCGATAGGGAAATTGATTGTCGGTCGTGACGTGATACATCTCGCCGGTCGG
>Ga0247673_1000062_pt1 | contig 10854 bp, 6 predicted proteins | sample CNK14_metaG_FD_182722 | JGI IMG/M metagenome (GOLD analysis project Ga0247673, IMG submission 182722) | Soil microbial communities from Purdue University Martell Research Forest, Indiana, United States - CNK14 | ecosystem: Environmental > Terrestrial > Soil > Temperate forest > Bulk soil | place...
CCCAATTGAACCCTCTCGGGAAGTCGCCGAAGTTAAGGCTGCTTGGTGTTCATCGTTGGGCCAGCCAAACTTTTCGGAGGAGATTTCCATTTATCAATAGCGTTACTTCGCGAATCGTTGTATCTTTGTGCGTTCGGTTTCTGCTTCGGTGAGTTGTCGTTCTAATCTGCCAGGCCACTCGCGCCCGTCGCGCCTTCTAGCCTGCACTCGTTTTAACCGCTCACCTCTTCAGATTCAAACAATTCAATTTCAGTTAGGGAAGTCGGTCTCAGATGGCTTTTAAATCGATCTTTAGTCTCTTCTCGAGTGACCTCGCTATCGATCTCGGTACGGCGAACACTCTGGTTTATGCGAAAGGGCGCGGCATCGTCGTCTCGGAACCTTCGATCGTGGCCATCAATAAAGTCACGAATGCAGTCGAAGCAGTAGGTCGCGACGCGAAGGAGATGCTGGGCAGGACGCCCGGCAACATCGTTGCGATTCGGCCGATGAAAGACGGCGTGATCGCAAACTTCGAAGTGACTGAGAAGATGTTGCAGCACTTCATTCGCAAAGCTCACAACGGCAAAACCTGGGTCAGCCCCCGAGTTGTGATCGGAATTCCATCTGAGATTACCCAGGTTGAACGTCGGGCTGTCGAAGATTCGGCATACCGCGCGAAAGCTTCCGAAGTTTATCTCGTCGAAGAAGCGATGGCCGCAGCGATTGGCGCCGGCCTTCCGATCACCGAGCCGCACGGCAATATGGTGGTGGACATCGGCGGCGGCACGACCGACATCGCAGTCATCAGTTTGAGCGGCATCGTCTACTCGCGTTCAGTGCGCGTGGCCGGCAACGAGATGGACGAAGCCATCACGCAATACATCAAGCGAAAGTACAACCTGCTGATCGGTGAGCGAACTGCTGAGGCGATCAAGATCGAATTGGGTTCGGCGTTTCCGCTCGACGAAGAATTGTCTTACGAAGTGCGTGGGCGAAACTTGATTGAAGGCATTCCTAAGACCATCACGATCACCGATGAAGAGATTCGCGAAGCTCTGGCTGATTCGGTATCGACCATCATCAACGCCGTTCGGGTGGCCCTGGAACGCACGCCGCCCGAACTTTCTGCGGACATCGTCGAGCGCGGCATTGTTCTTACCGGCGGTGGCGCTCTGCTGAAGAACCTCGACAAACGACTTTCTATTGAAACCGGGCTTCCGGTCTCGCTCGCTGAGGATCCACTCGCCTCGGTCGTGCTCGGAACCGGCAAGATGCTTTCGGATTTCGATCTGCTCAAGCGCGTTAAGTGGGACAATAGTTTGACAACGGGAACGTGACTGCAGATGTCAGAAGTCAGATATCAGACGTCAGTTGGATGATCGCGCTGACCTCTGATTTCTGATCGCCTGACCTCTGAGGCCTGCTTTTATGGCTGCAATTCGTACTCAACGCGAAATTCGGCAACGGGCGCCCTGGTATCTCTTCGGGTTGCTGGTGCTCAATTTCGCTTTGATGAGTTATGACGCGCGCGACGCCAACACCAAGCAGCGCAAGGTCCGGTCAATCGCGCAATCAGTCATGTATCCTGTACAGCGCGGCGCGTCTGGCGCAGCGAATTGGGTCGGTGGGTTCTTTGGAAATATCGGCGCGCTACGTCATGCGGCGACTGAGAACGAGCAACTTCGCAAGCAGGTTGAACAGATGCAGGCTGAGTTGCGCGACACACGCGAACGCGCAGCCCAGGCTGATCGACTTGGCGAGTTCTTCAAACTTAATTCCACCAGCGCATACAAAAGCGTCGTGGCCAGTGTGATTGCGCGCGATCCGTCAATGTGGTTCGACAGTCTCACGATCGATAAAGGCCGGATCGCCGGTGTCGAAGTGAATATGCCGGTGGTGACTCCGGGTGGAATTGTCGGGCGCGTAATTTCGACCAGCCCGTTCAGTTCGCAAGTGATGTTGCTTTCAGACGAAAAGTCCGGCGCTGGAGCCGTGGTGGGCCAGCTGGGACAATCGAATGCCTTAGGCTCGATCAAAGGTTTGGGTGAAAGCGGTCTGCTGGAAATGCGTTATGTTTCCGGAATGGAAAAAGTGCAAGCCGGCGACCCCGTCATGACAACGGGCCAGGATGCAATCTATCCGCCGGGATACAAAGTTGGCGACATTGTTGAAGTGAAGCCTGGTTCTCCAACGCAACCGCAAGTGATTCACATTCGTCCCAGCGCAGGTTTGGATCGCCTGAAGGAAGTCGCGGTGTTGCTGTATCGCGCGCCCCAAAAAACCGAGCCGGATCAAAGTCTCCCGAACGTAGATAAGAAAACAGTCGGCAGTAGGCAGTAAGCAGTGAGCAGACGTGTTGCGCGGCATTTGCGGTCTCCAGCTAATCTGGCTTGAACCAGAAAATTCCAGTACGCCTGCCGACTGCTTTCTGCCGACTGTCTTCTGTTCTTAGCCATGCGCCAAGTCACCATTGCGATCCTATTAGTTGTCGCGATCGCCCTTCAGTCAGCATTGCGCGCGATTTGGCATCCATTGGGATACCTGGATCTCACGCTAATTCTGGTTATCTACTTCGCGTTGCAGCGCGAACCGTTGCAGGCGCTGATCGTTGCGGCCGTGGCCGGACTGGCGACGGATCTTATCAGTGGGCCACCGGCGTTGTTGGGCGCGGGCGGTTTCTCGAAAGTGATTGCCGCGTACGCTGTTTATTATGTAGCGTCGCGCGTGATGCTGGACACGACTCTATTGAGAATTCCAGTGCTGCTCGGCGCCAGCCTGATTGACAACCTCGTGTATGTCGGCATGCATCGATTGTTGGGCCAGACGCCGCCCGTGCCTTTTGTCCAGTCGCTGTCATATAAAGTCATTGCCACAACGGTGGCCGGAACGATTTTGCTTTACGTGTATGATTCCTACTTCAGTGCGAAGGCACGTCAGCGCCGGCAATTCACGGTGCGCCGGCGCGTGGCGCGAAGGCCTTCGGGAGCGATGCGCAGAAGGTGAAGAGCTCTGACTTGGTCCTTTGATCCTTGTGCTTTGATCGCCAAGCAAAGAACGCAAGTTTCCCGACAAGAGAACAACTAACGAAGTCCAAAGTACAAAGCACTAAGAACGTCTTAACGTTATGAAATTCGTTGATGATTCACAAAACTTGCGTGTGCGCCTGCGACTGATCCAAGCGCTCGTGCTGGTAGTCCTCGGAGTGCTGTGCGTTCGGCTCTACCTGCTCCAGATCATCGATGGCAAGCGCTACGCCGAAATTGCTGAAAACCAGCGCATCCGTTTGCTTCCCATTCCGGCGCCGCGCGGCGGCATTTTCGATCGCACGGGCACAATCGCGCTGGTGAGTTCGCGGCCAATCTACAGCGTCATCCTCTCGCGCGAAGACACCAAGGGCATTGATCGATATTCGCTCGTCAAACCGCTCGCGGAAGGTCTGGGTCTCGATCCGGAGTTGCTCCGCGAGAAATTTGATGAAGTGAAATCGCAGCCGGCCTTTGAATCGATCCTCATCAAGGAAGGCGCGACGCAAGCCGACATTGTGTGGGTTGATGCGCACCAGCTCGAGTTTCCCGCGCTGCGCGTCGAGCAAACGCCGCAGCGTCAATATCCCGAGAAAGGGATGCTGGCGCACGTCGTCGGCTACGTGCAGGAGATTAGTCCGCAGCAGCTCGAAGAGCCGCGCTTCAAAGACAAGAAATACAAGCCCGGAGATATCGTCGGGCAGAGCGGGTTGGAAGCTGTCTATGATGATTATTTGCGCGGACGCGACGGTTATCGCAAGGTGATCGTCGACAGTCGCGGTCACATTCAAAAGGAACTTGAAAAGATTGATCCCGAGCCTGGGCAGGATTTAATCACGACGATCGATTTGGATCTGCAGAAGGCCGCCGAAGAGCAGCTGCAGAAATCCGTCACCAAGCGCGGCGTAATCGTGGCGATGGATCCAAACAATGGCGAGATCTTCGCCATGGCTTCGTACCCGACTTTTGATCCGAATCTTTTCTCGCAGCGCATCGCGACTAAAGCCGGACGCGCAGAGTACAACGCGCTGCTCACGGATCCGCAGACGCCTTTGCTCAATCGGGCGATCCAGGCGAAGTATCCCCCGGGATCGACCTGGAAGATTCCGATGGCGGTGGCGGGACTTCAGCAGAGCGCGATCACCATCGAGCATTCGAACATGGTTTGCGGTGGCGGCATTATGGTCGGCAACAAGTTCACCCGCTGCATGGGCAATCACGGCACGCCGGATTTGCGCACCGCCATTACTCGCTCCTGCGATGGATACTTCTATCGGCTCGGACTGAAGATGACCATCAAGGGAATCATGGAGATGGTTGACGAGTTCGATTTGAACCGCCGCACCGGTATCGACCTGCCGCACGAGACTACTAACTTTACGCCGTCGCCTGAATTCAAAGCGAAAATGAATCCGCGCGATCCCGATTGGCGCGACATCGATACAGTGTATGCATCGTTCGGCCAGGTCTATGACATCGTCACGCCGCTCTCGATGCTGCGAACGGTAGCGGGGGTCGGCATGGGCGGCAAACTTTTCATTCCGCACTTGCTCAAGGAATTGAAGGCCATCGGCCGCGAGGGTGATCCTGATTATCGTCCGACGCACGCCTTTCAATCTCTGGATCCGCAGCGACCTAATCCGAAGGTGGTTCCGATTCCCGATGATCAGCACCAGCTCGTCGTCGAAGGCATGTGGGGGGTAGTTAATAACGGCGGCACAGGCGCGGGAATCAAGATGGCGGGTTTTGATATCGCCGGAAAGACAGGCACGGCGCAAGTCGTTGGACTCGGCAAAGACGTCGGCGCGAACAAAGATCACTCGTGGTTCGTTTCGTACGCTCCGGCGTTCAAACCCGAGATTTCCGTGATTGCATTGATTGAAAATTCTGGGTTCGGAGCGACATATGCGGCCCCGGCGGTGCGCGGTGTCTATGATGTCTATTATGCGAAGACCCGCGGTCAGGCTGAGCCGCCCAAGAACGCCATAGCGCTAAAAATTAGATAGACGGTACCCAGGCCTCCGGTCTGCTGCACGCCAGAGCGTGCGTACCCAACGGCGTGCGCACCCAACATTCATGGTTGCCATAATTCAAAAAAAGACGTTTCGTGATTTCGATTGGCTGATTGCGGTGATCGCGATCGGCATCGTCTGCTTCGGCGCGTGGGAGATTCGCAATGCCCTGCCGGCCGAAACGTTCTGGCAAAAGCAACTCATTGGTTTGGGGGTCGCTTTGATTGCGATGTTGGCCATCGCTTTCAGTGATTACCGTCGACTGGTCGACATCGCGCCGTTCCTCTACATTTTTGGGTTGGTGCTTCTGATCATTGTTTTGGTTCCCGGCATCGGCATGAAGATCAACGGCCAGCGGTGTTGGATCAAGCTGCCGGGCCTTGGTCAATTTCAGCCTTCCGAATTCGTGAAAATTCCGGTGGTGCTCATGCTGGCGCGATACTTTGGCAAGCATCGCACCGGCGAGCTTACGTGGAAAGAGTTCATCATCGGGTGTGCCATCCTCGGTCTGCCGATGGGATTGATCATGCTTGAGCCGGACGTCGGGCAGGCGATCACTTACGTTCCACTGCTGGCGATCGTTCTATTTCTGTCATCAGTGCGGATGTGGATCGTGGTCGCCGTGCTGGTCGGAATGATTGCGGGCGCGCCGCTGGCGTACACCGTCGGCGTAAAGACGGGTCTGCTGCACGGTTATAAGCTCGAACGCATCAATGTCATCCTCGATCCGGAGAACGCGGACAAACGCGGCTTTGGCTATCACACGTGGCAATCGATGGTGACGGTGGGCGAAGGCGGTTTGACCGGCACGCATGGCGGCGATTATTCGCAGAGCAGCTTGAAGTTCCTGCCTGAACCACACACTGATTTTATTTTCGCCGTGGTGGCTGAGACCACGGGTTTTCTCGGTTGCGTGTTGCTGCTGGCGTCGTATGCATTTCTGTTGACTCGCTTGATCACTGATGCGCGCCGCTCGCGCGATCGCACCGGTATGCTGGTGATCATGGCGATCGTTGGCGGCTTAATTTTTCAGATTTTCATTAATGTGGGGATGGCTTTAGGACTGCTGCCGGTTATCGGAGTGCCGCTTCCGTTGATGAGCGCGGGCTTGTCTTCAGTGCTGGCAACGTTCATCGCGATTGGATTCGCGATCAGTGTGCAGCTGCGTCGGTTTGTGAACTAAACCTTCCACAATGACCATCCAAAATGAAGAGGCGCATGAGCGAGCAGCTCATGCGCCTCTTGGTTTCAAAGCAGTTTGCGAAAACTACTTTCTGCGAGCATGTCTTGTGGCCCGGAGTTTACGAACCTCGCTCCTAAGTGCCTCGATTTCTTTCTGCTGCTCCTTAATCGCGTTCAGCATCGTCCACATGATTGGATCGCCGTTGACCATCAGGTAGCCATTGCTGTTCTGAACGACAGCTTCCGGAAGGATCTTCTGCACTGCTTGAGCTCCAAAGCCAATGTGTTCTCCATCCGACTTAAGGCCGAGGGCATTGTTCTTTGAGTACTCGTACCGGATCGGTTGTAGCTGCATAACGGCTTTGAGTCCGCTATTGAAGTTGCCTTTGACGTTCTTCAAGCGTTCGTCCGAGAAGGCCAGCCAGGTATTACCGCCGGTCTTGCTGGCGTCTCCGTTTACCGACAGAAGTTGATCGGGCGCTGTGGTGCCGATTCCCACCTGGCCGGTCGAATTGATGATCATCTTCGTGCTATTTCCGTTGACGCGGAATTGCAGCCCGTTGGTCGTCGTCGAGTTGTAGATGATGCCGCCGGCGGCGGCATTGGTGACGTTCCCAAAAAGAATTCCACTTTCGTTTGCGTCGGGCGTCAGGAAATTCAGATACGCCGTCGAACTGTTCTCAACGACCAGCGGAGCACTTCCGTTTGCCGTAACCGTCCCCGCTGATCCTTTGAACACATGCAGCGTATTGTCAGGGCTGGCCGTTCCGATACCCACATTGCCCGTGGCGGAAATATCGATCGAGCTGGTCGGTGCACCGGGCCGAATGCGAAACGGCAAGCGGGATCCACTCGTCACGTCGCGCACAAAAAAGTTCGCTTCGTTGGCGCCAATGTCCCAGGTCTGCGCCGTGAAGCCGCCGGTATTGTTTTGCTCGAATCGCACCGCCGGCGTGTCGCTGGTATTCATGTGAATGTCGAGCACCGGTGTGGCCGTTCTGAGTCCGACCTTGCTGTTGCTGCCGACCCTCAAAGCGTTCGCGGAAGCACCTGCATCAACCCGAAACACGATCGTGCCGCTTTCGTCGCCGCTGTTAGAAGTGCCGCGATCGACAAAACCCAGGAAATTCCCACCGCCACTGGCAGAATCGTTGGCCCTGATGGTCCAGTCGTTCGTAGGAAAGCCCGCCGAGGTGCTGGTGTCGTTGAAACTGATCCGAGTGTTGTTCTCTTTCAGCCTGATCGTGTCAAAGTTGAAGACCTCGCCGTTGACGCAATCAAGACCGACACACAAGCTGCCTTGAATGATCTCATCATCGGCCGTGACCACGTCCGGCATCGCGCCCAGGGTAACGCGGTGATTGAACAGTCGGCTCACGGTGTTGGCCGACAAAAGATTCCTCGGCTGGGATGGTTGGCTGGTTTTGCCGGTGCGCTGACTTTCAGCGGCCCCCGCCACCACGATCGAGCCATCGACGATCGAAAATGATCCCGACTGTATCATTGACGGAATGGTTGGCCGGCGCCGCGCGCCGCGTTCAGCCTCTGAGTCGTCGTCATTGCCGCGCGCTTTTAGCAGGGCCTCTTTTTGGCCGGGCGTCAGCGCTGGGGTCAGGCGCAGTTCGTACGAGTAAACGCCATCGGGCAGACCTTCCAATTGTTTGTCGCTAAGGGAAATCTCCGGCGAACCTCCGGCGCGGAAGCTGCGGCGGAACGAACGATTATCCGGAGTAGTAATCGTCAGTGTGCCGCCGGCGTTTTGCGCGACGACATCCCAACGAATAATTGATCCGCCTCCATTTACGGTTGCCAATTTGCCGTCATCTGCCGTTTGACCGAATACTGTCACTTGCAATCCGACGAACAGGAACAGCGCGACTGCTATTCCTAGATATTTGTGTCTTCTCATAAGGGTCCTCCTAACAGGTTGTGTAACGGCGTGCAGACAGGGCATGGGGAATTCGAAAAGCCAGCGTGCCGAAACATGTTTGACTGTGGTCAGTTTGATTTAACTTGCGCCGCTTTTATCAAACGATGCCGGAAGTGTCAAGAGAATCGCGGAGCGGTATAGTGGTGCAGTTTGAAAAAGTGGCACGGGCGTCCCACCGTGAAACCACGCTCAAGATGCGCGTGACACCTCAAACCACTACCGCAGAGCGGAGAGCCGATCGCGCGATCAAGCATGAAGGCCGAACGGGATTGGACTGAAGCGCGTCAGTTGCCGAACCGATGGCGATACTCGTCTGCGCTGATGAATGCCTTGACCATTTCGGCTCTGACGAAATCGCCATTGAATGCGTTGAGTTTCGCTAACCAGAACTCGTAGCCTTCGTAATCGCCGCTCGTCTGGGCGTCCGGATTACGCCTGAGGTATCCAAAGTATTGCATCAACACGAACGCGCGGTTGAATTCCTGCTGATTGAAAGTTGCATTGTCGGCGACCTTTCTTAGCGCACGACCGCGCGCCCCGAGATCGGCAGTATTCCCGGCGCCGCCGAATTCATCGATAGCAGCCTGGAGCTCGGCCGCAGTGGGAGTGACACCGGTATTGGCGAACAAGGCCTCGACGAATTGTTGAGGCGTTAGCGTCGTTGGATAAGTTGAACTGAAGATAGGCCGTTTCACAAAATCAGCGGTGAAGGCGCTCTTATTCAAATCGAGTTGATGTTCCCAATCGCCGACCAGCACGATGACTCCCTGGCCAATCTTTTGGGTATCGCCCAGGAATTCACGGAAGCGAACCATCGGGACCTTAATCGAATGACCATTGGCAGTGCGGGGTGCGTCGCCTAAAGCTGTCTTGTAAACGCGCTCGACGAAATACCCCGTACCCTGAAACTCAATCGAGAGATAGAACGCACCCGAGACATTGATGCGCTTAACTTCGATGCACTGGGTGTTGCTGCCGCACTGAGTGATTTGGCCTTTCCAGAATCCAAGGCCGGAGGCGTCAGGTTCGCGGTTCAAAAAGTCGTGATAATGCTGCCTGACGAAATCTTCAGGATCATCAATGGGATTAGTCGACGGTTCTGGCGGGTCGTCGTTGATTGTGAGAACTGCCGTTGAGTTCGCGCCGAAAACCGCGCCGCCGGTCAGGTTCGACAGAGTGAGTTGCAGCCCTTCCGACCCTTCGGCGAAGTTGTCCTGAGAAATCAGCACCGTGAAGGTCTTCGACGCTTCACCCGGCGCAAACTGCAGCGTACCCAACGCCGTCGTGAAGTCGCAGCGCGGTCGTGCAATGCTGTCCGTTTGCGAACAGGGTGGCACGCTGGCAACTTCGCTGTCGTCCGGCGTTGTGTAATCAACGCTCGCCGCACCTGACGTATCACCGCTGCGGTTCACCGTGATCGTGGCTAAGCCACTGCTCTCATTCACCGTATAGTTCGATTGGCTGAAGGTAATGATTCCGCCTTGAGCATCGTCGTTGACGATTGTGCCGACGCCCTGGCCATCACTGATCGTCGCACTCGACGCATTCGACAGATTCACAAAGAACGTCTCATTTGATTCAAAGGTCTGATCGCCGTTGACGGTGATGTCAAACGTCTGCGAGGTTTGACCCGGGCTGAAGGTCAATGTGTCGCTCTTCGCTATGTAATCAGAACCCGCGGTGGCTGCATTCGGCGAAGAGCCGTCCGCTGTGGCGAAATCGACCGTCACAGTCAGATTGCTCGCCGCCGAGAGCGTCACCGTGAAGGTGAAGGTCTTGGTACCGCTGTCGCCTTCCGTTGTCGACACGTCGTTGATGGAAAGCGAAGGCTGTGTAACTACCTGCCCGCCGGAAAGCGTTCCACTACTCGGATTGAAGTTAGCGTCGCCGCTGTATTCCGCTGTGATCGTGTGCGTGCCCGGCGTCAGTGACGCGGTCGAGATTGTGGCCTTTGGTGGGAAGCTGCTGTCCAGCGCTTGCGGACTGCCGAGATTTGTGACCCCGTCCTTGAATTGAACAGTTCCCGTTGGCGTGCCACCGGCTGTGCTGACCGTTGCGGTGAAAGTGACGGTCTCGCCTTGTTTCGACGGATTAGGTAAAGAACTGACCTGCGTGAATGTAGATGCCTTATTGGTCAGAGCGAAACTTGCTGTTGGTAACCCTGTCCCGATGCTGGCGACGACGTTATAGCTGCCGGCGGATGTGTTAGCGGTTAAAGTCGGCGCGGGAGCGACGCCACTGCCGTTGATTGTTGCCGTAGCTGTTGCTGACGAGCCGGGGAAAGTAGCGCTTGGGCCAGCGTTGGGATTAGGCGCTGTGAATGTGACGACACCGCCAGCAACCGGTTCACCAAAGCCGCTTGTCACCGTGGCGACCAGCGGTGAGCTGAAACTCGTCAGAATCAATGTGCTTTGCGGAGTGCCACTGGTTGCGCTGATGCTGAATCCGCGCGATTCGAATGCGCCAATATCGACTGTCGTATTGACGATGCGACTGAATCCGACGCCGCGCTGATCGACCGGCAACTGTTCGGCTGTATTACTATCGCCGTCGAGATCGAAAGTATCGAGTGGCAGGTTGCCATTGCTTCCCGCATTGATCGCCGGGCTGCCGGGCAGAAGCGAGTGCGTCTGTGTCGGTCCGCCGTTGTTGCCGAGGACGCCCAGCATTGCATTGATGGGCGAGCCGGAGGTTCCAACTTGATTGCCATTGCTATTGTTAATCC
>Ga0247673_1000064_pt1 | contig 10789 bp, 8 predicted proteins | sample CNK14_metaG_FD_182722 | JGI IMG/M metagenome (GOLD analysis project Ga0247673, IMG submission 182722) | Soil microbial communities from Purdue University Martell Research Forest, Indiana, United States - CNK14 | ecosystem: Environmental > Terrestrial > Soil > Temperate forest > Bulk soil | place...
TGAAAATGAGGTGGCAGATGATCGTTGTAGTTCATGAATATGACGATACCAAAAAAGCGACTGATGGTGGGCATCTTCGCTCCTTGAGGCAACCTAATCGGCAGAGTGTACTCGGGCAAGTGGCTCGCTCGAACGCTGAGATCGTGTGATCACCTCGTACAGTTCCGGCCGTCGATCGTTAAGGCGATCGACTTCGTACGAACCGGGAACGTTGACGATGCGGTTATTGTTGGCTTCCTGAAAATCAATCGCGACGACGAACAGCTCTTCGTCTTTCTCACCGGCTTCAGCCAGCGTGTCGCCGTTGCAGTCGACGACTTTGCTTCTGCCGATGAAATTCCAACCGCGCTCAGTGCCGACACGATCAGTGGCCGCATAGAAGAGATGGTTCTCGAGCGCGCGTGTGTTGGCGACGAATTCAGGTGAGCGCCACGCAGCCGTGGGCCAGTTCGTGATCAGCGCGATCAATTCCGCTCCCATGAGTTTCAACGCGCGGGCAGGTTCGGGAAAGCTAATGTCGTAACAAATATTCATGCCGACCTTGCCGAACGGCAAATCAAAAACCTCATACGCTCGATCGCCGGGTGTGAGAAATCGATCGATGCCGATGAAAGGCAGGTGCGTCTTACGATAATTTCCCACGACGCCATCAGGTCCAACGAGCATCGCTGCGTTGTAGTAATTATTTCTGTCAGCTTCAATGAACCCTGCGATCGCGTACGCGTTCGTTTCGCGACATGCTTCGGCGATCGCGTCTGACGAAGGACCGTTAACGGCTTCCGCGAAGGGAATTGCTTCTTCGAGAGATTCGTAGGCGTATCCCGTCAAGGCGCATTCGGGAAACATGACGAGCTTTGCGTCGCGATCAGCCGCAGCCCGAATCAACGAAACAATCTTGTTGAGGTTCGTCCTGGGTTGGCCTAGCAGGCAATCGATTTGAGCGCAGGCTATGTTTGTTTTCGCCATTGAAACCTCTCAGAGATAAGGTTGTCAGTCCAAACTAAGAAATGAACCACGGATAAACACGGATTTTCACAGATAGGAAAAGGCAAGTCCCGATCTGTGCCTATCCGTGTTCATCTGTGGCCTATCTTCCGCTCGCTACCGCTCCCGGTACTGACACTAGCCCGCCAGTGCCACAACTTTCTCAGCCGCGTCTTTCATGCCGTTTGCGACCGTGAAGTTCAAACCTGAGTCACGAATCACGCGCTGGCCTTCTTCGACGTTGGTTCCTTCCAGCCGCACCACGACCGGAACTTTGATGCCGAGATTGTTTGCCGCACCGACAACGCCACGCGCCACCATGTCGCAGCGCACAATGCCGCCAAAGATGTTGATGAGCACGGCCTTTACATTTGGATCGGCGAGCAGAATGCGAAAAGCCGCTTCGACTCGTTCCTGGGAAGCGCCACCGCCGACGTCGAGAAAGTTCGCCGGCTCGCCGCCGGCCAGCTTGATGATGTCCATGGTGGCCATCGCGAGGCCGGCGCCGTTCACCATGCACGCGATGCTGCCATCGAGCTTGATATAGTTCAGATCGAACTTCGAAGCTTCGATCTCGAGCGGCTCTTCCTCGTTCAGATCGCGGAGGTCTTTGAAATCGGGATGACGGAACAGAGCGTTATCGTCAAAGTTGACCTTCGCGTCGAGCGCAATCAATCGATTGTCTTTCGTCAAAAGAAACGGATTGATTTCAAGCAGCGAGGCGTCCATTGACTCATATGCCTGGTAAAGCGCCTGCATGAACTTCGCGGCCTGCGAAATCAATTCGTTCGGTAGACCAAGCGCGAACGCCAGCTTGCGAGCCTGAAAAGGGCGAAAGCCGACCGCGGGATCGATCGTCTCTTTGAAAATCTTCTCCGGAGTTTTCGCCGCAACTTCTTCGATGTCCATGCCGCCCGCAGCCGAAGCCATGAAGACCGGCCGACCGCTCGCGCGATCGAGGACAATGCCGAGATAGAACTCTTTGTCGATCGGCAGACCCTCTTCAATCAGGAGCACGCGCACTTCGCGACCCTCGGGGCCGGTCTGGTGCGTGACCAGCTTCATGCCCAGCATCTGTTTCGCGAGCTCACGCGCTTCCTCGGCGGTCTTCGCGAGCTTAACGCCGCCGCCTTTGCCGCGACCGCCCGCATGTATCTGCGCCTTGACCACCACCGGCGTCGTTCCCAAGTCTTTCGCGGCTTGATAAGCCTCTTCGGGCGACCGCGCGACGATGCCGCGTGGCACCGGCACACCAAATTTTTTCAGTAACTCTTTTCCCTGGTACTCGTGTATCTTCATCGCGAACTCCGGCGGCGGGCAGCGAGGAAGCCGCTCACGCCTTCGGCGGACACCTTTCGAATTATTGATTAAGACGCGATTGAGTTTACCCAGAGCCTGAGCACCTCGCAACCGTACATCGGGTACGATCATCAATAGCTTTGAATAACTGCGATGGATCGTCGATCGTTTCTGACAGCTACATCATTCGCGCTGGGATCGATTTTGACCCACAGAGGGCTGGCCGCTGCGCGCGTTACCAAAGTTGAGTCGTCGCCGGCGGCGTCACTCGACGATGAACAATCGCGTGTCCTGCGGAACGAATTGCTCGCGATGGTTAATCGCGAACGAGACAGTCAGGGGCTTGAGACGGTGAAGCTTGACGACTTCGCTTCGCAGATTGCCACGGCGCACGCGCAGGACATGGCGAGTGGCGGCTTTCTCAGCCACTGGGGGCGCGACGGGCGGAAGCCTTATCAGCGATATTCATTCGCCGGCGGCACCGAAGCGACGCAGGAGAACGACGGCGCCGTCGATCACACTAGCTACTTTTTAACTTCCGAAGAGTTCATGAGCGATGTCCTCGACTCGCATCGAGCGATGTACCTTGAAACCCCGCCCAATGATGGACATCGGAAAACGATTCTCGCGCCACAGCACACTCATGTCGGATTCGGCATAGCGATGAATTACGGTCATGTGCGCCTGTCAGAGATTTACGTTGCGCGCTATGTCCGCGTGGACGGCTATCCGCCGACGCGGCCCCCGCGAAGTAAATTCAAATTCAGCGGACAGTTGTTGCAGCCGACGCATACCATCCAAACGATCGACGTTTTTTATGAGGAGTTACCGTCGCCGCCGACTCTCGAATGGCTGCACGTGACGCGAGCCTATGGCATGCCGGACGCGCGCACAACTCTCTTGCCGAAACTGCCTGCGAATACTTATTACGAAAACGGCTCGAGAGGTTCGATTGAATTCCCAGAGCGCGGTCGCTTTCGCGTGGAGGTCCCGTTGGGCAAGCTGCCCGGCATCTACACTATCGTTGCGTGGTTGCAGCGTCGCCAATCGGAAAAGCCCTTTCCGGCCACGCAAGTCTGCGTGCGCGTGGAGTAATTGATGATTCGTCCAGACAAATTCGTGAGTGTGGCTTTCGTCGTTCTGTCGCTGTTTGTCGGAGCGCACACGGCCGGCGCGCAAACAGTCAATAAGGCCCAGCTTCAACGCGAGGTGCGGGCGGAGTTCCCGCACGCGTGGAATGGTTACAAGAAATATTGTTGGGGCCACGACGATCTCAAACCGCTTTCGCGGACCTGTCACGACTGGTATGCCGAGCCTCTCCTGATGACGCCGGTGGATGCGCTCGACACGATGATACTGATGGGCTTGCGCGACGAGGCGAAGACTACCCGCGAATACCTTGCCACTCATCTGTCGTTCGACAAGGATATCGAGGTTCAGAATTTTGAGATCACGATCCGGCTGCTCGGCGGATTGCTTTCAAGTTATGAGACGACCGGCGACCAGCGGCTGTTGAAGCTCGCCGAAGACCTGGGCAACCGCCTGCTGCCTGTTTTCGAATCGCCAACCGGCATTCCTTACCGCTATGTGAATTTGAAAACGGGTAAGGTACGCGGCAACGTCACCAACCCCGCTGAAGCCGGAACGCTGTTGATTGAATTCGGCACGCTGGCGCGTCTCACTCATCGACAGATCTTCTACGACAAGGCGAAGCGTGCGCTGGTTGAGATTTACAATCGGCGTTCGCCGATTGGCCTGGTCGGCACTTGGATCAATGTCGAGACGGGTCAGTGGACCGACACTGATAGCCACATCAGCGGTGCGATCGATAGTTACTACGAATATCTCCTGAAGTGCGCGATTCTGTTTCACGATCGGGATTGTCGCAGGATGTGGGATAGGAGCATTAGGGCAATCAATTCATATTTGGCGCCGGATGTTTCCAGATATGCAGACGGCAAAGTTGATGGACGAACGGCGTTGGGCTGGGTTCCCGAGCTCTGGTACGGTCACGCGGACATGAACAGCGGCAAACGAACCTCGACGGTATATGGCGCTCTCGATGCTTTCTTCCCCGCGGTGCTGGCTTTGTCAGGCGATCTGCGGCGGGCGAGGCGTCTGCAATCGTCGTCGTTTAAGATGTGGCAGCTTAACCACATCGAGCCGGAAGAACTCGATTTCAGCAACATGAGGGTCACGTCACCCGGCTACCCGTTGCGGCCTGAGATCGTCGAATCGACTTATTATCTTTATCACTACACGCGCAATCGAAAATACCTGCGCATGGGCGAAACGATGTGGCGCGACTTCGTCAAATATTGCCGCACCGACGAAGGTTACGCGGCGCTGAAGAGTGTCGTGACGAAAGAGAAGAACGATTCGATGCAGAGCTTCTTATTCGCCGAGACGTTCAAATACTTCTATCTCCTGTTTGCCCCGCCGCGGACGCTTGATTTCAATCGCGTAATCTTCAACACTGAGGCGCATCCGATGCGCAGATCATGGCCAACCAAGACGACAGCCGGCAAAAACTGATCGCTATTTTGCGGTTGGCCTATTCAGGTGAACTGGCGGCAGCGTATGCCTACCGCGGGCACTGGCATTCGGTCAGCGCGCCGGACGAGCGCGCGGCCATTCGCAAGATCGAAGAAGACGAATGGCGCCATCGCAGCCTCGTCGGGGAGATGCTCGCGGGACTTGAGAGCGGGCCGAATCCTCGCCGCGAGGTACGAGCGACAGTCATCGGACGGACTCTACAATTTCTCTGTCATGTGACGGGCTGGCTGGCGCCTATGTACGGCGCAGGCAAACTTGAGAGCCGCAACGTCAGGGAGTATGAAACCGCGGCGCGTTACGCGAACGATTGCGGCGCCAGTGAGTTGGTTGATTGTCTGCTGGAAATGGCTGAGGTTGAATGGGATCACGAAAACTATTTCAGGTCGTGCGTCCTTAAGCATCGAATCGGGCGGCGACTGCCGTTGTGGCCAAAACCGCCCGCCAAAGAAACAATCCGACTCTCATTCGAGCGGGAAACAGTCTCGACTTCTCTCGATCCAGACCTGTCTCTCGTGTCGTCACCCGTGACTCGCACGGTCTAAACCGATCAAATGAGACTGCGAACATACCCGTTGTCAGCATCTGTGATTGCGGTCTTGATTTGGTTGGGATCGATCCCTTCGCTACGCGCACAACAGAAAGAGTTTTCGCGAGACCAACTGGTTGCCGCCGCACGCGAGATTATGACAACCACTCGTTATTGCGCCCTCATTACGAGCGACGCGCAGGGACGAACCAATGCGCGCACGATGGACGCTTTCGCGCCGGATGAGAAGATGATCGTGTGGTTGGCGACGAACCCGCGCAGTCACAAGGTAGGCGAGATTCGGCGCAATTCACATGTGACGCTTTACTACTTCGATCGAGAGAATCAGGCTTACGTGACGATTCACGGAACAGCGCGACTGGTCAACGACGCAAATGAGAAGGCTCGCCATTGGAAAGAAGAATGGAGCGCGTTCTATCCGAATCGGAACCAGGACTATCTGCTGATCAAGGTAGTGCCAATGCGGCTGGAAGTGGTCGATACGAAGAAGGGAATAGTTGGCGATGCGAAGAGCTGGCGTGCGCCAACCGTCTTATTTGCAAAGTCTAACTAGGCGTTAGTTAGGTGCTGCCTCATTTGGGCATTGATATATTTGACTGAGCTATCGACAACTAGTCTCGAATTAGAGCTGCGTCAGCAGCGTTCATAACTAAGCCCAAGGCGAGGCCCCGCGAGCCTTGGGTTAAGCGACCCAATTAGAGCGATTGAGCCCCGCCAGGGGCGAAAGCATCAAAAAGATGAGCGCCGGTTAACTCTCTGTCGCCGCTTCGCGGCTCTGAAATAACTAACGACCACCACCCAAGGCTCGCAGAGCCTCGCCTTGGGCTTAGCTCCTACCGCTGCTCCGCAGCTCCCGTTTGCACCCGAAAGGGCCGGGCCTGACTCTGTCACCTCAACGACAAGTAGGACGCTCCTGATCGCGTTAACAGTTGGCGGCGCGAAACCGTCATTGTCCACGAAGCTTTTCTTTCAAATTTTCGTTCTTAACGAGCACTCTCCCCGGAAAACAGTAGGCAGCAGGCAGCGGGCAGAAGACAAATCATCTGACTTTGCTCCGGTCTGGCTGTTTACGAGCCACGGAGAGCGCCCATGAAAACCAAAGTCCCGACGCTGCTGTTTCTTCTCGCTTCAGCTACTGCCGTCGTCATTATTCTTTTTGCTGCCTCGACGCGTCGTCCGGCGATTTCTCAGAGTCGCGATCGGCGGGTGAACGCGAATTCATCCGAAACGCAAACCGACGACAACACGAACCGCCCGGCCGCAGCCCGCGATGAAGTCGTTAAGGTTGATGTTGACCTCGTCACCATCGACGCGCTCGTCCTGCAAAAGAATACGGCGCGCATCGTCGGCGGATTAAAGAGGGAGGATTTTCTGCTTTATGAAGATGGCGCGAAGCAGGAGATAACGCACTTCAGTCAGGACACGCTGCCGCTGTCCGTCTTATTTCTGATCGATCGCGGCGGCTGTCTGGATCCATTTGGCGACACGGTCCATCGCGCGACGCGCGAAGCAATCGAACGTTTGAAGCCGACCGACGAAGTTGCGGTGATGACTTATCACAACTCCACTCGCCTGCTTCAGGGATTCACCCGCAATCGAATATTGATTGAAGAGGCGCTCAACCGCGTGCCGATGCATGACGAAGAAGCTGACCACTGCCTCAACAAACTTTTCTTCGATGCCGCTGATTACATGGTCAGCGCGAGCAATCCCGAAGGCCGTCGCGTGATCGTCGTGATTACCGGAGTGACTCGGAATTTCGATTGTGAAGGTGGACCGTCGGGTAAGTTGGCCGCGCAACAGGTTTATGAATCTGGCAGCGTTGTCTGCGGCATCATTCCGAAAGAAGCCGGGCAGGGACTTGAAAACGGCGTCATGATCTGGGCGACACGCATGGGCCGACTTGGTGGCGCGCCATACATGGACATTGAAACCCTCGCGAATGAAACCGGCGGCGAAATCCTCGCGGACAAGCCTGAGAATCTCGACACAACTTTTCAAACGTTGATGGATCATTTGCGCAGTCGCTACAACCTCGCATTTGTTTCGACTAATAAAAAGCGCGACGGCACAACGCGCAAACTGAAGCTGGATCTTTCGCAGCCCATCCAGAAATCGCAGGGCAAGCTGGTGGTCAAAGCGCGAAGAAGCTATGTCGCGCCGAGATAGTATTTGACTCAGTCGACGGAGCTAGTCGCGGTTCACTCGAATTAGAGCTGAAGCTGCGTCAGCAGCGTTTAGAACTAAGCCCAAGGCGAGGCTCCGCGAGCCTTGGGCTTAACGACCAATTAGAGCGATTGAGCCCCGCAAGGGGCGAAAGCATCGATAGTTCAGCCTGCCCGTTAACTCCCTGTCGCCGCTTCGCGGCTCTGAGATAACCAACGACCACCAGCCAAGGCTCGCAGAACCTCGCCTTGGGCTTAGCTCCTAGCGCTGCTCCGCAGCTCCCGCTCGCCCGGCTGCATAATGGCCTGCGCTCCAGGACTTGCGATCCCGGGGAATCATTGACTCTGCTCGGCTTTTCCCGTACAAAGCCCATGCTCGACGGCTTTGCCATCACTAACTAACTTCAGAAACAAAACCCCAAGGAGATAACTATGCCCCAACACGACCAGCAAACTCTGCGACCGATTGATCGTCGTCGACTGTCCATATTTTCGATCGCCGCGATCGCGCTTGTCGGCGCGCTCTCGATTTTCGGTTGCAGCAAGGGTGGCGGCGGCGGCCTGCACGTAAAATCCGCCCCGACCGGCGAAAAGGATGTCGCAACTAAGTCGGGCTCCGCCTTTGCGGTTACCAAGACATTCACTGATGTAGCCGGCAAGATGACGACAGCTTCGAGCTATCGCACGTACGTCGCGAATTACGATCTCGACAGCGCCAACTTCGCTTTGACTCTGGACAAGCCGCTCACGTCAGACGATGCCGTCCGGGTTACATTCAGTCTGGTGGGAGAAGAGGGAACAAAGGAAGCATCACCGCCAAAAGCCGGAACCTATTCAGCCAAAGCCGACAAATACATGAAGGTCGAAGACGTCTCGATTGTTTCGCGCAAAGGCGGCGCCGATAACAAGTTCTTTCTTGACCGCAGCACTCTGAATGGTCAGGTGAAGGTGACCACCGCGACCGCGGACGAGATCGCGGGCGACATCGATCTCAGCAGCGGCGACAACGTCATTAAAGGATCGTTCACCGCAAAGGTTCTTAAGCGGAAGTAGATCTGACGGGGTCTTTGTAACGGTTTCCGCGGCGTCCGCTCAACCTGACCCGGTCTTTGTAACGTTCCGCCGGGCGTCTGCGTAAGCCTCAAAGGCCGGAAATTCTTAGGAAATATCAAAAAACAGGTCGCCAACCCGGAAAATGCGCAAGCCGCGTAGCCTCGTGTCAGAACCGGAGCGGTAGCGATGGGATCGTCCACTCAAGTTGCGTTTTGGCCGGGTCGGTAAGCTTCGCACGCTCACCCAATCTCTCGCAGAGGGAGAGGAGAAATCGCTCGCCGTTCTGACCGCCTATGGTTCAAAAACGCTTGTCGCGTCTTAGAAGAACAGCGAGCGCTCAAGCAAAATTATTTACTTGACGCCAAAAAAAACAAGCGTATATTGGGCGGGTTTTAACAACCCTTACCTCCAGGGGGTCCCCCGATGCGTCTCACTCGCTGCCCGCGCTATGCGCCTTTCCTAAGCCTGTTAATGTCTTCCGCTTTGCTGGTTTCCATGTTGGTGGTTGCACCACTCAGCTCGGCGAAATCCCCGCACAAGACAAAGTCGACAACACCGGTAGTTAACCCGCAAGGGAATTCTCAGAGGCAGCGACAACCCGCGCCGCGCGATGACAGCCGCAAAGTTGATCCGATTCAACCCGAACGTGGAGCGCCGGCGGCTAACCTACCGAACCTCGAAGAACTGCGAAGCCGCAAACCGGAAAAGCCGGAAGCGCCGCCGCCGGTTCCTTCGACGATACGGTCGAAGCGCAAACATCAACCTAACGGCAACGGAGTCAATTCAAACTCATTAGTGCGCCCGGCAGACGACGGGGCAGGCACGTCAATCAGTCGCAATGGTCTTTCGCGATCTGAAAATCGATCCCTGCGCTCGCATCATGCCCGGCGAGGGGCTCCGTCTTTCACGCCGACGGAATCGGCGACGGCGGCGCCACCTTTCGCGGCGATGCCGCAATCATCATCGAATGTGGCGCTGAACAAACTGGCGACGCAATCGAGCACATACGGTGGCGCCGGCGGCGCGGTCCCGGGACTCGCGGTCGACGGAAATACGAGCGGAAACTGGTGGCCGGATTACTCGGTTAGTTCAACGAACGCAGATGCCGGAGCCTGGTGGCAAGTCGATCTGGGAGGAACCTTTGCGATCCAGAGCGTCGAAGTCTGGAACCGAACGGACTGCTGCGGCGATCGGTTGACCAATTTTGATGTGATCCTGCGCGATCAGAATCTGAATGATATAAGCACTGTCAACTTTCCCGGCCAAGCCGGAACGCCCAGCACGATCTCAATCTCCGGCGCCGCGAGATACGTCAAAATCAAATTGGCCGGGACAAATTACCTGTCGCTGGCCGAAGTGAGAGTGTGGGGAACACCTATCGGCAGCGCCTCTGACTCTGAACGCGCGCTGGCGCGTCTCGATCCGTTCAATCAACCGGGTAATCAACTCAAGGCCCGCGATTGCGAATGGAGTTTGCCGTTAGTTAGTTTGCCCGGTCGCGCGGGTTGGGATCTCGGTCTCACCCTCTATTATTCATCGATGGTGTGGACGCGAGCAGCAAACTCAATGTACTTCGACGAAGATAACGGCAATCCCAGCCCGGGCTTTAGACTCGGGTTCCCGACCCTCGGAAATGTATTTCTCGATGCGCAGGCAAATGTGAACGCGCGCATGATGGTTACTTCGTCTGGCCGGCACGTCGAGTTTCGTTATGCCGGGCACAATAGCACCGGTTTTGATCTCTATAAGGCGAGCGATTCTTCTTATGCGGAATTGCTCGACTACACCAGCAGCATCTGGTTGCGCACGACTGACGGCACGGACATGAATTTCGCTTACTCAGGCGGCGAATGGCATTGCGTTCTGATTCGTGATCGCAACGGCAATAAGATATCGGCGGACTATACCCCCGATGGCGATCTTAATTGGATCACTGACACGCTCGGTCGCATCATCCATTTCCATTACGACGGATATCAAAACGTTGATTACATCTGGCAGACGTGGACCGTCGCTGGGTTAGCGGTGGAACACCGGTGGGCGACCTTCGGTTGGGAGACGAAGAGCTTCACTCCGGCTTTCTCCGGCGTCAGTGTGTTTGGCAGCTACATGAACATTCCGGTGCTCAACCAGGTCGGACTAGCGGACGGTTCATACTACAAGTTTACCTATAACAACTCTGGAC
>Ga0247673_1000065_pt1 | contig 10751 bp, 9 predicted proteins | sample CNK14_metaG_FD_182722 | JGI IMG/M metagenome (GOLD analysis project Ga0247673, IMG submission 182722) | Soil microbial communities from Purdue University Martell Research Forest, Indiana, United States - CNK14 | ecosystem: Environmental > Terrestrial > Soil > Temperate forest > Bulk soil | place...
GGCGAGACAACATCACCCACGGGAAAACCGTCGGTGATCACGACGACAGCGCGCTTCACCAGTTGATGCTGCTTTGTCAGCGGCGCATGCCGCGCGAGCATGCGAACGGCATCGTCGACCGCATCGTAAGCATGCGTCGACATGCCATTGGGTTCGTGCGACAGCTTTTCAAATGCGCGATCGAGTTTTTCGCGATCGCTGGTCAGTGATTGAATCGTCTTCACATTCATGCCGAAAGTCATCAGCGCGAAAGTTGCCGGATGTTCGGCGAGCCGGCGCGAGAACCCACGCATCGCATCGGTCAGCCGGGCAACTTCCTCTGACGTCATGCTGCCGGAAAGATCGAGCGCGAAGACGATCGCGACTGGTCGGGGCGCGCCCTCAATCTTTTCGACATTGAACGAAGCAATCGGACGCTCAACGCCATCCTCAAACAACTTGAAATCTTCTTTCGTGAGGTTGCGCACCAGCCGCCCCTTGGTGTCCGTGACCGTGACGTCAAGGGGCACAAGATCAGTGTCGATCTTGATGACGTCCTGCGGTTCGGTTTCGGCAGGCATGGCCCGCCGCGGGCGTTCCTGGTTGGCGGGTTTCTCCTGGGCGAACGCGGAAGACACGAGACCAACCACGGCAACGCACGCGAAAACAAATGAGACTATTCGGGTCATTAAGTAGGATTGGGTATTGCTTCTCGCCATGATGAATAGGTAATTATACGCCGCGAAAACAGCGGTAACCATTGGATGCTGAGCAACGCCGGGCGGGCGTTCGCTTTCTAACCGATGGCTGGTTCGTGGTTGCCAGCCATGATAACGTTACGGGCATATTGGATGTTCATATGAAGCTGATGAGATCGAGCGCGGCTGTCGCGCTATTGCTGATGTTTTCGTGCGCGAGTCTGGCGCAGGACAAGTCGAATGCGACGATCAAAGGTAAGGTGCGCGTCGAACGGGGCTCTCCGGCGGGCGTCGCGATTATCGTGCTGCAGGGTGAACGCGAAGTTGCGCGCACGACGAGCGACAAGAAAGGCGACTTTGTAGTTACGCGGGTGCCGCCGGGCACTTACAGCCTTAAGTTTCGCAAAGCCGGCTTGGCCGTTGGCACGATTGATGACGTGTCAGTGAAAGCGGGGCAGACGCGCACGCTGGGCGACAAACTTTATCTAACTATTGACGAAGGCTCGATCGTTTTTATCAGGGGCAGTGTCTTTTCTGACGGAGGTCGCAGCGTTGCGGGGGTAAAAGTTGAGCTCGCGCGGGTAATCAGCGATAACGCAATTCAAAAGCTCGATTCGCGCGTCACCGGCGAAACCGGAGAATTTGTTTTCCGGCTGCCTCCTGATCCAGCGAAGTACCGGCTGACGTTGAAAGCCGGCGACTCGGAACCTTCGTCCAAAGATGTTGAGGTAGAGACCGCTGCAGTGTATAGAGTGGCGCTGACGTATAAGAAGAAGAGTTAGCCTTGCAGAATTCCTTCTCCCTCTGGGAGAGGGTGGGTGAGGGTGCGAAGCATAGCGCTGACTTAACGATTAAGTCTTTTTGTCGCCGTGAGGCTGCGCCTCACGGCGAAGGGACGAAATATTGAGGGCGGCCAAGCTACAAGCCCTCACCCCATCCCTCTCCCAGAGGGAGAGGGCGACAACCATGTCCGATCGCGAGGAATTCCTGACCGCCAAACAGCTTGCTGAGATTCTGCAGGTGAGCGAATCAACTGTTCGTCGCCTGGCGCAAAAGCGTCGCATCCCTTCCGTGCGTCTCACGCCACGAATTATTCGTTTTCATCTCGATGCCGTGCGCGAAGCTCTGGACGTCCCGCGAGTCTACGGCCCGCATAACGTGCAGACTGACGATGCCCAATTGAGTTTCGAGGATTTACTCTCCAGCTAAATCCACTCACACCGCATTCTCTGGCCTTAAAAAAGAGTGCCAATGTCGGGCAGATTGTTGATATATTAGCGCCCTGTTAAAACCGCACCTCCTGCAAAGGGGCCGAATGTTATGGCTGACCTGTGGTTCTTCCTGAGCTACGCGCGACTGGATCGCGATGGCGACCACCACAAATGCATCAATAAATTCTACGAAGATCTTCAAGAGCGTGTGCGGCTGAAGATCCCCAGCGCGGATCAACCCGGCTTTTACGACGGCGAGAATATTCAACAGGGCGATGACTGGCCTTCTGCCTTGGTTAAGGCCTTGATGGATACGCGGCTGATTATCTGCATGTATTCGCCCTCCTATTTCTCCAGCGATTATTGCGGACGCGAGCTTGAGATTTTCACGCGCCGATTAATGGCCCACGCCAATGCCGAAACCGACAAATGGCCTCCCTTGATCTTGCCGATCATGTTGGATCCCCCGGCAGATTTGCTCCCGCTGCCGGCAGCGATTGAAGATATTCAAATGTTCGATGACAAGTATCCGAAAGTCTATCGGGACAATGGGCTGCGCTACTTACTCCGGCGGAACGATCGGCAGTTGAAGAATGATTACGAGGACCTATTGGATGCCGTTGAGAAGAAGGTGATTGCGCTGGCCAAGAAACACGTTCTGCAGCCACTGCCTGAAGAGCCCGACATTAAACAAGTAGAGAGCTTATTTCTCTCAAGCCACGTCGCCGGAAGCGGCCAGGCGCAGTCGGCCACTTCCGGAGGCTCCTTTTATGCTGATTTCATTTACGTGGCCGGAAAGGCTGACGAAATGGTGGTGTTTGGACGCGAACCTTATTACGGAACGGACGGTTTAGACTGGAAGCCATACCTGCCGGTAACTGACGACGTCGATTTTGTCGCCCAGAGTGTGGCAACCAAGGAGCGATTCCGCCACGGACGAATCTCTCTCGGCGCAGATCTGATCAAGGTGATCAAGCAGGCCCAGGAGAATAACCGCGTCGTGATCATGCTAGTGGATTCCTGGACTCTCTGTCTTCCCGAGTATCGAGATTTGATTCAGAAATATGATAGTTACAGCTTCTGGAATTGTGCGGTGTTAATTCCCTGGAACGATAAAGACGACAACACGGTCAAGAAACGCAACACGCTCGAGAGCGCGATTCGCAAAGCGTTTGTTACCAAGGCCCGTTCAAAAGATCCAAACCTGTTCATTGACACGATCACCTCATACGATGATCTGATTTCGGTCCTGAGTGTCACGTTGCAGAGGGTAAAGCTGCAAATCATCGACGTCACCAACGATTTTAAGAAAATCGAGGGTGAAACAATTCTTCAGCCTATCATCGCGGGCCCAGGCGTGACCTCTACGGGAAATGGAAACTAGAAAACCAGGCAAAATTATCACCTTCTATTCATATAAGGGAGGCACTGGGCGCTCAATGGCCCTGGCCAACGTCGCCTGGGTGCTCGCCAGTCAAGGCAAACGCGTGCTCACGCTCGACTGGGATCTCGAGGCGCCGGGTTTGCACCGATACTTTTATCCGTTCCTGCTCGACAAAGACCTGACCAGTTCCGATGGCTTAATCGATTTTGTGATCAAGTTTGCCGAGGCGGCCACGGTTCCCGAATCTCAGGCAAGAGATAAACATCAAGAACCGGCAAAGACTGCTCGAAAGACTACTCGCCGCCGATCTGATTCCGAATCCTCCGGAGGTGATGAAGACTGGTACAAGCCTTACACAAATATTCTGCGCTACGCTTCATCGCTGAGTTGGGATTTTCCCGATGGTGGCACCATAGATGTCATTCCGGCAGGCAGACAGGGCTCATCCTATTCGACCCGGGTCAATTCGTTTAGCTGGCAATCGTTTTATGAAAAACTGGGCGGAGGAATCCTGCTGGAACATGCCAAGCAGCGGATGCGAGCAGAATACGATTATGTCCTAATCGATAGCCGCACCGGAGTCAGCGATACGTCCGGTATTTGCACGGTGCAAATGCCTGACATCCTGGTCGTCTGCTTCACGCTGAACAATCAGAGCATTGAGGGAGCGGGCGCGGTGACCGAGTCAGTGGCGGCCCAGCCCAGAAGACCAAACGAGTTACAAATGCCGATCTTTCCGATACCCACGCGCGTTGAGAATTCCGAAAAGGAAAAGCTCGAATTAGCGATGGCGGCCGCCCGCGAAAAGTTCGACCGCTTTCTCTGGCACATAGAACCGGACAAGAGAAGTTCTTATTGGGGGAATGTGGCTGTTTCTTATGTTCCTTTCTACGCCTACGAAGAGATCCTCGCCACCTTCGGAGATAAGCCGTTTCAGACCAACTCAATACTCGGCGCAACAGAGCGAATCGTAACTTACCTGACCGGCGTCGAAACACCATTCGAGCCGGTCTCGGAATCCGAACGGCAACGCGTCCTCGCGCTATACTCAAGACAAAAGAAAACGCGCAAGGGTGCGGGCATTCGCCTGACGTCCCCTCAATTTCTTTTCTATCTCAGCTACGCTCGCGCGAACCTCGATCCGTTACTAGCGAGATTCTATGGAGATCTCTCCAACGAACTGCGTCGTCGCTTGGGATATGGTTCAGAGACGGTCGGATTCTTTGATGACGCCAATATGGCACGGGGGGACAGTTGGCCGGAACGCATCGGCGAGGCGCTTCAGGAAAGCCAGGTCATGGTGTCGCTTTACTCACCCGCCTATTTCAAGAGCGAGCAGTGCGGCAAGGAATTTCAGATCTTCCTGGAGCGACAAAGAACCGCCGCTTCTGTCCAGGCAAGCGGCGGGAGCCGACCCGCGATCTTACCGTTGCTTTGGATTCCCACAAGAGAGTCAATTCCCGCCGCGGCAGCCGATGTTCAATATTTGACTGGCGCGCCGACTTCAGAGTATTTCCGGAAAGGCTTGCGTCAAATGGTCAAGCAGTACGGGTCATTTCAATACGAATACGAAATGATCCTCAGCGAATTTGCGGAAACGTTAATCAAGACGACCGAGGCGCAAGTTCTGCCGCCGTTGTTGGAGCTTCCTTCACTAGCAAACGTCAACAGTGCATTCCGGGAAACGGACTCACCGATTTCGGCGCCGTCTCGACCACTAGGTCCGCGGCTGGTTAGTCTTGTTTACGTTGTGCCAACAGCCGTAGAGATGCAGGAACTGGGGACATCTGCCGAAAATTATAGTGACGAGGACGCTTGGGACTGGCAACCCTTCTTCCCGGATATTGCCGAGCGAGCTGGTGTGATGGCTCAGCGGGTAGCCGCAGAGGAAGGTCTGTTCTCGGAAATCATAGTTTGCGACGACGTTCTGGTTTCCCGGCTGCGCGAGATTGAGAGCAGAAACAATCTTGCCGTTTTAATCGTCGATGTCTGGGCAATGTTAATCCCCCGATATCAAGAACTCCTGGTTCAACTCGATCAGCAGAACTTCTTGAACCTGGCCGTCCTGGTGTTGTGCAATGACCGAGATTCAAATCTCCAGTCGGCTTGGCCCACGTTAGATCAGGCTCTGAAATTGACCTTTCGATATCACATGATTTCACAATCAAACCAACTTTGGCGACTGGTAAAGTCCGCCGAAGAATTTCGCCAGTCGCTTCATGACGTGTTGACGCTGACGCGCATGAGGATGCTGGAGCTGGGCGCGATCGCCAAGCCTTTGGAAGCCGGCCTGGCCATCGATAAACCGAAATTGTCCGGACCTCCATAGATGATTTATGTCGCGCGGCAAACTCTTCACATTCTATTCGTACAAGGGCGGAGCCGGGCGCTCAATGGGCCATGGCCAATGTGGCTTGGATTCTCGCCAGTAGTGGAAAACGCGTGTTGGCTGTGGACTGGGATCTGGAAGCTCCCAGCCTGCACATTTACTTTCGACCGTTGTTGTTGGACAAAGATCTATCATCTACCGAAGGAGTGATCGATTTTCTCACTGACTTCAGTCAATACAGTCAAAACTCCTTACCTTAACTTTGCAGTCCAATGGATAGCAGTGGTTACTGATGCCCGCCCAGCGGAATCGCAACCCATTTTCCATTTTGATTTAGATAAGCGTTCGGCTTCCTGATCGGAAAGCGTCGCGCGAACGACGGATTGTTTTTGAGGAACCGGTTAATGGTTGCGTTGTCGCCCGTCACCACACGCCATGATCCGCCCTCACGAATCAGGTACTGCTGAACCACGAGTTTGCCATCACCATCGAGAGGTTTGGCGATGTGTGCGTACATGACGGTGTCGGCAACTGCGATATCGCCGGAGACGCGAACCGGACCAATTTCGATTCGCTGGAGCTGGAAAAAACCCTGGCTGCGTTCCAGACCGTTGACGAAACGATCCTTCGGCAAACGCGATCGCGTTGAAGACGGCAGTGAATCATAGAGCGCTGCGTACTGTCCGTTCTTCAACTGATCGAACGTATGTTGGATCGCATTGCGAACATCGGATTCATCCGAAGGCGTGGCGGCTGTGAGAGAGGCAGTGACGATACTGCTCAGTCCGCAAATCAAAATCATTACAAAGGTCTTAGTCTTCATTCGACTGTTCATCATCCTCATCGTCAGTTACATCGTCTTCAGTAATTTTCGCCTTTAGCTGGACGCGGTAGCTGAGAAACCACGCGCACGCGCCTAACGCGGCGACTACGAATGCGGCCGAATAGTTGTTCCGCCAAACAAACGCGGCTGCCAGCACCAGGAGAATTCCTGACACGGTAATCCAAATGCGTTCGGTCATTGCCGCAGTGCGTCGATATTAATTGCGATGGCTGAATCCAGAGTGGCCGGCGGCAAACATTTCTCGTTATCACAGGCTTGCACGCGCAATTTCAGTGGCAGCATTCGCTGCCCTTTGGCGTCAGGGGCAACGGTGAGGGGAATCGGGATCGTCACTTTCCCTTCGTAAACCGATAGCGGCTGATCCGCAAACTCAAACTTCTGGGCGACACCAGCCGGGTAGGCAATCTTGCCGACAGTGATTCCATCCACATTGCCCGGCTGCACTTCTGTGGCAATCAAATATGGGAAAGTCGCCGGGTTAGCGTTGACGTGAAATCCGGGCGTGATCTCCAGTTCAATGTTCCCGGGCGCTGAAGTCGATTTGGGGATGAAGTGCGAAACGACCTTGACGACCTGGGCGGTCGAAGAGACTTCCGCTGGCGCAGGCGTTGGGCCGCTGCCCAATCTGTCGCCAGCGAATTTCTTGATGCACGAGGTTGTCGTTAGCGCCAGTAGGAGTGCCGGGACAAGCCAAACCTGCTTCACATAGTAACCGCGCGCTAACGGTAACTCTCTCTCCCGCTCACCACTGTGAGCGGTTCTGCCACGGCTTAGTCGCGTCATTCTTCGCCTTCTTCCTTTCCATCTTTGCCGTCCGTTCGCTTGATGCCGAACTTCTCTAAACGGTATTGCAGGGTGCGGAAGGTGAGGCCGAGGAGCTTCGCCGCTTTCGTGATGTTGTAATCAGTCTGATCCATGGCCTGCAGAATCAAGTTCTTTTCCACTTCTTCAAAGTTGATTCCTTCTGCCGGCAGTTTGAAACCGCCGGTCACGGCCGCTTGAGATTCCTGCCGCACTTCCGAGGGCAAATCGTCAGGCGTGATCATGTCGCCCTCACACAAGAGGATGGCGCGTTCGATCGCCGATTCTAATTGGCGCACATTCCCCGGCCAGCCGTAATCATTCATGATCCGCTTCGTTTCCGGCGCCAGACCTTTTATCAGACGAGACGTGTTCCTGGTGTGCTTCCTCAGAAAGTAATCGATCAGCACGGGGATGTCTTCGCGACGCTCGCGCAACGGCGGCACGTCAATCGAAAGAACATTGATTCGATAATAGAGATCGTCGCGAAAGCGTCCGTCACCGACCATCGCGCGCAAATCCCGATTGGTGGCCGCGACTACGCGCACGTCAACAGGAATTTCGAAGGTGCCGCCGACGCGGCGAATGCGGCGCTCCTGCAAAGCGCGCAAGAGTTTCGCTTGCATGCTGACGTCGAGTTCAGCAATCTCATCGAGAAACAGCGTGCCGCGATCCGCAACTTCGAACAGACCTTTCTTCTCGGCATGCGCGCCGGTGAACGAACCTTTTTCGTGTCCAAACAACTCTGACTCCAGCAGGTTCTCGTTGATCGCGGCGCAGTTCACCGCTTGAAACATGTCAGACGATCGCGGCGATTGATTGTGAATCGCGCGCGCGATCAATTCCTTGCCGGTGCCTGATTCGCCCCGAATCAAAACTGTCGAGCTCGAACGGGCGACCTTCAGAATCATCTTCTTGACGGCTTCCATCTTCGGCGAAGCCGAGATGATCTCAACGTCGATTTTATCCAGCGTGCCGAGTGCGCGTTTGATTGTCTCCAGCAATCGCTCGCGATCGAACGGCTTTTGCAGATAGTCGAACGCGCCGCGCCGCAAAGCGTCTTTGGCGGAATCTATCGTGCCATGCGCGGTCAGCAAAATCACGATGATGGACGAATCGTGCGCGAGCAGTTGCTGCAACAACTCGATGCCGTCCATGCCGGTCATCTTCAAATCGGTCAGGGCGAGATCGAAGCTGCGATCCCTGGCAAACTTCAGCGCGGCTTCACCTGAGGCGGCGGAGGTAACGTCATAGCCCGCGCTCGTCAGGATCTCTTGCAGAATGTCGCGTTGCGGTTTTTCGTCGTCGACTACAAGTATTGTTTTCCGTGCCATGATTTCGTCAGAACCACCTGCGGTAGCGGGTGGTTATTCTCTGTCTCTACATCTAACGATGGAGCAATCAACCGCCCGCATCCACCGTCCCACGCGGGCTGCCCGCGCGGGGAACCCGGTCCGCTCCCGCTACCGACACGGGTAGAGTGATCGTGAATGTGGTTCCTTCTCCTACTTTTGATTTTACCGTAATCGTACCCTGATGATCCTCGATGGCCTTCTTCACAATCGCTAAACCCAGGCCCGTGCCGGTTTCTTTAGTCGAAAAGTACGGCTCAAATATTTTTGAAATATCGTCGGCCTCGATACCCCGGCCATTATCGACAACATCGATGCGCGCGCGCCGGCCGCTTTCTTCGCCAGACAGGACCACCGTGACTTTGCCGCCCTGGCCATTCATCGCTTGCAGGCTGTTGATAATGAGGTTAGTCAACGCTGACCGCAATGCCTCAGCGTCGGCGATCACCTTCGGCACTTCGCCATCCGTCACAATTGTCGCGTTGACGTCGGTTTCCGTGGTTTGCACTTCAAAGATTCGCAGAGCATCGCGCGCGAGCGCAACCAGATCGAGCGGCTCGGGATTGAGCTTGGGCGGCCGCGAGTAGTTCAAGAATTCAGTGATGCGATCGTTGATGCGGCCTACTTCTAATTTCAGTTGTTTGGTTAGGCTCTCGAACTTCTCCTGCCTCTGCGGATCGTCCGGCGCGAACGAAGCTCGCAAGTGATCGAGCGTGAGATTGATGTAGTTCAGCGGATTACGAATCTCGTGCGCGATTGCTGAAGCCAGCCGGCTGACGACGATCGCTTTTTCAGCATTGTAGAGTTGCGCTTCCAACTCGCGCGTGCGGGCCAGCTTGACCGTCATTTCGTTGAAGAGTTCGGTCAGCTCTCCCATCTCGTCGCGACGCTTGATCGTCGGCACCCGAAACGAGAAGTCGCCCGTGGCCACACTGCGCGCTGCGATCGCCAGCGACTTAATCGGTCGCGTAAATCGCCAAACGACCAGACCGGTCAGGCAAGTCGTGACCAGGAGAACTGCCAGCGTAATGAGCAGAGACTGCCGGGCCTGACGATTTAAGACCGTCATCATGCTATTTGCCGACGCGAGCACCACGATTACATAGCGCGTGCCGTTGGTGGTGGCGACCGGAAAATAAAATGCGCCCGGATCGTTGGCTGCGGTGAAATGACCAATGTTCATGCCTTCCGGCAGTTGGGGATTGTCAGAGGGCAGCTCGACGGCGGGGCGCAGCGGCGGCAGCGCGATATCTTTCACCTTCACAAAACGAGTCGATTTGTCGGGATTGAATTGGGGAACTAGATCTTTATCGAGGCTGTCTTTGATGTTGCCTTGTTCATCGACGATCAAAACGTTCTTTACCCGCTCTGCCTGCTGACCGAGCAACGCAGGATTGACCTGGTCGCGCATTTGATCGAGGTACAGACCGCTTGAAAGGCTGTTCACACCCAGCGCCACGCCAGCCATCACAGCTCGCTGTTGCCGCGCGAAGAACTGCGTGTTGTTGCGCACCGACCGCTGGCTCACGTAATACTGAACGCTGAGAGTTAAGACCAGCAGCGCTGCCAGTAATAGCAGCAGGCGAACACGGAAACTATTTTTGAATCGTAACAAGTTCACGGCTTACAGCAATCAATGCGCCAAGCCAGCTATAAACACGGCTGATTTTCGTATTGCTGTTTGGTTATAGCGATGTTATAGTTGCCTCGGCCTCAAATCAACGCCCGGCAGAGGCTACCCGCGGGAAGCTGGTCCCGCCTCACTTCAGGTTAGTGGTGGATTAAAGCACTCGGCAGTCGGAATTGCTGGAATTCAGTCACCCTTAGGGTTTTCGGATTCTTACTAGGACGAGCAAGGTCGCGTCGCCCCTCGACGCGGAATAAGCAGCGAGAGTTTTATCGGATTCCGCCTAAATCGCAATTGGCCGTAGTTTTTTCTTTAGGAGTCGCCAATGAGAAATAGAAAGTTCCCTCGGGTTGCACTTATATCGTTTAGCCTCTTCCTTCTCTTCATACTAATTGGTACATCAGGGTTAGAAGCATCAGCCCGACCGAAGCGATCGGGAGGCCGCGCTGCTGCGCGCGGCAAATCAAACTCGCGCAAGGTCGCCCGCGGTACGAAGCTTTCGCGACGCGAACGCCGCCAACTCGCG
>Ga0247673_1000066_pt1 | contig 10744 bp, 7 predicted proteins | sample CNK14_metaG_FD_182722 | JGI IMG/M metagenome (GOLD analysis project Ga0247673, IMG submission 182722) | Soil microbial communities from Purdue University Martell Research Forest, Indiana, United States - CNK14 | ecosystem: Environmental > Terrestrial > Soil > Temperate forest > Bulk soil | place...
CTCCCAACCCTCTGATTTGAGTGCGGCGACCAAGTTGCAGCTTTATGGTTTCGGTGATTTAGAGGAGGGATTATACGCGCGAGTCGCAAAGGAACAAAAAGGGCAATCGAGCCGCGCTCAATTGCCCAGGAAATCTGCCAACTTCGAAAGCCCTTAAATTATGACGCTCCGCGAACGGATGATTCGTGGCGCGCGCCTCGGCACGGTGACTTCGATTGGCGGAGTCGCCGGAACATCGATCTGTGGGATTTCGATCTTCATCGGCGGTATCGAGCGGACCTTGACGGAAGGAATCGTAATTCGTCGTGTTCCCAAGGTTCCCGGCCTGAAAAGATCCTGGTTCGGATTCTTTTCCGGCGTCACCGTTACCGTGCGCGTGTTCTTATCGCGCACAACGGTTAGCGACACATCGCCAGTTTCCTTCTTTCCCAGAACGCGAGTGATATCGCCGGGTGACGTAACCTTCTCACCATCGATCGCGGTGATTACGTCGCCGGCCTTCAATCCCGCCTTTGCAGCCGGACTGTTGTCGCTGACCGAAGTAATCAACACGCCACCGTCCTTCACGCCAAAGTAATCGGCGAGTTGCTTGCTGAGACTCTGAGTGCTAACGCCAATGCGGCGGTTCGCGCCGAGCGTCCAGACCATTGGGCCATCGCCGCCGCCAATTGACGGAGGCCAATTGCCATTCGGAAACACGCGGATGCCATCTTCGTCACTATCGCGGCGCAGGATTCGGGGGAACGAGCCGCTAAAGATGTTGTCCATCTTCCGCTTGCTCAAGGTTGCGCTTAATTCCTGTTCCGATCCGCCGCGGCTGATCGTCAAACGCACGTTCTGATCTGCGGACGATTCGTTGACCAGACGAGTGAGCTTGCGCACGCTCTTAACGGATTCGCCGTCAAAGCGAAGGATGACATCGTCTTTGCGCAGGCCGGCTTTCTCGGCCGGACTGTCTTTCACGACTTCGGTGACGCCGACGCCGCGTACTTCGCGCATGCCGTAACGCGCCATGTTTTCTTTGCTGATGTCTTCAGTGCCGACGCCGAGAAACGCGCCGTCGCCAACGAAGAATGACAGCGTGCGCGCCGTCGAGCCCGGATCCTGGTCGTCGATCAGAGCCATGTTTCCGGCTTCCTGCGCGTAAACAATGCCGCCTGCGATTGCGGCCAGCGCAGCAACCAAGCCGATAAATAACGCCAATTTTTTGCGAGACATACTGATCCTCCGGAAAGGTTTTGTTGGGTTTCACGCAGCTGGACGGAGGTCAGTTCCAAATTGTTTGCGAGGAAATAGGTCAACGGAGCGCGGGCATCCTTGCCCGCAAAGCGTGCGCAGCACGCTCAACAACGGTTCGCGCTGCGCGCTCAGGCGGGCAGAGATGCCCGCGCTCCATTACGTGAATCTCGATCCTGGATATTGGATCTTAATGTGAAGCCAACGTGCGATAGACTTCGCGTCCATCGCTAATCTCCACTGCGATCTTTCCTTCAGACTCGGCATAGTCGAGATGCGCCACCGCCTCAGACACCGCGAGGAAACGATGAACGTCATCAGCGTCCGGAAACATCTTCCGCGAAACTTCCCAGGCCGTTGCGCCGTTCTTCGGCACGAAACTGATTACAGCATCCTGACGCTCGCGAATCGCTCGGAGGTAACGATTGAACAGTTCCTCGAAGTCGTGAATCGGCTCTCCGTGGCCACCGTAGATCAATGTGGGCGCAAAGCTACGCACCCGCGCGAGACTGACGAGATACTCGGCCAATGATTTGAATCGGCGTGTAGGATCGATCGGATCCGGGGAGATGACCGGATTCGGAGTGATGCGCTTCAGAACACAATCGCCGGCAATCACGGTGCGATCGGCTTCGCGCAGAAACGAGCATGATCCCGGCGTGTGACCGGGCGTGTGAATCACGCGCAGCGAACCCGCATCGAATTCCAGTTCATCGCCGTCGATCAACTCGGTGCAATGATCGTCATCCAGCGAATCTGCGTATTGCCGCACCTCTTCATACAAACGGCGCATCGACTGAATGTCGTCATCCGGCACGCCGGCACGTTGCAGCAGCCTCAGGTTTTCTTCGTGCTCGAGTCGCGCCGCGCGATGACCGGTTTCCCAACCATGAACGAACACCTCGGCATCCTTGGCCTCATCGCGCAGTGAACGCGCCAGTCCGCAATGATCTTCGTGCGCATGCGTGAGCACGATGCGGCGAATATCACCCGTCGTCACGCCGTTTTGTCGCAGACCGGCACGCAACGCATCGACGGCTTCGCGCGTCTTCGGGCCAGTATCGATGATCGTGATCGGATCTTCCTTGACGAGATAGACGTTGACCGCGCCGATGTAGAACGGAGTTGGAAGTGAGATGGGGATGATCTTCATTGCCGATTTATGATTGCCAATTGCCGATTGAATCACAATCGCGGTCGCCCGCAAATCGGCAATCGCCAATTGGCAATCGGCAATGAACTAGTAGACGTACTTATTCGCTTCAATCATCGCATTCGCGATGCGCTGGCGCGCCGCGACCGTGTTGATAGGCGTCATCTTCGTAAAACGACGCAAGGCCGCGAGCAGCGTGCGCAGTTCGTCACCCTCGGCCATCGCCGCCAGCGTGTTCTTCGCGTAAGCCTCGATGCGTTCCACAGCGTCGTTACAGAACACGCGCGTTATGTCGATGAAGCGTTCGGCGGCTTTCTCGCCCTGCGACCCAGCGACTTTCTGCGTGCGCAGGATCGCGGACTCCATCGCGTACGCATCCATGATGATGTCCGCCACCCCCATCAGAATCTCCTGTTGATCGGCGAGTGTCATCATGTATTTCTGCGCGGCGGTGCCGAGCGTCATTAACGCGACCTTCTTAGCGTTCGTCGCGAGCTTCTGTTCAGTCGCCAAAAGACTCTCGTCCGTATCGAACGAAGGCATCGAGGGATTCAGGATCTCGTCCATCAATCCCTGGGCGGCGGGAAGCAGCGCGAGCCGCCCGCTCAGCGCCGCCTTCATCAAGCGTCCCGGGATCAGCATGCGATTGATTTCGTTTGTGCCCTCAAAGATGCGATTGATGCGCGTGTCGCGATAGGCGCGTTCAGCCGGATAGTCCGCCGAATAGCCATAGCCGCCGAAAATCTGCACCATCTCGTCGGTGATGTAATTGCAGTATTCCGACAGCGCCACTTTGATGATCGAACATTCAGCAGCGTACTCTTCGATCGCTTTCAGGCGCGCGTCCATATCGTTCGAATCTTCGATCGCGCCGAGGCCTTCTTCAATCATGCCCAGTGTGCGATAAGTCATCGCTTCGCCTACCCAAGTGCGAATCGCCATCTCGCCAAGCTTTGACTTGATCGCGCCAAATGAAGAAATCGATTTGCCGAACTGGTGACGTTCGTTCGCGTATTTGACGGACTCAGTCACGGCCAGCTTCATTCCGCCCAGGCACATCGCGCCGAGTTTGAAGCGTCCAATGTTGAGAATGTTGAAGGCGATCTTGTGACCCTTGCCGACTTCACCCAGCAAATTTTCAGCCGGACATTTTGCGTCCGCGAGAATCAGCGGCGTCGTGCTCGAGCCCTTGATGCCCATCTTGTGTTCTTCGGCGCCGGGCCGGCAGCCTTCCTGGCGGTCGACGATGAACGCGGTGAATTTGTCGCCGTCTACTTTCGCGAACACCACGAAGATGTCGGCGAAACCGCCGTTCGTAATGAACATCTTCTCGCCGTTGAGAATGTATTCGCGGCCGTCAGCGCTCAACTTCGCCGTCGCTTTCGCAGCCATCGCGTCCGAACCTGAGCCGGCTTCCGTCAACGCATAAGCCGTGATCAATTCACCCGCGGCAATCTTTGGCAGATAGTTTTGTTTCGCCGCTTTAGTGCCGAAATAGATGATCGGTAAGAGACCAATGCCGCTCTGCGCGCCCAGCGTCGTGGCGAAGGATGCAGAGCGGCCGAGGTTTTCCGCGATCAGCGAGCCGCTCGTTTGATCGAGCGCCAGGCCACCGTATTCTTCCGGAATGTTGGCGCCGACCAGGCCAAGATCCGCGGCCTGCTTCACCAATTGCCGCGCGAGGTTCCAGTCTTTCGCTTCCAGTTCGTTGATGCGGGGCAGAACCTCCGCGTCCATGAATTGCCGCGTCGTGTCGGCGATCATGCGATGCTCTTCGTTGAAATCTTCAGGCGTGAATACTTCCGCGGGCGTGCGTTCTTCGATTAGAAAACTTCCGCCTTTGATGATTTCCTTCTTATCGATTACGGCTGACATGATTAGATCCTCCTACGTACTCGCGTTTAGAGGCGGCACTCGTGCTGCGACCGAGCGGCAGACAAGTCCGCCGTCTAAACGACATTCATCTCTCTTCTAACTGATTTGCGATTTCCGACGGCATCAGTTGCCGAAGTTCCGGATAGCTCTCAGCGATCCGAATGAGATCCAGCTCGTCCTTCTTTCGTTTCGATAAGCGACGTTTCGGATCGCTCCAAGCCCAAACTTTCCCACGTACGACATTTGCGAGCGAGGCTACCGGAACCTCGCAGCCCAGGACTGTGTTTCGTTCAGTATCCGCCAGGAAATTCTGATACCTCGGATCGGTGGTGAATTGAATTCGCAGTTCGCTGCCTTTCATTTGCGCGTTGACTGAATGCTCATGCTCAGTGACCTGAAATCCGGCAGCGCTCAATTCGTTCTGGATCGTGGGTAGCGAAGCCGACACAACCACCATGTCAGCATCCATCGTGTATACCGGTTCGACATAGCAGTTGACTGCGAGTCCTCCGACCAAACACCACGGACCATGTTTGCTCAGAATCGTGATCACCGCAGCGAAATCGCTTGCGCCGCCGTTCGTAACCGACTCAAATATTTCGGTTGCCGTCATCACAGCCGCTCAAAAATTCCCGCCGCGCCCATGCCGCCGCCGACGCACATCGTCACCATGCCGTAGCGCGCGTTGCGTCTTTCCAGCTCACGCAAGATCGATGCGGTCAATTTCGCGCCGGTGCATCCGAGCGGATGGCCGAGCGCGATCGCGCCGCCGTTCACGTTCACCTTGTCAGGATTCAATTCGAGCATCTTGATTACCGCGAGCGACTGCGCGGCGAAGGCTTCATTCAATTCGATCACGGCGATGTCATCGAGCGTTAGACCGGCAAGCTTCAAAGCTTTCGGAATCGCATACACGGGACCGATGCCCATCTCTTCCGGCGGGCAGCCGGCAGTGGCATAAGCGACAAGCCTTGCGATGGGCTGCGCCCCAAGTTCTTTCGCTTTGTCTTCCGACATGACGATCGTGGCCGCCGCGCCATCGGACATCTGCGATGAATTCCCAGCGGTGATCGTTCCGTTCAGCTGAAACGCCGGCTTCAATTTCGCCAGAGCTTCCGCCGAACTGTCGCGACGCGGGCCTTCGTCCTTGTCGAAAGTGATTTCACGATGTTGCTTCTTGCCCCTGGCGTCCAACTCTTCAAAGGTCACAGCCAACGGCACCGTCTCGTCTTTGAACTTGTCTGCATCGAGTGCCGCAATCGCGCGTTGATGTGAGCGCAGTGCGAATTCGTCCTGCTGTTCACGCGTGACCTCATATTTCTTTGCGACGTTTTCAGTCGCCAAGCCCATGCTGAGATAAAAGTCGGGATACGTCTCTATCAACGCCGGATTGGGACGGATGATGTGGCCCCCCATCGGAATCATCGACATCGATTCCAGGCCACCTGCGACGATCACATGCGCGCCGTTCGTGCGAATGCGATCGCTGGCCATCGCGATTGTCTGCAAACCCGACGAACAGAATCGATTGATCGTCATCGCGCTGGTTTCCACCGGGAGACCCGCGCGAATCGCCGCCGCGCGCGCGACATTCATACCCTGTTCGGCTTCCGGCATTGCGCAACCCATGATCACGTCATCGACTTGCGCTCCATCGAGACCCGGCACCCGCGCGATTGCTTCTTTGATAGCGGCCGCGCCCATGTCGTCGGGACGCGTGTCGCGCAAAGTCCCTTTCGGCGCTTTGCCGACTGCGGTGCGAACTGCTGATACGATTACTGCGTCTTTCATGATCCTAATTCCTTACTTTGCGTATCTTTGCGCCTTTGCGAGTTGGCGTGAAATAGCCTCACGCAAAGGCGCCAAGACGCAAAGGAACGCCAAGACTTAATTCCTCAGAGGCTTCCCCGTTTTCAACATATGCCCGATGCGATCCTGCGTCTTGCGGGTTCCGATCAAAGACAGAAACGCTTCGCGTTCTAAATCGAGCAAGTACTGTTCACTAACTTTCGTTGTGTGATTCAAATCGCCACCGGTTAGTATTCTGGCCAGCTTTTCACCAATCAACGCATCGTGATCCGAAATGTAACCCGCGCGCTTCATGAGATGCACGCCAAGCTTCAAAGTGGCCAACGCCGGTGCGCCCAAAGCGAGAATGTCCGTCCGCTGTTGCGCTTGAACATAACCAGTAGCGGCTAATGCCAGCACCTGTTTCTTCGCATCGGCAATTAATCGATCGGAATTCATCGAGATCGAATCTTCATCGCGCAGGAATCCAAAGTCACGCGCTTGTTCGGCTGAGGTGGCGACCTTCGCCAGAGCAATGGTTTCGAAGGCCCGTTTCACAAACGGAAATGGATCAGCATCTTTCATATCGGCGGGAATCGAATCCATCGCGCGCACCAGCATCTCTTTCGTGCCGCAGCCCGCAGGAATAATTCCGACGCCAACTTCGACCAGGCCGATGTAGGTTTCCGCCGCGGCGCGTACACGATCCGCGTGCAAAACCATCTCGCAGCCTCCGCCGAAAACCATCTGGAACGGCGCGACCACGACTGGCTTCGGCGAATAGCGCAGGCTCATCACAGATGATTGGAAGTAGCGACCAATCATCTCGAGTTCTTCCCAGTTTTCGTCCTGCGCTTCCATCAACATCAGCATCAGGTTCGCGCCGACTGAAAAGTTGACGCCTTGATTGCCAACCACGAGGCCCACGAAATTCTTTTCGGTTTCCGAAATCGCAAAGCGCAGCATCTCGAGCGTGTCGCCACCGATCGAATTCATCTTCGAATGAAATTCGACACCGGCGACGCCATCGCCGAGATCGATCATCGATGCGCCGGAATTCTTTTTGATCACTCCGGTGCGATCCTTCAGCGATTTCAAAACAATTGTGCCCGGCGGATCCGAAAGCGGAATATATCTGGACGACGTAAAATCGAAATAGAAGCGTTGCCCGTTTTCCTGTTTGTAGAAAGTCTTCGCGCCTGAGTCGAGCATCGACTGCACATTCGGCGGAACCGCGCGCCCTTCTTCCTTTAACTTGGCGACTGATTTCTCGACGCCAATCGCGTCCCAAACTTCGAACGGCCCAAACTCCCAGTTGAAACCCCAGCGCATGGCGCGATCGATTTCGACAACGGTGTCAGCAATTTCCGGAATTCGATCAGCGGTGTAGGTGAGCGTTCTCGAAATCGTTTTCCACAGAAAAGCGCCGACGCGTTCCTTCGACCAGACGAGCGCCTTCAGACGATCTCGCAGGTCCTCAACGTTCTTGGCCATTTCCAGGGCAGGGAACTTGACCTTCTGCGATGGACGATAATCGAGGGTGGCGGTATCGAGCGTCCAAATCTCTCGCTTATCGCCCTCGCCTTTTTTGCGCTGATAGAAGCCACCCTTGGTCTTGTTGCCGAGAATTCCACGGTCAATCATCTTCGTGACGAATTCAGGCATGACGAACGTCTCGCGCTCAGGATCGTCGGGAAGGTTTTCGTGCAGGTTCTTGACGACGTGCGCCAACACATCAAGGCCGACTAGATCGAAGGTGCGAAACGTCGCGGTCTTCGGCCGACCAGCGGCGGGCCCGGTGATCTTGTCCACCTCTTCGATCGAGTAACCGTCTTCCAGCATCGTGCGCATCGTTACCAACGCGCCGTAGGTGCCGATGCGATTCGCGATGAAGTTCGGCCGATCCTTCGCGACTACCACGCCTTTGCCCAGCCGCTCGTCGAGGAAGCCAAACATCGAGCAGGAAACTTCCGGCTTCGTCCACTCAGTGCGAATCAACTCGACGAGGTGCATGTAACGCGGCGGGTTGAAAAAGTGCATGCCGAGGAAGTGCGCTTTGAAATCATCGGAGCGTCCTTCGGCGAGCTGCTTGAGCGGAATGCCGCTCGTGTTCGAAGCGACGATTGCGCCAGGTTTACGATGCTGTTCGACTTTCTCGTAGAGGCTGCGTTTGATTTCGAGATTCTCGACGACTGCTTCGATGATCAGGTCACAGTCTTTGAGCTGCGGCAGATCGTCTTCAAAGTTTCCAATCGCAACGAGAGAAGCGCGATCGGCGGTGAAGAAAGCTGCGGGCTTGGCTTTCTTTGCGGCTTCAAGACCGGCGCGAGCGATGAAATTTCGATCGGGCTCTTGCACCCTTTCCGCTTCGCTTGCCTTCCCTGACGGTCGGGCTTCTGACACGCTCTTTGCCGGCGCGTTGGATTCCTTCGGCACAATGTCGAGGAGAAGCGTCGGCACGCCCGCGTTCGCGAGGTGCGCGGCGATTTGCGCGCCCATTGTGCCCGCGCCCAGCACAGCAGCTTTTTTGACCTGAATCATGGCGGTAGATAATACTGAATGAGTATTCATTCAGCAAGCTTCGCAACGGTTTTTCTCAGTCAACTCCGACGCTGTGGGTTCGGTCATAAAGTGAGATTGGTAGGTCATAAAGTGAAATCCTTCTGTCATAAAGTGGTGCGGAGAAATAGGGGTTTGATTCATAATGCTGCTACTCAAACCTAATAGCTTCCACCATAAGACTCCGCGCATAAAGAGGCTGGAGAAAGACGAGCACTAACGACATTGGGTCGGAATCATTGCTATCAGAAATTAGTTGACTGCCGGCATAGATTGGAATATTTTCTTATCCGCATTTACCAACAGGCTGGTCCTCAGAGCCTACCCCTTTTATGGCGTTCTCTTCAGTACTAGCCTCTTACTAAGCCAATCAGGCTGGTTTGGCCACCAGTTTCCCAATTTCTAATTCTAAAATGGCAAGGGGAATTAGAATCACGCGATCGAAAATAGGCTGGAAAAGCTCGGTTCCAATCAGGAAGGGATAAATTGAAACATGTCAACACCTCACATGCTTTCTACTAACTTATATCTGTCTAACACGGCCAATGTACTTTCAGCCGGCCAACAACTGCGAGACATGTTGGGCGAAGATGTCGAGACGCTGGATTACGCAGTGACACGTTTGGAAGAAGCCTCCAGAAATCAGGAAGATGGGGCGACTAAGTATCGTGCGTTCATGTTCGCTGAGCTGGAGACGAGCGGAGCTGTGCAAAAAGAGAGGCGAGAAAGGATAACTGAAGATGTATTTGCCAGTGTACTGACGGATCTGCAAATAGCGAACGTGTTAATGGCAGCGGGAAATGCCGTAGGAGAGACTAATGGCGACTCAAGGCCTCAATTGCTTGACGAAGCTTTGAACGATTTGGATGAGACGACTCCGGTGATTCAAAGAGGTCTATCCAGTCCACTGGCCAAAGGGTCAGAGCCAGGTCGTTTCAACTTTTCAGGAACTTCTGCTCAACCAACTGTTTTCACATCAGCCGACGTAGCCTCTGCCGTTCAAACCTTTCAGAAAACTTCCTATGAGACTCTGGATAAGCTTGTCGGCGGTGTCCATGAGGTAGCCCTTGGCGTTTTCGACGCCTTACAACGGCTTGGTCCGCAAGAAATATTAGAAGCGCTGAACCAATTGGGAGGACCCGTGCAAACCTTCACCGGCATGATACGTCGGTTGATTAATCAGGGAATCCAGAAGATGAAACAAGCCCTTGACGATTTGGTCCGCCTGATAGGCAACGATGCGATCGCGAAACTGAGAGACAAGATCAAAGAATTGTGGAAAGACAGAGAGCAGGGAATAATCGATAAGCTTCTAGCCAAGATTGTCGGCGTTGAGAACACGCGTGCCAGTATTACAACCATCTTGAGTCTCGAGGGGATTGACAGGGACACTGCGGATCGCGGCAGCAACGATCTGTCACAACTCTTGATTCCGTACAGGAACAATGTGGAAATGGCAAAAAAAGCTGTGAAAGCGATCAGCTTTGGCAGCAGCGTGCTAATCTTGACGCCAATTGCCGGTCATCATATAGCGCTATTTGCGGCTTCCTCTTATCTGATAATCCTAACGGCTGTCATTCTGATTGCAATGGACTATGCCGACTCAGGGGGCATTCTTCAGCGCGTTCGCGGGGTAGGCGAGATTGCCGAGGGCCTCCGAGCACACGGGACCGTCCAATAATCCGGGAATTATAGGCAAGCCACCACTTGGTAAGGACGAACAATGTCGGGTTTAGAGCGTACCGCTTTGGATGAAAAATCCCTCATATTAGTACATGTGCGTGCCCTGCTTGAGCAACTCGATTGGGCCGAGTCTTCATTGCGCACCACTGGTATCGAGCCTCGGATAATGGAGGCCGCGAGAGTTGGTTTTGCCGTCTTATTTAAGCAGAGGCGAAATGAGCTGACGCGTATGCAAGCCTCAATCGCTAAAGGCGCGATACAGGCCGACGCCTGGAAGCAATTGCGAACCTTCAGGCGTTCATGCGCAGAGCTCTTCAAGGAGTGTCTTGAGTTTCTGGGGGGCGCCATGCTCCGTGCCGCGCATAAAAAAGATGACATTTGCGAAATTGCGGACGCCCTATTAATTGAATTAAGTCGCAATACCCCGATTCAGTGGAAAGGCGTAACGCT
>Ga0247673_1000067_pt1 | contig 10678 bp, 24 predicted proteins | sample CNK14_metaG_FD_182722 | JGI IMG/M metagenome (GOLD analysis project Ga0247673, IMG submission 182722) | Soil microbial communities from Purdue University Martell Research Forest, Indiana, United States - CNK14 | ecosystem: Environmental > Terrestrial > Soil > Temperate forest > Bulk soil...
GATCTTTTCGCCAACGACGTTCTTGATATTTTCGAGGTTCATTTCAGTAGCTCCTGAGCTTCTAGAAGTTTTTCAAGTTCTGCGTACACCGTCTCCGGACTTATCTCTTTCAGCCGCGTGAATCGTAATGGAATGTCGGCATACGGATTATACCATTCAAGGGCTGGGTCTTCGATGGCCCTGACCTTGACCGACTTTGGAAGGATGACGTGCGCCGGCGTTCCTCCGACTATCGCGAGTGTCGGGCATCCACTGGCAACAGCTATGTGCATCAGTGAAGAATTTATGCAGACCAATGCACTGACGAGTTCTGTGAGAACGTAGGGAAGGTCTTGTATCTGCGTCCATCCGGAAATCACAATAACCCAGTTCCGTTCTTCATTCGTCAAGCTATCTAGGTATAAATCATACCAAGCGCAATCCTTCTCTGACCCTAATAGGAATATGTGCGTTGATCGGTTCTTGATAATCAATCTCGTCAGCCCTACCCAATTATCAATACCCCAATCACGGAGCTTCATCGGGTCATTCTCCGCGATGGTATGGAATGCAAGGTATCTAACAGCATCAAGACCTTTCACCACACCAACCCCGAACTCAGACACCGGGCGATCAACTTCATCCACTCGATCATGCAAATGTCCCTGAACTCTGGCTTGTTCTCGTTCAAAGTATGGCACGACCGACACACCGGAACCGTGAATACATCTGCACTTTTCAGCGAACCGACCGACCCGAAGATGTGGTGAAGGTCATCGGCCCTCCCCTGACAGACGATGCACGGCTGTAAGCGCATCCACTTCTTCACCCGCGCCGGGTATTTGTACCCGTGATTCTTCAACGCCCAGTCTCGCATCTGCACCGATTCGATGGACGCGCGGGCGAGGGGGCGGGCACTATGTTCAACGGTCATCTGCGTTAATCCTTGTAGGGGTCGAACGTTTCATTCCCGGCCATCGCCACCCCTATCGGAGTAAGCCGGTGAAGGACTTTGATCGTATCACCTTGCGCACCAAGCACGTCATCGAGCCGCTTATAGCACGCCGGGGCCTCATCAGCTCCCGCGCCGCGTAGCTCGATCCGGCGCGTACCCATCTCAGCCTGCACCGCACCGAAGTCGATTGCGCCCTTACTGATGATTTCCTGCCACTGGTCGCGGTGCGTCTTGCTCCCGCACTTCGGACACTTCGGGTTGCTCCCATCAGCAGCGCGCTCGGTCTGGATCGGCAGAGACCCGTCGCAGTTGAAGTGATCGTTGCACCGCCACGCCTTGCGAAACTTCTTCTTCCCGGCCGCCGCAGTCCTCGACATCACCCGCCCGGCTCCGTGGACGGTTGAGAAAAGCCCCTTCCGGGACATCGCAGAGTCTACCCCCTCGACGATCACCGACGTGTCGGCCATCGTGGCACCGATAAACCCCATTTGTCCGGGGAACGCCGGTGTGCATCCCTTGCGCACAACCCAGTACATCGCGCCGAAGTGCTCCTCACGCCACGCGAAATTGTGGTGGTTGTGGACGCTGAATGCGACCTTCGGGTTCCCGAGTATCTCTAGCACCTTCGCGATTACGACGTCACGGCCGGCAGATGCATACTCCCCTGCAAGTTGCATCGCGGCGATATAATCCTGCCCGAGCGACGACCAAGCATTAAACAAGATCGGCGGGCCGTCCATCGGTCCTTCTGGGGCTTTCTCGCCCCAACCCATCCCACGCGAGAGCGCGATGAACCCGGTCGTCGTCTTGTGTCCGAATCCCCGCGACCCGAAATGGACGCCAATCCAGAGGTATCCCTCCTCGTCGCGGAACAGGTCGACGAAGTGATTGCCAGAGCCAACCGTCCCGAGTTGGCTTTTAGCCATCTGCCACATTGAGGCCTGCGGCCGGAACTCCGCATTGCGGATCATCTCGATGATCGGATGATCGACTGGTTCGTCATTGTGTCGCCCGACCCCAAACGATATGCGCGTCACGATCTCATTCATCAGTCCGGCGATCTCCCCCGGCAGGTCGTCCACCTTCACATTCGTTTGCACCGCCTTGTTCCCACATCCGATGTCGAACCCGACGCCGGAAAGGGAGATCTTGTCCCGATACGCCACTGCCCCGCCGATCGGGTGACTGTAGCCGTAGTGCGCATCGGCGGTGAGCACCGCCAAGTCCCCATCGCCGAAACAATTCTTAATCTGTGCGACAGAGTTGTCGTCGATCAACTCGCGGCCGAAAATTGTCAGATTGTCCATCACGCGAACTCCTTTTTCATTTTGTCTGCCGTTGGATGACCGAACATATCCGCGTCCGGTTCCCTGAGTCGTTCCAATGCTTTATTCATCGCCGCTAACCTGATGTGATATTCAGCCATCCTTGCTTTGAGGAAGTCTCTGGCCGCCTCCATTTCCTCGTATGTCGGGGCGTAGAAATATCCACGCTGGTTCGATCCTATGTACTCCCCCGCGTCGCATACCTGATTCACAATCTCGCGAATCTCTCTGGCGTTCGTCCTGACCTCGTACCGGATGAATAACGCATTAACCAGTCTCGCCGCCGTGATCGGCTTCTGCCAAGTGATCGTGCCGAGCCGTCTGCCAGCCTTGAGCGCATCAAGCAAAATGCCGGGTGTGAGGGATTGCACTTAATTCTTCCCCATCTTCATCATCAACTCGTCGATCATTCCCTGCGCTCTTACCGGGTCTGGACGCGGGGCCATCGTGCATTCATTCGATTCGTGACGCTGTTTCGTCGCTTCGGTTATATTCAGGAAACAATACTGGCATTGGATTGTCTCGCGCTTGCGCCTTGCCCGTTCTGCCGCCTCATACATTTCCTGATTCTGTTTGTTCAGCGGGAACAGCCCACGATACCCACACTCACTCGACTGATTCAGTATGGCAATCGCTAACTGCTCATTGTTAAATGACAGGATGCTCAACTTCTTCCTCAACTTCTTGATCGCTGTTGAGGTCAGTGGGTATTTGATTTCTTTGCGAGACTTCTTGAAATCATCCCACGCTTCCTGAAGCTCTGGATTCATCACACTCCTTTCGGATCATAGTTCCCCCTTTATCTCCGGCAAGTTCTACCTGCCTTTGATTTATCGCTCGGGGATTTCATACGACCCGATTGATCGTGCTCGGCACCATCCCGTCCCTCCGGGTGAAGATTTAGGCGGCGCGACTGAGTGAGAAAAAAAACTTGCCGTTCGCGGTCGTCAGGGGTAGGACGTTGCCGCATTTTTTCAGTCGGGATGCTCGAACAATACGCCGATTCATTTGAGGTATCGTATTTCCTCTGGGTGTGATACGGCGACAGACCGGAAAATAAAAACGGCGACCGCCTCGTTTTACCGAGAGGATCGCCGTTAGAGTGATGGGGCTGAATGAGCCGCGCATCAGGGAGGCCTCCTGCCCTTTCGGGACAGGACACCCCACCACAAGCATATTCTGTAATGCGCGTTCCATTCGACTGTAATTTAAAACCCAGATCGGTCAATGTCAAGCCCCTCCCGAAAATAAATACGGCGCGGCTGTATAGGGACAGCCGCAACCGTAGGCCCGGACGCATATCGGCCATTGGCACCGCGTCCAGGTTCAATCCTGCCTCGTATCGTCAATCGAAAACCAACCAACGACTGATCCTACGCCGGTGAATGCGGAAACTCCGTAAATAATCTCCGCCTTGTACGGCTTCTCGAAGTCGCACTCGACAAACTTCCAGAAGCAGAGGACTTCGCCGACCAATCCCATAATACCCAGAACCACATAAACCGCAATAATCGCCTTCATATCATTTCTCCTGTGTGTATAAGTGTGAACTTGCTAATTAGGTATTTGACTGGCGGTTTCATACCGGCCCGAATATCAGGATGAAGAACACCACGTAGACGTACACGGCGGCGGCGAGGGCTATGGCAATGCCGGCTTCGGCCAGGCGTTCGATGCGTTGCGGTGTCCAGAACCCGCGAGGGAATAGGGTCATTTCAGTTCTCCTTGTCGTGTGATGGGGGCTGGATCACCATACTTCGGTCTGTATGCGTACCAGTGTCCGCACTTAGGACAAGCCCACCGCCCGATGTAGAGCGGCGACAGACCTTTTGCTGGCTTGCGCCCAATCATCCGCATTTTACAGGTCGGGCACTTTGGCGACTTCACTTCGTGGACATCCTCTCTCGGCAGAGGTTGAGGACGGCGAGGGCGACCGTGTTGGCGAGTCCGAGTAGGTCGTTTTCCCATACTGACTCCCATCCATAGATTCCTTTTGCCACCGCTTTCACATCCTCCTCAGTCACCTCTTGCTTGTCCGGGGTGGGAGATTCGGTATTCCACGATCCATCCTTTGGGCCAAGCCGAACCTTCCTCGGGTCTTTTATCGGCTCCTTGTCCGGGGTGGCCCACATTTCGAGTTGTCCAGTCCAGCAATCGTGGGCATGATTTCTGTTGTATGGTGCGCCACACTCCCGACAATCTCGATCTGGTCTAATGCTCGACTGGATAAGTGGGTCGAGCGCGTGAATATTCCGGTCTTTCTTCCAGTCCGGTTTCATATCCTTGTCCGGTGTGGAGTCACGCAGAGCGAGTAGTTCGGCCTTCAGCTTTGCGTTCTCGTATTCGATGGCCTCAATGTAGTCGCGCAACATCTTCACATCCTGTATGCGCTTCGCCGTCAGAAGCGTATCGTGGAGGTCTTTCAGAATGGCTGGAATGTCAAGTTGTCCATCCGAGATGGTGATGGTCGGCTTTGGGGTGGTCATTTGTCCTCCTTCTTCCCGTAGTTGTTGACGTACTGCTTGGCTTCGTTTTTCGACACATACTTATCGTCCCACTCCAAATACACAGTGTCGCCGTCGCACTCGTCAATCAGTCCGCAGACGATTTCCTTCTGTCGTGGGGTGTCTTTTTGCATCATCGCGGAAAAATCCGAGCCGATTTTGTGGTACTCGGCGAGAAGGGTCTTGCCGCGCTCTGAGTCGAACTGCCAACTTTTCAGCGTTCCCCATTTCAGCGTGAGCGTATTCATCTCATCCCTCCTTCTCGTTTGTGTCCTTGGAGCGTGAATAAGTGATTTTGCAGTCTCCGGTGTACCCCCGCCTGTAGTGTAGGCATCCAACCGGGAAACCAAAAGCGAAACCATGCCTCGACCCGCCGCCCATATAAATTATTTCCTTGAGGCCGCCGTACCGCAAGACCATCTCCTGCACTTGATTACTCTTGAACGCCTTTGCAATGGGCGCAAAGAATACCACGTTGTCAGCCAGCGCGAAGGAGTGCCGTAGAAAATGGTCGTAGATGCTGTATGGTGGATTTGTAATAATCCAATCGACGGGTGTAGTCCAAGCGAAGAAATCTCGCCCATCCTTAATCTCGCACCAGTGTTTAGGTTTATTGAATTGGTGATAGAAGTGGCCTCTTCCACGACACGGTTCCAGTATCGTGCCTTCGGGGTTAAAGTAATTCACAATCCACCGCGCTGTCTCAAAGTTCGTTTGCACATCATCGGCGGCGGTCGCCTGCTTTGTCCTATTCGGCTTTGTAGGTCGCCCCATATCACACGCCCTCATCGCTCTTCGGTGCGGAGCGTTCGTAGTGGGATCTGATGGCGCGGGCTATCCTCATTGCCAGATCGTGCGGGCGTTCGTTCGCAGGGTTTTCGCCGTAGTCAAGTTCACCGGCGACCGTTCTCTCCATCTCCTCATCGCTGAGTCTCGGACGAGAGGCGACGACGTGGGCCAAGCGAGTTAATACTTCACTCAACGTACCACGACTAAACATCTCCGTCGTGAATGTGTCGCCATCGAGGGACTCCCTTCTTGAGGTATAACTGATTTCCTCGTCATTTATGAACTGCGCCACGAATCGCGGCAAGTCCCTGTCCTCCACCCCCTCTACGGGCTGTGTGAGGACTTCTTGGATGCGGGAGGCGAGGGATTCAGCCCATACTTTATTCCGCACCATCCCTACGTTGTACTCGTCATCGACAATCTTCTGCACTCCCGGTCGTAGTGGGGTCATTTGGTCCTCCGTTTGATGAACTCCATGAAGCCGAGCAGGTCGTTCGGGTCGCGGCGTATCGCGTGGTAGCAGTGCAACCTTACGACGTTATGGGTCAGGTCGAGGAGTTTGCCGTCACCTCTCGGCCAATTCCACTTTTCCGTTATCGGACAGTCCGGCCACGATGAATCTGCGCTGGCCACTATCAACCCCGCCCTGTCCTCCCACGTCGAATCCGCCCAACACGAATCGGACCACTCGTCCCAGTATCCGACGAGCGCGTTTGGCGACAGGAGTTCCCGCTTCACATCGTCAAGGATGAGGAAATAGCGGCCGCCCCTTTCGTAGAACATATTGGCGGGAAGAATTGAACGATCGATCTTGAGCGTATCTCCCTTCCCATTCGGACGCCACTTGAACTCGGATGTATCGTGTTCGTCGTCATACGCCTGCCCCATCCCCTCCATCGTGAAGAGGAACAGGGCGCAGATGATTAGGTGCGATTTCATTTACCCTCCATAACGGCCCGCTCGAGTAGAGTCCAGTGCCGCTCGGCCTCTCCACGCTCGGTATCGAAGATTTCCTCTTGCCGCGCCTGCAAATCTATCAACTGGCGATAGTAGGGCAAGCGCGCGTCCGGCGTGGCGAGTTCCCTCCAACAGTTTTCGCACAGGGGGAAGCACCCACGATGTTCATCGTACATCGTTGAGTGTCCATAATTCCCTTCGCCCCATTTCCGCTGACATCGGCCACACGCGCCAAGACCCATACTTGCAACCTCCTGAAGCTCCGCAATGCTGACCGACTTCTTGCCGGATACTCCCTCCATAATCGGAATGCGTTCCTCCTGATGCTGAGTACAGCCCACAGCGAACAGCAACACCGCGCAGAGTAGTGTGAGAGGTTTCATCGTCATCTCCCTGCTATGCCTTCGACCTGATACGCCTCGATACCAGGGATGGCGTTTGTCGGGTCGGATTTTAAACTATAAAGCTTCATCGTCGGCACCTCCTATCCATTCTGTTTGATTAGGGTCTGGGATCACGCAGTTTAAAAACTCGGCCGCCCATCGTTGGATCTTCCCGACGTACTCCTGAAACTGTAAAGTGTCAAGATTTGTCGTCGAACCCCCGATGATCTTTTCTTGTCCGGCGATACTCAACCGTATCGGGTTGAACTCCACCTTGCAGTATTCGTGCATCTCTTCGGGGGTGTGTCCGGTTGTCTCTGAAAGGTTCTTGTATACCACCCCGAACAGATAACGGTTTTGATTCGTCGTGCGCTTCGGACGATGGGTTGCCAGAAGCATTTGGAATACTTTGCCCTCGTTCTTCTCAAGGAAGGCGAGATACCGGAACCTGTCGCCCTCCCAGAAGATAGGCTCTCCGTTCACCACGCGACCGCCAAGATGCGATTCCATCAGAAGGGGAGATCGTCGTCGGGTTGTCTCGTCGCGCCGGGTTTCGACGTCGCTGGCGGTGCGCTCGCGGGTGCGCCATCCTTCGGGATGTACACCTTCCAGTCCTGTCGGCCCTCTTCGTTCTTGCGGAGGAAGAAGGTGTCCGCGTCATCTTTGCGCTGGCCGAAGTTGACTTTTGCGCGACACTTCAGACAGACGATTTCGGTGTATTTGTATTCCTGCGCGACGTGGGACGAAAGGACGAGGTTGTCCGAATCGCAAAGTCCGCACTTGGGTACATCGGGGAATGAAATCTTGCCGGACTCCATTGCCAACTCGTAGAGGTTTCGGCCTTCGACCTGAAAGGTATAGTTCCGAAACCCGATCTTCTTGCTGAACGACATTCTCATAACTTGTTGCTCCTTATATAGTTAGATACCATAACGCTTCGCGAATGCCTCTCGCGCCTTGAGGAACATCTGTTTGAATTGTCCTATCTCGCTTGAAAGTACCGGCTTGGAAAATCCCTGTTCCGTTTTCCCATTGGCCGGGATTAGGGCCATCTGCTCAAAGGGTTCCGCGCCGCTTTCTTCAAGGGCGAGGATGTACGCCGCCGTCTGCTGAAAGTGTTTCACCTTGTCCGGGGTGCGCTTCACATCGGCAAGGGTTCTCTTGTCTTCGTGGATGCAGAAGGAAATGTCCGGCGTTCCCGCAAACTTATACTTCAGGGACTTGACCGGGATTCCAACCTCCATCCGATCGAATGGATATTTCTTCAGGAATGCGGGGAAGTTCCAGTCGTTCCACGTCAGGCCAAGAGAGCCACCTTTGAGAATTACGAGATGAACGTAGGAACCCTCGATCTTCTCGGCGTTCTCCCATTTCCCGGTCTTGATGAAGTGTTCGACCTGGAGGTGGTAGAGAGAGCCTTGCGCGGCGTACTGTGAAAGATCTTGCGGCGAAACGTGGAAGTCTGCATCCCAATTCAGGATTGAAGTCACCGAAGGCAGGCCGTCGTAGAACCGCATATCCTGTCGCTCCCTCTGGATGCGTTCAACGATTAGCCTCTGTTCATCGGCCTTGAAATTGGCGAGACAGACGGCTTGAAGTTGGGCCTGTGCCTGTTCGATGGTGCCGTACAGATTTGATGGTGAATCCAGCTCGTACTCCACCTCTGCCGTGTATGCGGGACGGGCGTTCTCGAAACTTCCAACACTGATAACACCGGAGAACCCTGCCGAGACCTTGATTTTCATACGCTAACCTTTTCCATCAAAACACTCACGCGGCCCATTCTGTACGCAGTCTCTAAAGCCAAGCGCACCGTTTCAACCGAAAGCCCCTCCAATAATGCGGCCGTCACGCTGAGATAGGCTTTATCCTCTTCGCAAATTACATCCTTCTCCGTTTCTGACATGGCTATTCCTCTTGTGATTAGTTTGGATTCTCGTACTTCGAGACTAACAGGATCGCCGCCTTTTCAACAAAGTGGGAGCGGCTACGGAAGGTCACGCGATCCCTCTTGATGATCCGGTCGATGACCTTTACGAGCGCGGGGTCAAACCGGAAATTGAACTGCCTGTTCACGCCTCGCTTTGTTTTCGTTGTCATACCGTACCGTGTGATTGATAGACTTTTCTGCCGGTGGTGGTCACAATTTATCGGGGGAGTTGTTCGATGAACTTGCTAACATCATCACCATTGTATCCATACGTGCGTTTCGCCTCCGCTAATGCCTCAGACCGTACCGCCCTGTATGAGTATTTTTCGAGAGTGTGAAGACTGTCATTTTCAAACGGGGATGGGCAAGAGCAACCCGAATCTCTGGCCGTCCATAACTTTCCATTACGATCCTGCCATACGATCCTGATGTCGAATTGATAGCACCCATCGGAATAGTCTATCTCTGCGACAGTTGTAAGCCCGTACTTTTCTGGGTTATAATAAATGTTATTGTCCATTGAATCCTCCTACTTGTAGTGTGTTTCTGTAATATACAATGTATATACAGTATTGTCAAGTGATCGGGGGTAATAATTTCCCGAACGATACCTTGACTTCTCCCGATTGAACCTCCCAGTATGCCATCCTGCGGACTTTCTTCCCCACCCCCTCACCGTTGATGAACCAGTCCCCTTCAGGGTTGACGCTGACGATGGCGGTCTTGGTACTGGTGATGACCTCGAATGTCCGAGCGGCCTCAACGATTTCATGGGCCACGACTTCGACGGGGATGGCGATGCGGGTCACGGCTTGCCTGTCTTAATCAGGTCGGGGTTCTCGTAGATGTTGCCGATGACTTCCGCGCCAAATTCCTGACTGTGGATCCACAGTGGATGAAGCCCCGTGTGGCCCTTTTCTGTTCGGACATACCAGGCGTTCTGATTCCAATACACTTCGGCGGGACACTTTTCCCCCTTATTTTCTATCCCGAAATTCCCCTGCATCACCACATCCCCCTCGTAAATCTCCTTCCCACCCTTGTCCTTCAGGCCGGTAAACTGCATCAGAACGAATCGGTCATCTACGTCAATCAAGTCCTCGAAAAGATAGCCGTCCACATTGAAGGCGTTCGGGTGCATCACCTTATCCGAATCATCCCAAACCCGAAATTTTATCGGCCTGCTCATTTTCCCGCCTCGCCTTTCTCGTCCATCACCCGGCGCAGAAAAGGCGGGGGTTCTCCGGCGTTCACATTCCCGCGTATTCCAATCCGCGTCTCGTCCACCGTTTCGATGATCGTCCGAATGTCTGCTTTCATCTGGTCGATCAATTCGGCAATCCTGGCTAACTTCTCCACGTCTGTCATATTATCCCTTTGTGATTGATTAGGTTATTTTCAGTTTGTACCCGTCGATGATCCGGTACGGCAAGAGCTTCAGCGTGCCACGCTTCATCCGGCCAAACGCAAACGGGGTCGTCCGGCGGCGGGACATCAATGCACGCATCGCGGCGTGCCGACATTCATCGTGCCATCGCGTCGTTGCCGTCACCATTGTTCCCGGCGTCGCCCCATCGGTCAGTGTCGAGCGAAAGTACGGCATCCCCTTGTCGATGTGTTCGGCGCACCAGCAACAGGTGAATCTTTCGCTGGCGGATTTGATGTGCATGATGTTGCTTTCGGTCATCGCTTCACCTGTGCGCAGATGTCCTTCCAACAATCCCGGCAGTATCGCTTGCCGTCCTCGTCGGTTTCTGCATCGTCGGGGTCGATCACTTCACCGCAATCAATCCCGGTAGCGCAGAAGATGTACCCTGCATCTAACAGATGTTCCAATGCCTGTCGCGCTGTTCGTC
>Ga0247673_1000068_pt1 | contig 10521 bp, 9 predicted proteins | sample CNK14_metaG_FD_182722 | JGI IMG/M metagenome (GOLD analysis project Ga0247673, IMG submission 182722) | Soil microbial communities from Purdue University Martell Research Forest, Indiana, United States - CNK14 | ecosystem: Environmental > Terrestrial > Soil > Temperate forest > Bulk soil | place...
TGGACAGTCTGTCTTTCACTTGCACGTCCATGTACTCGGTGGGCGCGAGATGACGTGGCCGCCGGGCTGAGAGATTTGTTCGATCATTAAACGGCTGTCAAGCCGCCAGCACTCCAAAAAAAACAAAACGCGCGTCGCTCATCACGACGCGCGTCTCTGTTTCCAAGCGAAGGTAAATCTATTCGCCGAATCCTCTACGGCGCGTTGTCGGGGCCTCGGTCAGCTTCACCGGAACAGTCAGACGCCGGCCACGGCGAATCACTTCAACGTTCACCGTGTCACCCATGTGGTGCTTGTCCATCACCTTGTAGATGTCGTCGTTGTTTTCAATCTTCTCACCGTCGATGGCCACGATGATGTCGCCGAGTTCGATCTGCCCGTCTTCCGTCTCGACCAAGCCGCGCAATCCTGCGTTTGCCGCCGGGCCACCGGGTTGGGTCGCCAGAATCAACACCCCATCAGAGACCGGTAACTGAGATTGCGAGCCGAGCGATGCAATATCACGCGGTTGAATGCCGAGCTTTGGTCGCTGAATCGATCCGTTGCGAACCAATTCCGGAACGATCCGCTTAGCGATGCTCACGGGAATTGCAAAGCCCACGCCCGCCGACGCGCCCGAAGGTGAAAGTATCTGAGAGTTGATGCCAATCATTCGACCATGTGAATCAAGCAACGGCCCACCCGAATTTCCCGGATTGATCGAAGCATCAGTTTGAATGGCGCCTTCAATCTGTCTGTTGTTCTGCGCGCGAATCGGTCTCTCGAGTCCGCTGATAACGCCCGTCGTCAGAGTGCGATCCAGCCCGAACGGATTTCCGATCGCCAGGACCTTCTGACCGACGCTTAACTTGTCTGAGTCGCCCAGCGGCACTAAGGTCAACGGCTCTCTCGGCAACTCAGTCATGCGAATCACGGCCAGGTCTGTGTCTATATCACCGCCGACGACTCTCGCCGGGTACTTCCTGCCCCCGCCGAGACTGACCGTCAATTTCTGCACGTTCTCGATGCAATGATAATTCGTGACGATGTTGCCCTGGTCATCGATGATCGAACCTGAGCAAGTTCCCTCTTCCGGCTCAACCATCAGTCCAAAGAAACCGCGCACCAGCGTCGTCGAACTGATGTTCACGACGCCCGGCGAAATTGCTTTGTACACTTCGATGTTGTTCTGTTCGTCGGTCGCCAGGGCCGGGTCGGTGATGCTCGCCAGCGGCGCGACGGCAGCCGAGCCAAACGGCAGACGATTATAGATTTGTTGAAAACCGATGACGCCGACGACCGCAAATACGGCCGAAGCGAACGCGACCATCAAAATCTGTCGGGCTGTTAACTTATACATAAATTTGTATCTCCTGATGCCGATGAAAGCCGGTGACTAAGATGCCGTGGCGGTAGTTTACGGTTGCGCAAAGCGCAATTGCAAAACGCTTCAGGAGGGGTATCGGTTCCGAAATCGAAGGTAAAAAGAAAGGGGTAGACAGCCGCGAATCACGCGAAGAGCGTCAGGAGTGTGTGGGGCATGTGGCAGACATAAGTAATCACGGCCAGAGGCTGCGACCATCCGAGGGCCGACATTCCGGTCGCAACATGAACAAACATGATGGCAAAGTAAATTCCGAGAACGAGCTGCATGCCGCGGCGCGCGATGGTGAGATGTGCGCAACGATAGAGCACGTAAGCCGCGAAAGCGCCGATCGCCAGCTTGACCAAAAGAAAGGGCGCATCGCCAAGCCGGATCAACTGATTCATCAAGCTATTGCCTTCGCTCGCGATGTTGCTCCGAACCCACAGCAGCGTGAGCTGCGCGTCCATCCAATTCAACGCGAAGAGAAGCAGGCTTTTTGCGAGCGCGGTCATTAGTTAAGGAGAAGTTCCTTTCGCTAAAATTTTTTCAGCTCTGCCTTCGAACTGCGAAATCCCGATCAGTGACCGGGATTCCGCCGTCCGTACGGGAAGAAACGAGACTCGCTTCGTACTAACGAAATAAAAGTTTCAATCCCGTAGCGGTTCCGGCGAATGCTATCGCGCAATTTGACCAATCGCGCGCCATCGATTTCCTTTTCGGCCGCAAGCCTAATATACAATCCACGTGCCGAGCAACAATTAAATGGAACCGGGTTGAGCTTGAAGAGGGGCATCACAGTACAGAACGCACTGGCCGAAGCAACGGCTGCGCTGGCGAAGAGCGAGCAGGCGCGGCTCGAAGCAGGTTCGCTATTGAGTCATATAATGAACCGAGACCGGACATTCATACTGGCCCATCCCGAACATGTTTTGGATCCTGATCAGCTCGGTATGTTTCAGTTGTTGGTGGTTCGGCGTGCCGCGGGCGAGCCGCTGCAATACCTCACCGGACATCAGGAGTTTTTTAAACTCGATTTCGAAGTCACACCAGAGGTGTTGATTCCTCGCCCTGAAAGCGAAGCGATTGTTGAAGTCGCGCTCGAGTTGCTGGCAAAGGATCGTTTGTCAAGATTGGTGGACGTCGGCACGGGTTCGGGCTGCCTGGCGATCTCGATTCTTCATGAGTTGCCGAACGCGAAGGGGATCGCGATTGATGTTTCGCCTGCTGCTTTGAATGTCGCGCGTCGCAATGCCCAAACACATCGCGTAGCCGATCGCTTGCAGTTGATTGAATCCGATTTGTTGACGGCGATACCGCGCGACGAACAATTCGACTTAATCGTTTCCAATCCGCCTTACGTTCCGGATGACGATATCGATTCGCTGCAACGCGAAGTCGGCTACGAGCCTCGATCAGCTTTAGCGGGAGGAACCGATGGTCTGGACGTAATTCGCCGCCTGCTGCGCGAAGCGCCGCCTCGAATTCAGACCGGAGGTCACCTGGTGTTCGAGTTTGGATTCGGACAAGCAGAGCTATTGCTCAACCTGATCGATCGTAAAGTGTGGAATTTGATCGAAGCTCGGAAAGACTTACAGGGTATTCCCAGGACGATGGTGCTTGAGCGGATCTAACTTCAGCCTAGGCCGTCGCTGCCGGTACGACTGATGCTCGTCGTCGCGTCGAGCGCCACTGCTTGAACCCTTCGCGCACCAGCATATAAATGGGACGGCGATTTTCCAGGACAGTCTTGAACCAGTCGCGCTTGTTTATCTGCGGGAAATAAATGCCACGAAACATGATGCGCATGACCAGATGCATGGCCCGATCGTGAATCGACTTGTCACTAAGTGATTCGAGGGCGCGCTCGGTCCGCTTTGCGCTGTAGGAAACGGTCCAGGCTTTGTTCAATTCCTGATGCGTTTGCTTGATGCTTATCTTCAGAGGCCTATTCGCCATTTGATACGGTGCGAACTCCAGCCAATGCTTCGGTCGCGTCAATCGCCCGTCCTTCTTGAGGCGTTCATACAAAGGCGTCGACGGAAAAGGCGTGAGCTGTCCAAACACCGGAAGTCCCGCCGGCCAACTTTCGATCGCCTCGAGGGTGCGATCCGCTACGCCCGGTGTGTCGTTGTCCAATCCGAAAATGAACGAGGTCACGGCGTAGATTCCGCGCTGCGCCAGTCGATTCAGCACAGGCGCGTATTCGCTCGGCTTGTTGAAGCTCTTGGCCACGTCGGCGAGGTTGACTGGATCGATCGATTCCATCCCGATGAAGACCCAGCGACAGCCGGACTCAGCCATTAGTTCGACCAGCTCTTCGTCACGTAAAAGGTTCGCGCTGATTTGCGCGAGCCAGGGCAATTGCGCACCCGCGGTAATGATGTCGCGCAGCAGGGACTTTGTTCGTTTGATATTGATGGCAAAGTTGTCATCAATGAAGAACACCATCACCTGGCCCCGCGCCTTACGCGCGCGTCGTTTCAAACGGAGCAACTCTTCGACGATACTGTCATTGCTACGAAAGCGGATCGAATCGCCAAAGAATCCGGTCACGGTGCAGAACTCGCAGCCATAGGGACAGCCTCGACCAGATTCGATCGGGATGAGATGAAGCGACTGCCAGCCGCTGCCGTAACGCTCAAGTAAGCCACGCACCGGCTTGGGAACCATATCAAACTGCTCAAGTTCCATCTCTTCCCACGGAATAGTTGGATAAGGTTGCAGCGAAGGTTTGCGTTCTTTTCCCGTCTCATCGAGCGGTGCGTAGATCTCTTGCAACTGACCACGCGCTGCATCTTCGATAATTCGCGGCCAGGTCTCATCGGCTTCACCGAGGGCTACGGCATCGCAGTGTCGCGGGCCGCCGTCCTTACCCAGCGCTTCATCCGGCAGCTCAGTCACATGCGGACCGCCCATCACGACGGGAATGCCGGCCGCCCGAATTGCGTCAGCAACGCGATACGCCTTGGCAACCATGCGGGTCATTGCGCCGATGCCGACAAGGCCTATCTTCTCGCGCTGGATGTATTCAACGAGTTGCTCATCATCCAGCGGTTTGGCGTTTCCATCGATGAGCAGGACCTCATGCTCAGGCGGCGTGAGGGCCTTGAGCAGAAACATCCACAAATGTGGCATGAAGTTGCGGGTGATCCCATTGTCCGGGTTGTAAAGGAGAATTCTCATAACGCTCCGAGATTCAGCAGTAAAGACTTGGTTTAGAAGACCCGAAAAGCCGCCGCAACGGGGGATGATGAATCGACTAAAAAATAAGAGTACGAACCAAAGCGACTCCAGTGGAGCCGGACTATATCACACAACGTCGTGAACCGTACATAGGATGTTCTCCGGGGTTACCCCGCTCCGTCTCTGGCAAAACTGTTTAGACATTGTGCTTGGCAGCGTAAGTTACTGATGTTATTATCCGCCCCGTATTTACTTGCTGTCTCTCGACCAATTCCTGGAGGCTCTCCTTGGGTTCACCGAAAATCGTCTTAACCGCATCCTCTAGCGAGGCGAGCGAGTGGCGCCACAGCATCTGGCAACAGATGCTCTCGGCGACGATTCCCGCTAAGTTCGGCGCGCGGTGGATACCTGAAGAGTCGCTCAAGAATGAATCCTGGCCGGATGGTCGGGCCAAGTATGTCCCCAACGGACTGCGCATGGTCGAGACGCTGCTGCTGCGCGAGTATGCGGAAGAAGACGTCGTGGTTTGTTATCACGAGTATCTGGAAAGATTCGTCGGGCCGGAAACGAAAGTCATTGCTATTCACGCCCACAATCCGCTGGGCATCTCGTATGCGACGGATGTTTATTCAAAGATCGCCGGCAAGAACCTGATTCCCGTCAACGCTGCGGAATTTCTGAAGATCGTCACGCATCCCGTCATCAAGAAATATCGGCCGAAGATCGTGATCGGCGGACCCGGCGCCTGGCAACTGGAGCGCGCGAACCGGCTCGATGAATTCAACGTCGACTATCTAATCGACGGTGAGATCGAGCGCGTCTTCAGCGAATTGTTTAAGCGCATGATGGACGGCGATCCAACGCTGGAGCGCATCATCAAACTTCCGAAGAGCATGCAGCCGACGGTCGAAGAGATTCCCGTCGTGCGCCATCGCTCGACATTCGGCGTCGTCGAAATCACGCGCGGCTGTGGTCGCGGTTGCCAGTTCTGCGGCCCAGCAACCAAGGTTGGCCGTTCATTCCCGCTCGAACACATCCTCGAAAGCGCTCGCGTGAATGCCCGTGAAGGCGCAACCGAAATAATGCTCGCAAGTGAGGACATGTTCCTTTACGAGCAGAGGGCGAACTTTGAGACCAACGTGCCCGCGCTCGAAACGATGTTGCGCAGTGTGAAGAGCGTGCCCGGAATCAACACGTTGCAGATGTCGCACATCACGATGGCGCCCGTGGTGAAGGATCCGACTATCGTTGAGAGACTGACGCCGTTAATCGTTCCCTTCTCTCACGTCAAGCACAAGGAATCCACCGACGCGAATCACTGCATCACCGATCCGATTATCGGATTGGAAACGGGCAGTTCGCGCCTCTTCGACATCTTCATGAAGGGCAAGGCTTATCCGTACAAGGCGCATCAATGGCGCGACGTCGTGCTCAAGGGAATGGAGATTCTCAATAAGCACAACTGGTTCCCATTCTGCACCTTCATCATCGGCCTGCCGGGCGAAACCGAAGCCGACACGAAAGAATCGCTGAAGCTGCTCTACGATCTACGCGACGCCAAGGGCACATTCGTGCCCACGTTCTTCGTGCCTCTCGAAGACACGCGCATGCAGCAGAAGGACAGCGCGAAGTTGATCGAGATGACGGATCTTCAGTGGGAATTCTTCTACACTTGCTGGAAGTACAACTTACATTTCTGGCACGGTGGAGGTACCGCAAACATGAAGTTCTCTCTGGGCGTGCCGATCTACTACTACATGCTCGGCCGCAAGCTGTTCGGTAACGGAATCAAGTATCCGCTATACCGGTTTGCCGGCGTGCCCGATCGCTTCATGCGCAAGCATCTCTATCTCGATTACACCGGCCATAAGCGCACCAGAGATGTGATGCGCGCACCCGTTGACGACATCATCCCCGGATTCAAGACCGTGCGCGACCAGGGCCTCAACATGATCGACGCAACGCAGCTTCATCGCTTGGGATCCAGCGTCGCTACTGCCGCCGGTGAAACGATTCAGATCGCTAGTTAGTTCCAATCGAAAATCATGAAGGGCGCGACGAAGTATCGATCAATCGCTTCGCTCGCGCTCTTGTTGTCTCTGCTGCTTTTGCACGCTTCGTGCAGTAAATCCCTGTTCAAAGTTAAGCCAGCCGGCGCGCTTCCGCCGCTATCCGCTTCGGCGGCCAGTGCCAACGTCGGAGTCATCACGTTTCGCGCCGCGCCCCTGTTGACCGACGAAGAAACACAGGAACTGTTCGAATCGAACCTGCAGCTCGCCGGTTTGTTGCCCATTCGTTTGGAGGTAATTCACAACGGCGGTAATCCGATTGAATTCAAGAAGCTCAAGTTTCGTCTGCACGATGCTTCGAGTTCGGATTGGAAATTGATTTCTGCGAAGGCGGCCATCTCGCGCATTCTGAAGGCCAACGACGTCTTCGCCTACAATCCGAATTCGCGCAAAACTTTTGAGAAGGAATTCCGCGCGTACGAGTTCGATCTCAAGACACCTTTCGCATCCACGGAAACCAAACGCCAAGGCATTCTGATCTTTCAAACCGCGAAGAAAGAGCCGGTGGCATCCCCAAAAGAACTAACCCTAACGATTGAAGGCCTCGCTCAACCCGTTTCGCTGAAGCTGAACTAGTGTCAGAAGCCCGAGCGTTAGCGAGGGCCCCTCGCGTGGCGAGCCCTCGCTAACGCTCGGGCTTCTCACTGCTCCGGTTCTGACACCGTTAGACAATCGTCGCGTTATTCGTTAGATTTTCGCTTCCCCTAATCCATCTTCATAAAACGAAAGGGGCCGAATTCATGTCTACTGAACCACAACAAACCAGACAACCATCACCCGGACTAATATTCGACACTCTGAACGGCTATCAACGGAGCCAGGCGATTAAAACTGCCATCGAGCTTGAACTATTCACCGCCATCGGCGAAGGCAAAACTACGGCAAAAGAGATCGCGGAGCGCTGCGGCGCGTCTGAGCGGGGCACGCGCATTCTCTGCGATTTCCTGACTATCATTGGGTTCCTGACAAAGCAGGACGACAAGTACGCACTCACGCAGGACTCGGCGATGTTTCTCGACCAGCGATCGCCAGCATACATGGGCACGGTCACCGATTTCATCTTGTCGGATTACATCATGGACAACTTTGATCGGTTGACTGAGGCCGTGCGGAACGGTGGATGTGTCAGCGACACCGCCCTAGAGCCGAGTCATCCGATGTGGGTGCGTTTCGCGCGGGCGATGGCGCCGATGATGGCTCTCCCATCACAGTTGATGGCGCAGTTAGTCGATCCCGCGAAGGATACAAAGCTGCGTGTGCTGGACATCGCGGCGGGTCATGGCCTTTACGGAATCGCTTTCGCGAAACAGAATCCGCAGGTCGAGGTCACGGCAGTCGATTGGCCAGTGGTGCTCGAAGTTGCCAAAGAAAATGCCGCGAAAGCAAGCGTGAATAATCGATACCATACGAACCCAGGCAGCGCATTCGATGTTGACTATGGTACAGACTTTGACGTGGTCCTGCTCACGAATTTTCTGCATCACTTCGATAAGCCGACTTGCGAATGGCTCTTACGCAAAGTGCATTCAGCCTTAGGGGAGGGCGGTCGCGCGGTCGCGCTCGAGTTTGTGCCGAACGATGATCGAATCACTCCGCCACAGGCCGCTGCGTTCGCCATGCAGATGCTTGGAGGCACACCCGGCGGCGATGCTTACACCTTTGCCGAGCTGCAGGAGATGGCCGCGAATGCAGGATTCGCGCGCAGTGAAATGCATGAACTGCCGCCCACCATCGAGCGCGTGGTGATTAGCTATAAGTAATGTGAAGTGTCAGAAGCCCGACGTCAGGGAGGGCTCGCTGCGCAAGTTGCCTCCCTGTCGTCGGGCTTCTGACACTTTCTAAGGAATTCCCCCGATGAACGTTAGAAAATCCTTCGCCATCGTCATCATCGTTTGTGCCGCAATCATCAGCGCGTCGGCACAAACTGAGAAGTCTCCGCGCCGAATCGTCTTTGCGCGCGCGGCAACAGTCGGGCGCGCGTCAGGATACTTGCGCGGTATGCGCGACCGTGCGTTCTTCGTCGTACGACTCAACAGTGGCCAGCATATTCGGGTCGAGATCGATGCGCGCGGGCCGACGCGCGGCATGTTGATTTGGCCGTCGGGAAAGCAGGAGGGTGGTCCCGGCGGGGTGATTTTTGATGGCAACACCGACGAGACCGGTGACTATAAGATCTCTGTCGGCGAAAGCATGATGGCCGATCCCTGGAGCGGCCCGATCACCGTCAAAGTCGAAGCCTTGCCACGCGGTCAAGCGAGTCCGCACGACGCTAACCTCGGTGCGTACGCGGGAAAATATCCGAGCGATCTCTTTCGCCGTGTCCCCGCGATCAAAACTCGGCTGCGTCAATTGCTCGGCGCAAATTACAAAGCCTTCACCGATCGGATGCAGGTCGAAGTTCCGTTTGAGGCCGACGGCGACGTACTCATCACGCGCGGCTGCATGGCGCATTCATGCACGATCGAGGAAGCTATTCTGGCGATCGATACGAACGACGGCAGCGTCTACGTCGCCCTGAAGATGAACAGCCGCATCAACCGAACCTTTCCCGCGAATCGATCGCAACTGCCCGATGCCCTGAAGCGTGCGATGGCCCAGTAACCGGCAATCGCCCGCGCGTAAGTAAGGCGTTCGTCGCGATCCTGAAAGATGGAGATCGCCACCGGGTTAATACACACTTCATGCCCACAGTTTCTTTTGCATCAAACGCGCTGGCGATCGTGACCGGCTTTGCCTCGCTTCTTTTTCTCGCCTGGGTCGGGAGTGTTGTGCTTACGGCTTATGGCCTCTACCGGCAGAAGCACTTGTCGCGATTGAATGATTCGCGGCTGACGGCGAGCGATGTGCCGCTCGTCTCGGTCCTGGTTCCTGCTCGCAACGAAGAACACCGTGTCCTCGCAGACTGTATCCGCTCAATTCTTGCTCAAGACTACGGATCGTTTGAAGTCATTGCTATCAATGATCGCTCGACCGACGCCACCGGGACGATTTTGGAATCGTTCGCGAAATGCGATCCACGTCTGCGTGTAATTACAGGCGAAGATTTACCTGCCGGATGGTTGGGGAAGCCCTACGCCATGCAGCAAGCGCTCGCCCCCGCGCGCGGCGAATGGATACTGGCAACCGATGCAGACATGATCTTTGACAAGGCAGCTCTGCGCACCGCAGTGGATCGCATCCTGACAGAAAAGGGCGATGCGATGACGTTGATCCCGCGTTTTGAAGCCGGCTCTTTTTGGGAGCGCGTGATGATCCCGACCTGGGGTTGGGTGCTGCTGATCTTTAGTTTGGCCTATCGCATCAGTAGCCCCAAGACGCACGGAGCTGTCGGCATGGGCGGCTTCTTTCTGATGCGCCGCACCGTGCTTGAACGCGTCGGCGGTTACGAAGCTTTGCGTGATGAAGTAATGGAAGACGTGCGCCTGGCTGAGATGATCAAGCGTTCCGGTGCCCGTTTGCTTACGGAATACGCGCCGGATCTCCTCAGCACACGCATGTATCGAAACTTCGGCGAGATGTGGGAGTGCAGTACCAAAAACTGGTTTTCAGGAGTTAAGTTCTCACTTCCGTTCGCGTTGGTCTGCGTCTGCTCGATGTATTTAATGGCTCTCGTCCCGCCCTTGATTGCGTTGGCGTCGGCGATTGGAATAACGGCTGGCGCGAGCCCAGACCTTCGGCTCTTGATCATTCCCGCCGCGTTGTCATGGTTGCTACAGGTTATTGTCCTGGCGATGTCGAGCATCCGCTCCGAAGTTTCTCCGGCCTATGCTCTGACTGCTCCGCTTGGCCTGAGTCTGCTCTACGCGATGTTGTTTGATTCCAGTATCAGAATTACAACCGGCAAGGGCGTGACCTGGAAAGGCCGGCGAATTTATGAGCGGAGCGGGGTTCGGCCGCCGCGACTCCGCACTCGCGCCTGACGAG
>Ga0247673_1000069_pt1 | contig 10386 bp, 7 predicted proteins | sample CNK14_metaG_FD_182722 | JGI IMG/M metagenome (GOLD analysis project Ga0247673, IMG submission 182722) | Soil microbial communities from Purdue University Martell Research Forest, Indiana, United States - CNK14 | ecosystem: Environmental > Terrestrial > Soil > Temperate forest > Bulk soil | place...
AAATTCAATAACCGGGACTGAGATGGTCGAGGCCTGCAGGGGCTCCTCATTCATAAGTCGTTCCATTTCTTTAACCACCTTGGCCGAGAAATACCGTTCACCGCATCGAGAGCACACCTGCGCTGGAACTTTCTCGAAAATGAAATGAGAGTCGCCGTGATGCCTATATACGCTGACGAGCTTCTCGCGATCGTCAAGCATGCCGTCGCAATATTCACAAGGATCAAGTTTTGATTTCTTATTCTTCGATGGCATATGCGGTGATTATACGTAGGGTTGACGACGGAAGGAAGCGACAGACAATTTCAATTTCGGTTTCGACTCGCGACGCGGGTCCGCGAACGACAAAGCGGGTTCCTCTCGGATCCTCAGTCAATGTTGCTACCACGTCGCCGTTCAGAATTGCATGTATGACGTCGCCATCGGTAATACCGTCATCATCCATTTCGTCAAGCGCGTGGTTTGAGTAACGATATTGCCCTGTTCTAAACGCTTTCCTGATCTGAGTCAGACCAAGGGGCATGGGAGCCACCAATCTCTAGGCTATTTCTTCAACCACCCCAACAACCCATACAACACCGTCTCGCGGTTTTCTTCGTAGATTGCTTTGGTGAGTGGAATGTTCATCGGGCAGGCCTTCACACAGTTTTGCGCATTGCCGCAATTGGTGATGCCATCTTCGCCCATAATTGCTGCAAGACGCTCGTCGCGATCCATGGCCCCGCTGGGATGCATGTTGAAGAGCCGAACCTGGCCGATCGCCTGCGGGCCAATGTAGTGATCTTCGTCGTACTGCGGGCACGCTTCGAGGCAACATCCACACGTCATGCAGCGCGAGTACGCATAGCGCTCCATCACGTCTTCCTGATCCATTCGTGGGCCTGGGCCGAGATCGTACGTGCCATCGAGTTCGACCCACGCATGAACGCGTCTGAGGTGATCGAACATCTGCGATCGATCGACGATCAGATCGCGAACGTTCGGGAACTTGGTCATCGGTTCGAGTTTGATCGGCTGGTCGAGATTGTCGACCAAAGCCGAGCACGACTGCCGCACACGTCCGTTGATCACCATCGTGCAGATCCCGCAAACCTGCTCGAGACAATTCATGTCCCACGACGGCGGCGTCGTTTGCTGGCCTGACTTCGTCACCGGGTTCTTGCGAATTTCCATGAGACAGGAAATTACGTTGAGGTTCGGACGATAGGGAAGCTCGAACACTTCCCAGTGTTGAGGCGCATCTGGCGCTGCGCGTCGTTTGATGTGTATCTCGATAGTTTCCATAAGCAATTAGCCACAGAGGCACAGAGACACAGAGAGCCTGCAAAATAATTTAGTCCGTTTTCCCTTAATCGTTTTCATATCTCTGTTAGGCTCTGTGTCTCGGTGCCTCTGTGGCAATCAAGCTTTCGCGGTCTCTTTCTTCTCGTGCGAGTAATCGCGTTTGCGTGGCGGAATCAAAGAGATATCGACCGGTTCAAACGAAAACACTGGCCCTTCGCCTGAATATTCCGCGATCGTTGTCTTTAACCAGTTCGCGTCGTCGCGATCCGGAAAGTCGGGTTTGTAATGCGCGCCGCGCGATTCATTACGATTGAGCGCGCCCAGCGTGATCACACGCGCGAGATCGAGCATGTTGCGCAACTGACGCGCGTGCGGCAAAGCCATCGTCGCCCACAAATTTGAATCGTTGATTGAGATTCGGTCGAATCGGTCCGTCAATTCGAGCAGCTTTTCATCCGTCTCTTTCAGCCGATCGTTGTAACGAATGACGGTGACGTTGTCCGTCATGGTCTTGCCCATTTCATCATGCAGCTTGTACTGATTTTCGGTGCCGCTCTGCGCGATTAACTTGTCGTTGATTTCCTGCTGCCGCTTCGTCTCCTGTTCGTACACTCGGGATCCATTCGCTCCGTTACGCTCGACATTCTTCGCCCATTCGATGGCGGCAGGGGCGGCGATGAATCCTCCATACACGCAACTAACTAACGAGTTGGCTCCCAGCCGATTCGCGCCGTGAATCGAATAGTCGCATTCGCCGGCCGCGAGCAATCCGGAAATATTCGTGCGTTGATTAAAATCAACCCAGAGCCCGCCCATCGAGTAATGCACGCCGGGAAAGATGCGCATCGGCACATGCTTCGGATCGTCGCCCACGAACATTTCGTAGATTTCCAGAATGGCGCCGAGCTTCTTATCGAGCGTCTCTGCGGGGATGTGCGTCAGATCGAGATAGACCTGATTTTCGCCGCTGACGCCCATGCCGGCGAGACAAATCTCAAAGATTTCGCGCGTCGCAATGTCGCGCGGGACCAGATTGCCGTACGCAGGATACTTTTCTTCGAGGAAGTACAAACGCTCGTTCTCGGGAATTGAGGAAGGTGATCGCTTGTCGCCTTTGTTCTTAGGAACCCAGACGCGACCGCCTTCGCCGCGCGCGGATTCACTCATCAAACGCAACTTGTCTTCGCCGGGAATCGAAGTCGGATGCACTTGAATGAATTCGCCGTTAGCGTACTTTGTACCTTGCTGATAACAAGCGGCGACGGCACTGCCGGTGCAAACCATCGAGTTCGTTGACTTGCCGAAAATCAGTCCGGGACCACCGGTCGCGATAATGACTGCGTCGGCCGGAAAAGCTTTCAGCTCAAGCGAACGCAGGTTCATCGCTACAAGGCCACGACAGACCTGATGGTCGTCGAGCACGAGCGACATCATTTCCCAGCCTTCATACTTGGTGACTTTGCCGCCAACTTCATAACGCCGCACTTGCTCATCGAGCGCGTACAAAAGTTGCTGGCCCGTAGAAGCTCCCGCGAACGCAGTGCGGTGATACTTCGTGCCACCGAAGCGGCGAAAATCGAGCAGACCTTCATTCGTTCGCGAAAACGGCACGCCCATGCGATCGAACAAATAAATGATCGACGGCGCCATCTCGCACATGGCCTTCGCCGGAGGTTGATTCGCCAGAAAGTCGCCACCGTAAACCGTGTCGTCGAAATGCTCCCAGGTCGAGTCGCCTTCGCCTTTCGTATTCACCGCGCCGTTGATTCCGCCCTGCGCGCAGACCGAGTGCGAACGTTTGACCGGCACGACCGAAAACAGATCGACTGAGTGGCCGGCTTCGGCAATCTTCATTGCTGCTGCCAGACCCGCGAGCCCACCACCGACAATTGCGATTTTGATTTGAGTAGCCATTAACTCTGTCCGACAAACTTCAGTTTGTCGCTTCGTAATTCGCCATATCGCGGTTCGACAAGCTGAAGCTTATCGGACTACAGAATCCCGGGGATCAAACCCCCGGGCTTAATAAATGCAATCGCCGCGTTGATGCCGACCGCGAGCAGAAACAGTCCGATCGCGATGCATGCGTAACCGGTCAAGCGCTGGGCGCGTTCGCCGATCGTGATGCCCCAATCGACCAGGAACAGCCAGATACCATTTGCCAGGTGCCAAACGGTCGCCGTAATGCCGATAACGTAAACGATAAAGATCCAAACGTTGTGGAACTCTCGCGACACGACATCGAAACTTTGATCCGGATGATGCGCGACCGACAAAGTATTCAGCCCGGGAATCATTCCAAACCTGAAATTCAAAACGTGAAAAGTAATGAAGAAGAAAAGAATGATCCCGGTAACTCGCTGAATTGTGTAGAACCAATTTCGCGCGTACGGATAATAAAGATTGTTCGGCCGCGCCTCGATCGTAATCACCAACCCATACACCGCGTGATAAATTAGCGGAATAAAAATGCCGCAGATTTCGACGAACAGGATGTAGGGAATCGATTGAAGGTCTTTGACTGCATTGTTGAAATCAGCCGGACCAGTCAGCGCTTTCGAGTTGGTATAAAAGTGTTCGAGGAGGAAAATGCCGAGCGGCATGATGCCGGTTAACTGATGTAGCTTGCGCAGAATGAAGGTTCTGCTCAGACGAATTGCCAACGTGGCACTCCTTTGCGGGACGAACTCAGCAAGGCTTGCGAACTCTGCGGGATCGGATTAGACGATTGCACTAGCAAAGAAAATTATAGAGACGCGCGAACAAAATGCAAAGCGACGATGACCATAGCACTCCCTTTCCTGAACCGGTTGTGATCGAGATCACCGATGTGTTCGATCTGCACACGATTCCGCCTCGCGACGTAAAAGCAGTCGTCGAAGAGTACTTGAGGCTCGCTCATGAAAAGGGTTTTCTGGTGGCGCGCATTATTCACGGCAAAGGAATCGGCGTGCAGCGTGACATGGTTCGGAAGATCCTGGCGCGGACGCCGTTCGTGGAGTCCTGGACCGACGCCCCACCGGACGCGGGCGGGTTGGGCGCGACGATCATCGTCTTGCGAAAGTAAAGGAAGACCGCTTCGATCGTGCGGTCATTGTGAATCTGCGAGAGGACTGTATTAACCGCCTCGCTCACGATATCTCTCGCCGTCTCTTGTGATAGATTATGGCGCGATTGAGTTCAAGTTAGGGGCACATGCTGGATGCCCTCAGTCTCAAAAGACTCATATGGTATGCCGCTTCGCAGCGATCTTCGTATCTCAAACCGGGAGCCAATCTTAGATGAAAATAAATTGCCGCGTTTGGTTGATTGTGGCTGTGCTTGGAGTCACGCTGATTAAGACAGCGATTAGCCCTCACGGTTCAGTCTACGCAGAAAGATCTCGGAACGTCGCGGTCTATGTAGACTCGGGCGACGACCTTTTTTCGGGTCTTCGCTGGCGCAACATCGGCCCGTTTCACGGCGGGCGTGTCTCCGCCGTGACCGGCGCGATCGGTGAGCCGGGCACGTTCTATTTGGGGGCTCCTCTCGGCGGCATGTGGAAAACGACAAATGCGGGCGTTTCGTGGTTTCCGATCTTTGATCAGTTCACGCACGTCGACAGCATCGGCGCCATTCAAGTAGCACCGTCCGATCCCAACATTGTGTATGCCGGTACGGGTGATTCGGTGCAGGGTTCATCCGGCGACGGCATGTACAAATCGATCGACGCCGGCAAGACATGGACGCACATCGGTCTCGAGGAGACGACCAAAATCAACAAGATGGTTGTCGATCCGAAAGATCCGAATCACGTAGTCGCTTCGACGCAAGGTGATGCGAGCCATAATGGCCGGGGCATCTATCGAACGACCGACGGTGGCAAGACGTGGGAGAACACGCTGCGGCCGGAGAACGCGAACGGCACGCGCGATGTCGAGTACGCGTACGACAAGCCGAACGTGATCTTCGCAACTTCACAGGGCGGCGGCGGCGGTTTCGGTGGCGGAGGCGGCGCGCCCCAAGGACCTAACGGCACGGCGCTCTATAAATCGACCGACTCCGGCAAGACTTGGAAAAAGGTCGACACGCTGCCGCAATACAACGGCCGCATCAGCGTCGCCATTGCGATGCACACCGATGGCAAACGCATCTACGTGATCGGCACTCCGCTCCAGGGTGCATCGGGTCTGTCTCGATCCGATGATCAGGGCGCGACATGGCAGCACATGGCTGGCGATGAAACGCGCATCTCGAACGGCCAGGGTAACTACAGCTCCGGCGTCTGGGCCGATACTCAAAACCCGGACATCGTTTACACGATTGCCACCACCATCTATCGATCGACCGACGGCGGCAAGACATTCAGCGCGTTCAAGGGAGCTCCCGGCGGCGAAGATCCGCACGTCGCCTGGCTCGACCCGACCGACAACAAACGTATCTTCTTCGGCTTCGATCAAGGTCCGGCGATCACTCTCGACGGCGGTCAGACATGGAGCGGCTATTACCAGATCCCGATCGATCAGATCTATCACATCGCCACCGACAATCAATATCCGTATTGGGTGATGGGTTCGCAGCAAGACACTGGCGCAATCATGACCCGCAGCCGCAGCGATTGGGGACAGATTACCGAATTCGACTGGCTGCCTCTGCCTTCATCCGAGTTCGGCACGGTCGTGCCCGATCCGCTCAAGCCGACGACGATTTACGGCGTCGGTTATGGGATCGGTCAGGGTAATGGACTGATCAAGATTGATATCGCCACCGGCCAGTGGGGCAACGTCGCTCCAAATTTCGGCACAGACAGAAACCTTTACGTCGAGGGCCGCGATTTTTGGAAACGTTTCGACACCGTTTTCGAACCGAAGGCCCTGTATGTGGGCTACAACTGCATCGTCGTCACGCGCGACGGTGCGCAGACATGGAAAGCGTTCAGTCCCGATCTCACTACGCCGAAGGGTCAGCCGATGGTCCAGTGCGGCGCTGCACCTACGCCGACCCCGACGCCCACCCCGGGAACTCCAGCTCCGACTCCGGCCGGTCCCGCCGGCGGGCGTCCTACCTTGCCCGGAACGATCTCCGATTTCTCGATCTCAACGGTCAAGCAGGGCGTCTTCTGGTCGGGCAGCACCACGGGACAGATCTACAGCACGATGGACGGCGGCAAGACCTGGAACAACGTCACGAACTTTGCTGATCTTCCGGCGAACGCCAACTTCGTCACGGTCGAGGCCGGACACAGCGACATCAACACCGCCTACGTGCTCGCGAACATCGGTTTCGGCCGTGGTGGTGGTCCGGCTCCCGCAGGCCCGGAGCAGCATTACATCTATCGCACACACGATGGCGGCAAGACATGGACGCGCATCGTCAATGGTCTGCCGACTGACGAGCGCACCGGCAGTCAGGTGCATGTCATTCGAGAAGATCCGAAACAGAAGGGCCTGCTCTTTGCCGGCACCGAGACAACCGTCTACGTGTCGTTCGACGACGGCGATCATTGGCAGTCGCTAAGGCTGAATCTGCCGAGCACATCGATTCGCGACATGGTCTTTCACACCGATCATCACATGAATGACCTCGTGATCGGCACGTACGGCCGCGGATTCTACGTTCTCGACGACATGAGTCCGCTGCGCGAGATCGCCGCCAAGGGACAGCAGATCGCCGCGGCGCCGGCGTATCTGTTCAAACCGGGTGACGCGATCCGCGCTCGAGCGAACGGCAACTGGGACCAGCCAATGAACCCCGAGATGCCTCATGCACTTAATCCTCCTTACGGCGCGCTCCTCTATTACCACCTGAGCAAGAAACCAGCCGGCGAGATCAAGCTACAGATTTTTGACTCGGCGAATACGTTGGTGCGGACGATAACTAGTACGCTGCCGCCGATCTACCAGCGGCCGCCGTATCCTGATTACTGGTTGATGCGACCAGAGGAACGCGCGCTCGCGACGAATACGGGTACGAATCGCATCAACTGGGATCTGCGTTATGACGATCCCCCGGGCTACAACCCAGACATTAATAACCAGATGAATTCGTCACCCGGCGCCGTGACTCCAGCGCCGCACGGGCCGCTCGCGTTGCCCGGCACCTACACGGTCAAGCTGATCGTCGATGGCGTCACTTACACGCAAACTCTCGTCGTGCACAACGATCCGCGCATCGGCGAAAGCGCCGCGATGATGTCGGCGCTGCGGGCACAGATGAAACTCGTGCTGGCCGCGGCGCAGGGGATGAAAGACAGCTACACCGCTAACGAGGAAGTGGGTGCAGTGCGAGCACAGTTGGCCACGCTCATGAAACGTTCGTTGCCGCCGGAAGTCGCGTCGGCCGCGACTGCGCTGGATACGAAGCTGGCTACGGTTGGCGGCGCGCCCCCCGCCGGACGCGGCTTTGGTGGAGGCGGTGGATTCGGCGCACCCGTACGTGTGCCCGGCAGCGTGCTCACGTTCAGGTCAATCAATGGACTCTTCAACACCGTTCTCGGACCGCTTACGCAGAACGGGATCGACATGGGACCAACCAAGGGAGCGATCGATACGTGGGAAACAGGCTGCAAGGAACTCACCGCGACCGGGAACGCCTGGAAGACGGTGCTCAGCGCGGATCTCGTCGCCTTCAACGCTCTATTAACCAAAAATAACCTGACGCCGATGAAGATCACGCCGACCGCGATCTCGGCGCCGCCATCGTGCACGTTCGTATGGGCCACGAATAAAAGGGTCAGCGAGTGATCTGAAAGTTAAGATGTCCGTTTGTCGCACAATTCTTGCGCGGCGATCTGAAGATCGCTGAATTCTCAGCAGGTTTTCAGGGAATGGCCGTTGCAAGTGATGCTTCGGGAATCATTTCCGCCGTGGATTCAACCATGAAGATCGTAGCGGCAGCTCTCTTAACCCTGCTTTTGTCGATTTCATCTGGCCTGGCGCAGTCATCGTCAGGAAGTGCCAATCCGAGAAGTCACGCGCCCGTGCGCAGCATTAAGATTGGAAAGGCGAGTTTTCATTACTATGCAGAGCCCGAGGTTGTCGTAGCGACAACGACGTTCTACATCAGTGGTAGTGAAACCAAATCAGTCCTTTTCGATTTCGTCGCCCTCACGGCTGTTTTTTACAACCCAGGTCCGCGGCTGGCCACGCCACAATCAGTGCGCTTCAACGTCGCCGCGAGCACGTACCGCGATGGCTGCAAATATCGTGATCAGTATGCTGACCACTCCACGAATCAATTGCACCTAAATATTGTTGCTGACGAACAATCCGTGTTTGCGACTGACCTAAAAACGGAGCAGGTGGGCGAAGTGATGACGCGTCACGGAAAAGTTTGCAGCGAGCTCTACGGATTTGAACTCCCCTATGAAAAATTTGAGCGGCTGGTCGAGGCGCGGAAAGCTGCGGTGATGCTGGGAACACGCAGTTTTGAATTGAAGCACGATCACCTTGAGGCGATGCGAACAATGAAAACCGGCATCGGCCGTTATTGAGATGGTGCCCCCGGCGCGATTCCAACGCGCGACCTTCCGCTTTGCATTCTTTGCCGCGAGAAAGATTGAAATAGCAGCTGCGTTAATGTCGATGATTACCGACATGGCTAGATTTTGCCGAGACTGATTGCAGCACTTTCGCGACCTCAGAAATCCGAGCCAAGCTAACTGACTCATATTCTTTCGCTTCGTACCGCTGAATCTGTTGCTCCGGCATTCCCAGGCGTTTCGCCAATTCTTTCTGGCTTAAGCCTGAAGCGATGCGTGCCCGTATCAAATCTCGCGGTACTACGGAAATGTATTCGAGATCTGGAGGTGGCATGTTACCACTCTCCAGATCTTCATATTCAGTCAGCTCGCGGCGCAAAGACTCAAGTTGACTCTGCATCGCATCCTTCTGCGCTTTAATTAAGCGAGGGTGCGTTGTGCGATCGCTGCGCGATTCAGCCAAGAATGCTTTTAGCGCGTCCTCAAACTTAGCAGCCTGCGCTTTCGCTATACGATATTGACGTTCATTCTTAATCATTATCCATCATCCAGCAGCAGTTCAATAATTCCTTTCGGCTCTCCATGCTCCTTGTCAATCTGGAAAAAATCCAAGAAGGTCTTAAGCCGTTGAGGCGCTTGGGCCGGAAAGAATTCTGCTCCGAATCTCGTCTTTTGAGCCGCTCTACCGTTGTCAAAATCGAAGAACACTGAGTCGAGCGACATTGGATCTACGCCATCGATGTCCCAGCATACGTCGATGTCGTTTGGCAACTTCTTGTCTGTCACGAAACTGCCGTCTAAGAAAACGCGCCGGCAACCAGCGCTCTTTAACAAGTCCAGAGCTTCTTTCAATCCTCGAAGTAACTTGTGCCTTTGCCGATTACCTCCAAACCGCTTCGCTATCTCTTGCCAATTAGCACGGTAAATACCCTTAGGGAGTAACCCCTTCGCATCAAATTCGGGAATCAAGTTAGCCTCCTCTTCGGTTCAAGACAATTCTTATCATGGTCATTTCTCCTTTCCCCCTGTTGGCGCTCCGGGCGCGCCCATCATTGTTTTGGAGAACACGCGCTCTCCACTCATAAGCGTAATACTTATAACCATCAACCGAGACGGTATGTTGATGACATCCACCGTGACGGTAACCGTCACAGTGGATGGCTAATGATCTTGCGCGGCATTCCCATTCTCCTTCCGACTAAACGCAACCCAATAATATTATTGTGTTGAGCTGGGAAGTCAAGCACAACCTCAACTTGCGCTCGCCACCAATTTCAAGCATTCACTGTCGGTATCTCAGCGTAAATCTTCAGAGGCGAGGTCCCGATCAAAAACGATCGTTTTGTTCGAATTCATGGCCGATCTTGATCAATTGCGAATGTCAGTACGGGATGAGAGATGGTGCCCCCGGCGCGATTCCAACGCGCGACCTTCCGCTTAGGAGGCGGACGCTCTATGCAACTGAGCTACGGGAGCACACGCGAGTGCATAGTAAATCGTGAACCATGAATAGTAAACGGGAGTGGTCAGTGGTCAGTAGTCAGTAGTCAGTAGTCAGTAGTCAGTAGTCAGTAGTCAGTAGTCAGTAGTCAGTAGTCAGTAGTCAGTCGCTAAGAGATTCGACCTTCTTGTTCAACTCACAA
>Ga0247673_1000070_pt1 | contig 10378 bp, 9 predicted proteins | sample CNK14_metaG_FD_182722 | JGI IMG/M metagenome (GOLD analysis project Ga0247673, IMG submission 182722) | Soil microbial communities from Purdue University Martell Research Forest, Indiana, United States - CNK14 | ecosystem: Environmental > Terrestrial > Soil > Temperate forest > Bulk soil | place...
CCCATTTCAGGTAGCGTTAATTTCCTGCTCGAGCGGCGTCAGATTCGCCATGAGATTACGATGAGTAATACGAACGCCTTTAGGCTCAGCCGTCGTTCCGGAGGTAAAGACGATCTCTACGGTATCGTCATAGCCGATCTCAGTTGTGGAATAGGGTTTTGATGAATGATGCGCGATCTGTGTGGTCAGTTCGTCGAGCTCGATCACCGGCAGAGGTTTTGCGACCAGTGCAGAAGTGGCCGTGTCACAGAGTGCAAGCTTTGCTTCGACCTGCACTTGAACTCGTTCAATGAACCCGGGCTCACTCTGAAGATCAAGAGGCACGACGATCACCCCGCGAAGCAGACACCCAAAAGAAGACTGAAACCCACTCAGGACTGTTCCTGGCCCAAAGCAAGACGCGATCACCTTTTGCGATCCCTCGCGCTTCCAGTTCCCGGGCAAGCCGGAATGCGGTCTTTGCAATCTGACCGTATGACCAGCGCCTGACCCTTAGCCCGTGCGTGTGCGCGAACGCAGTCTCATTATCGCGTGACAAAAAATCGTCGAGGTAACTGGCGAGGCTTGTGCGCATCAGTGCTGGTATCCAGAATTGGCTCCCGTCATAATCGTAGAGCGATCCGGAGCCTACTTTAATTCAGCTCGGGCCGCCCACCGCACAAGAATCCATGATTAGTCGCAACTCTTATTGACGGAGTGCGGGTGAGCGCTCCGAAGAACGACCTTACATCAAATGAGGCTTCGTTTTCATTTTGTTTTCATGAAGGGCTGGTAACGATATGTTGGAATCACTTGGCTCATCCGGGAGCAGTGGAGATACTATGAGGGTTGTTTCAACGGTTGCCACATGACCCGTCGGCCCATCGATCAGCACGCAATACGAATTCCGCAGAGCTCGGGGTTGCTACCCTGCTTGTACGTACCGGTAGCGGCGCGGGACACGAATGCGATCGAGAAATATGTGGGCAGAATTTTGCAGGAACTTTCGCGGCATTCGCCGAGTAAGGCTTATCTCATTGAGTCCCACGAGCCAGAGAAGCCCGACGAGCGTTTGGCAATCTGGCGCCATCCCGGAGCGCTGATTCTTCACTACCCGCGCCAAGTGTGGGTCCATGTCGATTACAACGATTACCGCCGGGCATATCTGCGAGCGTTACCAGACATCGACGTGACCGATCTCGTTCTGGACCACGTGATGAATCGCCGAGTCGCCCGTCTAAAAGGGTTTGCTTATCTCCGCATAGTACCTATCTCCAGAGCAGCCAATTCGAGTCATGGCAGTCTCTCTGAAGGATGGGGCGTGGAATACCATGGCTCTCAACGGATGAGGGTAATCAATAAAGCATCTCAGGCCGCCGTGCAGTACGGTGACCTCGCTGACATCGTGAAAATGCTCAACATTCAGGGCGGGGGTTCGTTCATGGCGAACGTTAATGAAGCACAGAAGCTCGTGGACTTGCCGGGCGAGTTTAGCGCCGCCGGCATAGATGTCCCCTCTGACAAGATTTGAATGTTCTGGCAATTTGGTAATGGACTACAACGCTATTCTAAACAGAGTTATCCATCACTCGATTGGGGCAAAGATTTCCTTTCTCGTGGAGGAACTCCGACACTTGTGGCGCGACGAGTATCTGGAAATGAGCAAACGAAAAGTTAGCCTGGTCCGTTTCCGGCACAGTTCTTTCGAGTATATATACGACAACTATTCCTACCTCGAGGCTACCGGTGCGATTCCCTATTCCCTTGTTGAGGATCGACTGGTGGGAGTACTCGGCCTATCTGCACCTGAGGTAAGGATACGCGATGACTATCGCCTTAGAGGCTGGGTAGGGCCTACTGAGAAAATGTATGGGCGAGAATACGATAAGGGCCACTTCATAGCCCACTCGATTGGCGGCGCGGTCGACAGAGCAGAAATGAATGTCTTTGTTCAACGCCGAGACTTGAATCGAGGTTGGTCGTCCGAAGGTAAGCGATATCGTGAAATGGAGAAATATTGCGTCTCGAATCCAGGCGTCTTCTGTTTCAGCCGGCCTCTATACGAAGATCTCACGTCAAAGCCAGCGTCCTTGGAATTTGGAATTCTCAAGAGCACGGGTGATTTCTGGGTCGAGCGTTTTGATAATAAGTGATCTCTGAATAGCTATACCGCACGAGATCCGATCATGAAGGAGCGTATTGATAAGAACTTCAATTTAAAGGATAACCCTCAAATGAAATCCCATCTATCTGAAATGCTCTTGGACCTCAAGTTCCATGGTGACGAAGATCGCTTCCGGAAGACGCACGCGTTTTCCGAGGATATTGAAGCGGCGCACGCAATCCTTTTCAACCCGCGCTACGATAAGTGGAAGAAACTCGAAGCTTATCGAAAGTGGGTCGTTAACGGTCAGCCGTGTCTTTTTGGCAAAGCAGCCGCTCGAACAAAATCCGTCTTCATCTGCACTCTTGAAGAGCATGAAATCCTCCGAATGAAGCGCGGCGATGATGACTTAAGGGATACGATTCAGGATCATCGGCAGGCTTGGAAGAGGTATGCACTGGAAGGGTCGCATTCGTCCTTCATGGTTTTACTTCTCAGTCAGAGTCTCGTTACCAAAGCACCCGGTGACAAGCTGAAGGAGATTTGTCGACGGCTCTTAGAGTTGTATATGGAAGTGGAAGCCATTGACGACGACACAATCGTGCCGCAACGCGAGTACGTCTTTCTGCGAACGGGACCAAAGACATTTCTGAAGTTCGGGACTTTGCCAAACGTCTTTTGCGCGCAGGGTGATCGCCGGTGGTGGCACGATCACCGCACGCCTGGTGGCGTCATGATTACTTCAAACGCCTTAGGACATTTTGAGCTATCACGAGCTGCGTCTTTTGAGATCACAAACAAAGAAACAACGCACGGTCTCGATAATGCTATGCGCACGATCAAGAACGCCTACGGAAACGAGAAGAAGATTAAAGGGCTGACTCACTGTCCGGCCACACGATTGGTTGCGCGAGAGGCGTCAGAAGAGACCCCCATTCGGGAAGCTTCAGATCTGTATAGTTATTCACCGAGCCATTATCACGGCTTTTTTCACACTGACCATCTCGTGCCGTCCGTGTTCTTCTCTAAGGAGCGAGATCAGAAGGACCTCCAGGAATACGACGATCTTTCATTCAGATACATCTACGATCCTGTCGGAGACCCACAGGATCACAAAGAACTAATGACGGGCGCAGAAGCGACCGCATATGAAGTCAAACGTAATATGGATCGCCTGCCCGATTTCGTCGATCCTGAAACGCCGCTCAAATTCACGAGCAAACTCGATGGCAGGGTCGGCCGCTGGCTGGCTGAGCGACTCACCCAAAGACTCGAATCATAAGTCCAACTACGGAAACTCACGCACGCAATTTCAAGGAAGGGTGATGCTTTCTTAAAACTCCAATCAAATGCTCCTTGGCCACATGCGTGTAGCGTTGCGTCGTAGCAATTGATGCGTGTCCCAGAAACTCTTGAACAACTCGAATATCAACGCCATTGCGCAGTAAGAGAGTCGCAACCGTGTGCCTGAGCATGTGAGGAGTGATGTGACGTTCAATTCCTGCGTCCCGCTGGAACTGCGAAATTATGTTCGCCATACCCTGAGTTGATAACCGGTGACCTGAGGCGTTAACGAATAGCGCGTTACATTGATAGGTAAGTCTCGATCGGACTTCAAGATGTCGAGATTGGATTTGAACGGATTGTTTGTCCACGACAAAGGCAAGTCGGTGCCGACCACCCTTTCCCCGTATTCTGAAAGTCAGCTCGGCGACTCCGAAGTCTTCTATATTGAGGCTCGAGGCTTCGCCAACTCGCATCCCAGTAGCAAAAAGTAGATCGACCAGCGCGAGATTTCTCAATGCGCGGTAACTCTGTAATGACGCAATGGTTCGTGGAGCCTTGGCGAGAACGGAACCCTTTCGCGGAACATCGGTGACCGCGCAGCCGCGGCCCGCTTGAGCCAATAGATTTTGCATTTCAATCTGTGTTAGCGCTCGAGGGAGTTGCTCAATACGTCCCAAGCTGAGTCGTACGCGCCAGAAAGGTGATTCGCTCAATTCACCTCGACGCAGCCAATACGAACAAAAGACCTTGAGCACCACGATTTTGCGTCGCATAGAGGCCGGCGCATAGCCCTTGATGCGCATGTGGGCGGCCCAATTCTCGATTAGCACGGCTGAGACGGATTGGAGCGCCAGTTCTGTTCCAGCAAATTTGCCGAACTGCTCCAGGTCTGAGTGATAAGCAATTTTGGTTTTGGTGCTGCGGTCATTTGTAGAAAAATACCCACTGAGAAACTCTGAGACTGCCTGCATCAGTTGCATAGGGGCACACACCTAAACAGGTCCTTTCTTGGACTATCAAAATGGAAAAGCTTGTAGAGTCGTTTAAGCGGTGGGTCTGAAAACGCAGTCAGTCTAGTTTCGGTGCCAGCCAGTTTCAAGAGGCGCTAAGGTGGCAAAGACTACCCAGCAGTGGGCGAAGAAGAAAAACGTCCGAATCAAGAGGTGTTGCTGATGTCGTTAAATAGTTGTTCGAATCTTGTTTTGGCGCGATAATGGCCCGCTTCACCTACTACAGATAACAGAGAATTATTCCATGCGTATCCTCCTCCTAACCCTCACCGACGATCCTTTTGATCCAGCTGGAGTCGGACGGTTTGGCGGATCTCAAGCGTTCTTTTTTGATCTTTCACGACAACTTGTGCGCCTCGGACACGTCGTCACCATCGTCACGCGTCTCAATGATCGGGTGAAGCCTTGCTTTCAGTCGCTCGGACCAAATTGCTGCGTTCATCGGATAGCTGTGGGACCCGCTGCTGAGGTTGACCACCATTCGTTAAATTACCTTCACGAAGAATTGGTCACCAGCATACGAGCACTGCCTTTCGAGGCGCGATTCGACATTCTTCAGACCAGTAACTGGCTGTCCGGCGCCGTTGGATTGGCACTCATGCCGACCATTGCCGACAAACACGTCCACCACGTTCTGTCGTTGGGCCGAGCACGCCTGGCAGTTGGTGAAGAACCTTCGGCGCACGACGAAGCTCGGGATGAATGGGAGTGCCGCATATTTGCTTCAGCACACGCACTGGTTTGCGTGACTGCAGACGAACAGAGAACGCTCGAAAGGGCATACCCCGATGTTGCAAAAGGAAGAGTCACCATTATTCCCTACGGCCTCGACCCCGACGTCTTCTCACCACGCCCGGGCGATGCCTACGATTACTTACGTCGGTCGAGTAACGGATTCACGTAAGGGACTCCCGATCTTTTTGGACGCTCTGGAACTACTGTTGTCCGCTGACCTTCCGCCGTTTCGGGCCCGAATAGTTGGTGGCGGGCCGGCTGAAGCTATAGCTGTCGAATGCGCGCTGAGTCGGACCAATGGTTGCAGTGCTTCACTGCGAGCAGGCCGGATCGAGGTTTGGAGTCGCGTCGAGCGCGCAGCGTTACCGGAACTCTACAGTCGCAGTACCGTGGTGTGCATCCCGTCACTGAGAGAGCAGTTCGGCATGGTGGCCGTAGAAGCGATGATGTGTGGTACGCCTGTGGTGGCCAGCAGAACAGGAGGACTACAGGATCTGATTCTGCACGACCTCACTGGCTATCTGGTTGATCGTTTGAACCCCGTTGCACTCGCCGCTGCACTTGCGCAATTTGTCCGGAATCCTGGTTTGACTGTCTGGATGGGTCGCAATGCGTTGCTTTGGAGTCAAAAAAGATTTGACCTGGAGCTGATTGCTCGTCGCTACGTAGATCTCTTTGAAAGCTTGGGGCGAGGTTTGCAGATAACTTGTGACAAGGAATACGGGCCATCACAGCTGCGCGAACGGATCATCGAAGCAGATCGACCCTCGGTTGAACGACTACTCGGTGCGCCTCTGACAAAGTGGCAGGACGTCTCGTCTAGCCCGACTCCGAGTTTTGTAGTCAGGACCGAGAGTGGAAGGTACTTCGTCAAACTCCATCAGTCGCGTCCTCCGTCATTAAGCTGTTTGGCTGGTGCCGGGAACAACGCGCGTCACATGTATGACCCTGCAGATCAGATTAAGCTGGCAAGGCTTCTTTCGTCTGCCTCAGTTGTCCCACGAGTTATCTCTTCAGATAACCGCGATGGGATTCTGATCCAAGAGTTCCTTTTGGATGATCCACTACTCACCGAAGAACAAGCGGTGTCTCGGATGCTCCAAGCGTCAGCGGAAATTCAGTCGCTGGTAACGGTTTCGGAACCCGCGGGCGAACGATTCCTGAGTGTCTTACGCTCTGCAGCAGTAGCGAACAAGGGAGACGAGGTGGTTGCGCTTGTTGACGAAGCCGCAACTGAGCTCAGTTCAATCCTCCTCGACATAAAACCTCCTTTGCGACAGTGCCATCCCCAAATCGAGTTGGTTCGAATAGAAAACTATTTGCGCAAAAATAGCTGGGCTGTCAGACCGGAGTTTGCTGCCCGAGCGAAGTCAGTGGTTAGGTTTCTGATGTCTGAGCGGCCACTAGTGTGTGCAGTTCCGAGATTGCAGCATGGCAGTATGAAGCGTGAGCACCTCATGAAACGGCCTAATCGATCGGCGGCTGTGTGCGATCTTGATCACGCTGGCCTATACGTCGGTCCTCATGACATTGCCCACTGGTTCCACGATCAACATCTTCGCGAGAAGGCCCCCGCACCTTTTCGAATGCTGGGGCAAATTCACTCTCTGAGCCTGACGGACGACGACCGTTTCCTGGGCGCTGTTTGGCTCGCGGTGTTCCCGATCTTTAACGCCCTCTGGCGGTTTGCGCGAGGCGACTGGAGTTCACCTGAATGGGACATGCAGTTCTTAACGGCCTATCCTGAAGCTTTCCGCAAGGTCTTCACTCAGTCAAGAGAAAGCGCGGACGTCCTTCAATGTCCACTAAATACTTAGGAAGAATGCTGTCGAGCGAACTTTGATCACCGCTCAGAAGCTCAGAGGCTACCTTCCTTAAAACACGAACGCACTCAGAGTTTAGACTGCCTGGGAACACCGGCGCATAGAGATCGGGGAACAACCCAGCTCGCAAAGCAATGTTGATGAGCGGCAGCAGATGCCGACCTCGTTTCAGCAGATCGTCGGCTTTCCAAGTGGCCGACTTCAATACCGTTATCGTTTGCAGGTCGCGGGCCATTGCTTGATCCAGTTCACCCCTGGCTTCGTGCGCCGTAGCGAGGTTGGCCAGGACGCGCCAGAGGCGACGGTCGATTTGATAGAGAACTGCGATTGACTCCGCTTCGTTCAAATAGTGAAAAGCAGCCTCGACGTTCCCCTCTATTAGCGATGAAACGGCCAGGTTTAAGTCACACCTAAGACGAGTGTTCTCAAGTCCCTGCGCCATGGCGATCTCCAGTGCTTCCTCAGCCTGACGTCGCCCTTCGACCTGACGTCCGTCAAATAAGTTGATGAACGACAAACTTGCCAATGCGTGCGCCGTCCGAGGCAACAGCCCGTGCGCTCGGGCTGAACGGAGTTGCCGTCCCCAATGGTGTCGGACAACTCCCCAGTCGGAACGCAGATATACAGCCCCCGTGTTCGATCGCACTTTGCTCAGGAGTATCCAGTCTGATTTTTCACGGTGGTTAAGAGCCTGCCTGAGGGTTTTCAGTGATTCATCATTGCGACCTAACTGCCGGTAGCAGATCGCCAGACGAACCAAATTCTCAGCGCGGTCCGAACTTCTCTTGATGCCAAGTGCGGCAAACATTTGTTCGGCCTCTTCATGGCGCGTTACCGCCGCGACCAAATTATCTTGCTCAAAGAGCAATCGGCCTTCCATGGAAACAAGTGAGGCGGTGGCCGCGTGGTCGCCAAGACGCTGGCTCAGCATTCGTGCTTCGGTAAGTAGTGCACCACTCAGGCTGCTGCTTCCTGACGATACCGTTCCAAGACAGTTAAGGTTGTCGCGTAATACTGTCAGAGCATCTCTGTCTCTTTGTTGCCAATCGCGAAACTCTCGCCGGCATGCGGGCGCTGACTGTACACCTAGATCGACCCACGAAGAACTCAGCTTGTCGAACCTCGCCCATTCCGGATCGAGCGTAAGCAAGGCGATGTGGTTGGCCCTGAGAGCGTCAGCCGGTCGTCCTCTGCTGGCCTGTTCGTTAGCGGCCCGTCGTGCAAGATCAAAAGCCATATCGGCGCGGCCCGCTTGATAGGCTAGCCCAGCGGCGCGAATACGTTCATCTGGACCGTCAAGGACGCCGACAAGCGAATCAGCCAAGTCTCGTCGCTCAAGATCGGGTAACAACGCCAACACCGCCGCGCGGACAAGATCGTGATCGAACTCCAGGTTTTCGCGTTGGTCCGGTGAGGGGGCAACTAGACTCCAGCGCGCACATTCTCCGATCGCTTGCATCGAACTATCCCCGTCTGGCACCGCGATGGCATTTGCGATCAGCCGAAAAGGAAACTGTCGACCGTAGCAAGCACCCGCCTCAATCAACTTTCGCAACCAGGGAGGTTGGTCGCGGAAAAAAACCTCTAGCCGGCGGCGCGTGGTTTGTTCAAGACCATCGTGCTCCAACAGCACGTTGAGTTTGACCGGATCCACAAGCACTGGCGGTCCTTCGGGGCTCAGACTTTGGAGGACTCCCAGTTGTTTTAGGTAGAGTACGGCCTCGCGTAAGTTAAACGGGACCGTACCAACTTGCTTCACAATTTGCCGGACGTGTGTTTTTTGGAGACTCGGGGCGGTTTGCTGAAGAATGGCGCCAGCGTCTTGCTCGGTCGGCGGGTAAATTGTGACTATTGAGTCGTCCGCGAACGCCGACAAGCGCTGTAACCTTGCCAGCCATTCGCTGGTGATGTCATGGCCGCCCACTTCCTTCGCGGGCCGAGAAGTAAGTAGCAGGAAGACCTTTCCGCGACCCCACGCTTTCAGAAGTGACGCTCCTTCCTCAAGTAAGCTGATTACAGAAGGAGAAACTTTGTGGAGATCCTCCAATACGAAAACTAGACCGTCTTTGCCACCACCCTCCGCGAGCAAAGCTGCAAACATTTCGGCGCGCAGTCGAGCGCTATGACGAGCCGATTGAAGCCCGTGGCCACTGCAAAAGTCGGTTGCGAGGGCCTCGCACACATCTGGGGAGAGATTGAACTTGCTCAGCCAGCGGACCAGCGCTGGTTTCGTCCCATCGTCAAATGGAGATTTCGGGAACGGATATAGGCTTGAAAAAGTGCGCTCTATCAACCTGACGTCATCAAGAACGGTCTCTCCATCGAGCATTACTTCATGCAGCCCATTCTCCTGCCATTGTTTTCTAAGGCGTCCCACAATGAACGACTTTCCGAGTCCGCCCGGAGATAGCAAAAAACGTAGAGACAGTCCGCCCAGGCTGCGCCACGCGTCGAGACTGCGACGCAGGGCCGTTTCCGCATTGTCTTGGGGCCTGACCTCCGCGACTCCTAGTCCTTCTTCCGGGACGAAAAACACGTTCGTCGATCGCACCTGGATCGTCACATCCGTTCCTTGCAACCCGATATTGAAGCAGGAGTCGTCCCAGCGGCCGGGTCTCTCCGGCCAAATAGCAAAGACCCAGCGTTGACGATCCCCGGGCGAAAAAATCGCCGGAGCATTCGTCCTGCTGCTTCTGTGAACCTGAGCTGCTCCGGTCTGTCTTGGGACAATTTCTAGCGCGCTGTGAAATGGCCGCACAGACTCGCCCACACGAATGTCGACAACTGCAAACACTGGCCGGTCGTAACGTGCGGTGCACGGAGATGTTCCGCCGACAGCGTCATTGGGATCGAGTGTGTAAGTTAATTCCCCTCGAACCGTGTGGGCATCGGCATCAAACGGTACTTTCGGATCAGTCACCGAATCGCGAATTGGGGGCGGCTCAACTGAGGCGTCGTCGGGCTCGTTCAGCCACTTAAGCAGACGGGTCCCTGACACGAGGCTGAACTGGATGTTCAGAGGACCACAAAAACCCGCTAGCCAGTCAGATAATGGCTGCGTGAAGTCGCGGTTAGTAATAAAAATGACTTTGGTAACCTGGTGTCGAAACGCATCAACGACATGCGAGCCTAAGTCTGACTTTCCCACATTCTCGGTTTGTCGTTTTTTGATCTCCAGAAACACCTTAATGCTGATGGCGAGATCCGGGCCAAGCCCGATGGCCAGAATATGTTGAGCTTCACCGTCTCGACCGTCATCCTGCGAATAGGGCGTCTTACTGACCTCAATACCATATTTGGAATAAAGATGCCGAACAGCATCGACGGCAATCGTCTCAAACTGCTGCCATGACATTCGATGAAGATCGTCGAGGGTATATGGGTGGGGCATTGAGGATAATTCTCTGTTATCTGTAGTAGGTGAAGCGGGCCATTATCGC
>Ga0247673_1000071_pt1 | contig 10369 bp, 10 predicted proteins | sample CNK14_metaG_FD_182722 | JGI IMG/M metagenome (GOLD analysis project Ga0247673, IMG submission 182722) | Soil microbial communities from Purdue University Martell Research Forest, Indiana, United States - CNK14 | ecosystem: Environmental > Terrestrial > Soil > Temperate forest > Bulk soil...
GGCGGGCTGGGCCGTCTACGAAGAAGCGCGCAAGGGCGGCGCAATCATTGCCACGGCCCACGAGCATTCTTACAGCCGCACGTATCTGTTGAGCAGCATGATTAATCAAACGGTCGCCAGCACTTCGAATACGCTGGTGCTCTCAAAGGGAAACACGTTCGCGTTTGTGTCGGGCCTGGGGGGCGCCAGCATCCGCGATCAACTTCTGACCGGCAATTGGTGGGGCAGCATCCTGGCGGCAACCTGTCTCACCGGAGATTCGGTTTGCCAGACGACTACCAATCCGGGCGCGCTGTTTGGAGTTTTCAACGTCGACGGTCAACCGAACAAAGCCTTGTTCTATTTCAAAGATACTTCCGGCAGAGTCACGGACAGCTTCACGGTTATCAGCAATGTTGAGACGCCAGGCATCACGACGATGTCGCCGTCTTCAGTCGAAGCTTCGACTGGATCTTTTACATTGACAGTCGACGGAGTGAACTTTGGCAATCAAACCGTTGTTCGTTGGAACGGCGCTGACAGATCGACCACAACCGTTTCGCCAACCCGATTAACGACGACGATCTCGGCCGCAGACATTGCGAACCCGGGTACGGCGACGATTACCGTGTCATCTCCCGGCGGCAGTTCAGACCCGACCTCATTCAACATCACACCGGCGCGCGTGATTGGAAGTATTAGCGGACTGTCTCCGGCCACGGCGGAAGCCGGAATGGAGGGATTCATAATAAATGTTTACGGAACGAATTTTCTCAATAGTTCGATCGTGCGCTGGAACAATACCGACAGACCAACTACGTTCGTTTCGCCGACGCAGCTTGCTGCCACAATATTGATTGGCGATCTAGCGAACGCCGGCGTAGCGCAGGTGACCGTTTCAAACTCTGAGGGTGTTTCCAACTCGATGCCGTTCACGATAGGGCCACCGTCGATTAGGGTGTTTACCCAAACGGCGTCCGAACGCGCGATTGCTTTGGACTCCGTGACTTTTGTTCGCGATCCGTTCCTCGCAACAACTTCAAACAACTTCAGCGGTGACAGGCGAACGCGCGTGATGTTGTTCTCGCCTAATCTGACGCTCTTTCCCGGCGACGATTTCTCGAAAATCACCGCTCGTGCCGAGACCTCACTGCATGCGATCTATCCGCTCACTGTCGAGTTTGCTGGACAACTTGCGCAGCCGAACTCTCTCATAGAAATCGTCTTCCGGATTCCTGACGAGATAAGCACGAACGATTCATTCTGGGTGACGATCTGTTACCGCGAGGCAGCTAGCAACCGCGTCCTCATCGTGTTGAAGACGGCAAACTAAAGCTTTAATTGCTTCTGGTCTGCTTTGACGGATTCGTAAACCGCACTCACTAGCTCCACCGACTTAAGTCCGTCAAAGGCAGTTACCAGCGTAGGAACCCCAATCACAATCGAATCGATGAACGCACGGTCTTCCTGCGCGTATCCCCACTTTTCTTCCTTCGCGAGCTGGTGCATAGATCGTTCGACGTGTTTTCCGTCAAGCCCTTCACTGTAAACCAGGCCCTCCATCTCGCGCGTGACGATCGTCGCGTGATGGCAAAAGACTTCAACGCGTTCGAATGGAAACAGCCAACTCGCGTCAGCGGACGAAGCCATCGTCGCGTGCATTCCGTTCTCAAAAGTGAAGAGCATCGAGAAGTCGTCCGTCTCAGCGTATTCATGCGACGAGCCGATTGCCCGCACGCTCGCGACTTCGCCAAACAGAAATCGCATCATGTCGAACATGTGAATCGTCGTCTCGAACAGAAAGCCGCCAGTGATTTTCGGATCGCCAGTCCATTCCGGATTCAGCAACTCGCCGCGATTCATTTTCACGTGGGCCGAATGCGCCTGGTGAGTTTCCGTCAGCATTCGCTTCAACTCTGCGTAGACCGGAGCGAATCGACGATTGTGGCCAACCTGGAAAACACGATCGCTTTTCTCCGCGGCGTCCAAAACGCGCTCCGCATCCGCGATGCTCGTGGCCATCGGCTTTTCACAGAAGACGTGCTTTCGCTCTTCGGCCGCGAGAATCGCAAGTTCGGTGTGTTGAGTGTTTGGAGTCGTAATGTAGATCGTGTCGCACACGGAGAGCACTTCAGCGACGCTGTGCGCGACTTTGGCGCCGACTGAACGTGCGAGTTGTTCGGCGCGCGACTTCGAGATGTCATAGATGGCCGCAACCTGTACTCGATCGTCACGCGCGAGGATCGATGCGTGGACTCCGGCAATATAGCCGGCGCCAAGAAAACCGATTTTGAGTTTGGACATGTTGTTTTGTGTCAGAAGCCCGACCGTCAGGGAGGGCAAGTTAGGAGACGAGCCCTTGCTAACGCGCGGGCTTCTGACACGCTAGGCTCCGATGACTTTCTCCGCCGCCGCCTTCGCTTCACGCGCCAACTCAAACGGATCGCGTTCCCAATATTCAGGTCGAAAGATTTCCACACTCGCGTTCGAGTCATAGCCGATTCTGCGAAACGCAGCGATTATTTCTTTCAAAGGCAGGATTCCCAGGCCTGGTAACAGCCGGTGCGCGTCGGCGAGCTGTTCGCGCGGCAAATTCTCAGCGTCATCTATGTGAAAAATCAAAAGCCGTTTTGCATCGATCGCGTCGATCATGTCGATGGTCGAGCCGCCTGTATAAAAGTGAAAACTGTCGATGACTAAACCGATGTTCGCGCGATTCACTTTCTCAACAATCTCATCGGCCAGGTCCAACTTCTGCACACTACAATCTTTCTCGCCCAGGAACTCGAATGCCAGCCCGACGCGGGACCTTTCCGCGATCGAAGCCAGGTCGCGCAGCACCCGCACGGATTCTTCGATTATTTCGGAGCTGCTAGTCATTTCAGGCAGAAGCTTGCCCGGCACGACGACTATGTAAGGACACTTGATAGTCGCCGCGATCGCGCAGAGCTCTTCGCATTCAGCTTTGATTCCCGCGTACGTCTCTGCGTCGCGAAAGGTGATGTGTTCGATCGAGTTAATGCTCAACGGCTTGACGCCGCTTTCATCAAACAGCGCTTTCAGATCCGCCGGAGAATTGCGTTCGAGGAACCTTCGCAGTTTGGCCGCCCAAATCTCCACGTACTCAAATCCCGCTGCGGCCGCCGCGCGAATATCCGTCGGCAAATCCGCCTTCATCGTGGTCGCGCCATTAAGTGACAGTTTCATTTTGAGGGTGATGGATGAGACGGCTGAATCTACTTCTCGTAATTCGGCTGTTCCTTGTCGCGGTAAATCAGCTTGGGTTTGCTGGTCGCTTCGCCCTTGGGAGAACTGAAATCGATGGTGAACTCGTAGATATTGCCGCCTTGTCCTTTGCGGTATTCGATCTCTTTGTTGCGTTGCTCAGTGGCTTCTTCGCGCGTTGCATAATTTGCATAAGACACATCGCCATTCAATTTCACTCCCTGATCGTCGTAATCGATGGCGATGCCCCGCTTCTCGGCGGGGTCCATCACGTTGGCGTTGAAATAAGGAATGAACTTTTTCTGCACGAGCGAGTAAGTGGGCACATCCTCGGGCTGAACAATGACAGTAGACATATACCAGCGACGCTCTTCCGGGTGTTCGCTGCTGGTTTCAACGTTGGCAAGATGTACCGTCGTTTCAACTTCAACGAATTGATATGCAGCATCAATCGATCGCTTAGCAGCGGCGCGCTTTGTTGTAGCAGGTACAAGCGATAACGCCAGGGTCGCGACAAAGAGAATTGTTCTAAATCGCATCGTGGTCTCCTTCTTGGCCGTGAAGTTATACCGCGTGACGGCAGCGAAGTAAAAACAAAAGCCGGAGCACGATGGCTCCGGCCTTTGCCTCTTTAAGGATTAATGATCGAGGTTAGCTTTGGGTGGCGTCGGCTTCTGCCGCAGCTCTTTTCGCAGCAGCTTTACGCTTACGTCGCGCAGCGCCTGCGAGTCCGGCCAAACCTGTGCCGAACAGAACCATCGTTGCTGGTTCCGGTACGGGCTGAGACTCAGCGGCGAAAGAAAATCTCTCAGGACCGCCGTTTACGTTGTTCATCGAAGCCGTCAAGCCCAATCGCAAATTCGCGTCGGCAGCCATCGCAGCTTGTAATCTTGCGGCTGCGGCATCATCCAATCCAAACGCGTAATCTGAGTTCGCGCCCTGGCCATGTCTGAATTGATCGAGTGTTACCGGCGCGCCATTAATCAGGTCTGCGCTGAAGACAACATTGCCGGCCGAATCATAGGCATTGAGCTGAAGTGAATTGAACGTGATCGGCATCTTGTCGCCACCGTTGGCTTCGTTGATGTTGACGAGCACGCGCAAGTCGGCGGCCCTGCCAATCCCGAGGTCAGTCAAAGAGACCGTGTTCTGGTGGGGTCCCGCGCTGGTATCGCCGAACCAAACGTCTTGGCTTCCGTCCCAGCGAACGCCGCCGGATTCGGTCGTGTTATTGCCGGAATGCTGAAGATTCAGGGATGCCAAAGGTGGCACCAACTTCTGGATCTGTGGACTCACCAGCACCAAACCGTCCGCGTAAGCACTTGCGCTGAAGCAGCCGACCAGCACCAGCGCTGCACAACCAACGATTAACTTCGATAAGATTCTCATTCGTTCGCTCCTTTTTTTTGCAGAGCAATATTGGGGGGCAATACCCAACGATGCTCTTAGCCTTCACCTTAGAAAAAGCGCGAAAGTACCCAACGTTCCAGAAGCGGATAGAAGTAATTTTCCAGAATTATTCCGTGTCGGAATCCCGAGCTTTCTTCCTCTCCCTCCAAAGAGAGGAGCGAGGTGAGGGTGCGAAGCATAGCGAGGGATCAGGTGAAACCCAACTTCGCGATTGATCCGGTCGCCTCCACCCACCCGCGCAGGCTGCCCGTGGGGACCCCGGCCCGGTCGTCATATTTGATCAGCCGAATGGCTTATCAATCGAAGGGCTCTGCTCAGTGAAGAATTTCGCTCCACTCTCAGTGATGTAGAGACAGTCTTCGAGGCGGATTCCAAACTCGCCGTAGATCACAATCGTGGGTTCGTCGCTAAAGCACATGCCGGGTTGAATCGGAGTCTTGTTGCCACGCACAAAATTCGTCCATTCATGACCATCAAGGCCGATACCGTGGCCCGTGCGATGCGGCAAGCCGGGTGTCTTGTAATTGGGACCGAAACCCGCGTCGGTGATTACTTTACGCGCGGCGGCGTCAACGGATTCACATGCCGCGCCAATCTTCGCCGCAGCGAATCCCGCATCCTGCGATCTCTTTTCCAAATTCCAGATCTCGCGCTGACGATTCGTTGGTTTACCGAAGATAAAGGTGCGCGTGATGTCTGATTGATAACCTTCGACGCTGCAACCGCCGTCCATCAAAACCACATCGCCTTCCTCCAGCGTCTGGGGCGTGCTGCTGCCGTGCGGGAACGCTGTGTACTTGCCAAAGCTGCAAAAGATGCCGCCCTGCACGCCAAGGTTGTTGAGCGCGGTCGCGCAATTGCCGGCGAATTCTCCTTGCGGCATGCCGTCGCGCATCGTGGCCCACGTCGCGCGATAAGCCATCAGCAGCAAGTCGTTGGATTTTTGCAGCAGAGCAATTTCTGCCGGCGATTTGAACATGCGACAGCCGGCCGTGATTGGCGTCCCGCTGACAAATTCAAGCTTCGGCGCCTCCAGACGAATGCCGTCATAAAGAAAGAAGCGAACGCGCTCCTCGATGCCGATGCGGCCGGCACGAATCCCGCGATCACGAAAAATCTCGACGACGCGTCGATAAGGACTGTCGTCTTCTTCCCACGTGCGAATGTCGTTGCCGAACTTGATCAATTCGCGGGCGCGTTCTTCTTCAAACTTCGGACACACCCAAGCGAGTTCGCCACGCTGCGGAATCACCAGCGCGAACATGCGCTCGCTGGTGCCCCAGCGCATGCCTGTGAAATAGAACATGCTTGAGCCGGGCTCGAGGTAGATCGCATCAATCTTCTGCTCGCCCATCAAGCGCTGCGCCTTCGCGATCCGCGCTTTGCGTTCGTCATCGGTAATCGGCACGACATCTCTTGTCATGCGTGGCAGTCGCTTGATCAAGTCGGGAACGTCTTGTCTCTGCTGAAGGCGATCGACATCGTCCGTGGCTGCGAATGAAAACTTTGGCGCCAGCAACGACGCGCCGACAACGCCGGCTGAAGCTTTAAGAAAGTCTCTTCGGTCTGTGCACATGTTTTTGGAGCGCGGACATCCTGTCCGCATGAGCGCAAAGCGCGAAAAAGTTGATCGAGCGGCGCAATCCTACATGAAGCGCAGCAACGATCAAAATGGCTTCGCGGCGTTAGCCGCGAGATGTTTATAGCACACCGTTTTCATTCAAGATTCGGTAAAGAGAAGTCTCGCGGCGAGGCTTCTCTTTACCTCAATTTCTGACAACCGTGATTCTATAAACATGTCGTGCCTAACCGCACGAAGCAATCGTGTACAATTCGCGCAATGCGCAACGCGGCAAGAGTTTCGCGGCTGGTAATTCGCCCTATCATTCTCTTAGCTCTCATAACTTGTGCAACGACCGTCCTTGCCCAGCAACCGCTGCGCTGGGGCGCCGACCCGAGTGGCGGCGCGCCTTACGTTTTCAACGATCCAAACCATCCCGATCAGTACATCGGTTACGAGAAGGAGATGGTTGATACGCTCGCGGCGGCGATGGGACGCAAGGCCCAGTTCATTCCTTCGGATTGGGAGACGCTCGTCTCTGCGCTGCAACGCAAGTCGTTCGACGTGATTGTCAATGGATTGGAACCCACCGCCGATCGGCAGAAGCAGATTCAATTCAGCAAGCCTTATTACATTTTTCAGCTCGCGCTCACCAGAAACGACGAACAGCAGATTCACTCGCTCGATGATTGTAAGAACCGCGTCGTCGGAACGCTTGGAAATACGGCGGCATCGCGTCTGCTTCAGCAAGAAGGAATTGCCTTCAAAGATTATGCTGAGCCGCCGACGGCTTACCGCGATCTCGAACTCAAGCGCATCGACGCGGTCATCATGGATGTGCCCGCGGAAGTTTTCTATGTCAGCAAAAGCGCGACGTTGAAGCGCGCGGGCGAGCCGTTCTTCCGAGGCACTTACAACATTGGACTGCGCAAGGGTGACGATGCCTTGAAAGCCGAAGTCGACGCCGCAATCGATAAGATCATCAACGACGGCTCTCTGGAAAGAATCCTGCGCAAGTGGGGCTTGTGGAACGACGCCCAGCTTGAACTCCAAAACGCGACGAAAACAGGAAAGCCCGTAAGTAGTCCAACCGGTTTTGACATCACCTCAGCCACATTCAACTGGCGCGAAGCGATTTGGCGTTTGACGCGCGCAGCGGTCGTAACGGTGCTGATTGCGTTTGGTTCGATGGCCATTGCAGTGGTTCTGGGAATGCCTCTGGCGATTGGGCAATGGAAGGGGCCGCGACCGATTCAATGGCTGTGCACGATCTATGTCGAGTTCTTTCGCGGCACGCCGGTGCTGGTTCAGTTGCTCTTTCTCTATTTCGGTTTGCCCACGATCGGATTGGCGATGCCGGGTTGGCTGACCGCGCTGATTGGATTGGGACTGAACTATGCAGCGTACGAATCGCAAGTCTATCGCGCGGCTCTCGAAGCGATTCCGCGCGGGCAGTGGGAAGCTTCTTACCTGTTAGGCATGACGCCGCTGCTCGCGTTTCGTCGGATCATCCTGCCGCAGGCATTTCGGATTGCGTTGCCGCCGATGACGAATGATTTCGTCTCGCTCTTCAAAGACACTTCGACAGCGTACGCAATTTCGGTCTGGGAATTAGCCACGGCGTATCGCGAGCTGGCGAACGCTTCGGGACAATTCCTGCTGCTGGGCGCAGCGGTGTCGATTTACTATTTGTTGATGAGTTTACCGATGGCGCATCTCGCGCGGCGCTTAGAGCGGAAGCTACAACGCCGCGAAGCCATTGAAGCGGTGGAAGCGGAAGTTGTTTAAGCTGGGAGCGCGGACGTCCTCGTCCGCAATGAGCGCGCAAGCGCGAAAAACCGTTTAGCTCCTAAGGCGCTTTGCGGACGAGGACGTCCGCGCTCCCGGCAAAGAGTTGAGAATGATTCGCGTCGCAAATCTAATCAAAAACGCCAACGGCACACGCATCCTGCGCGGAGTCTCGTTCGAGGTGCAGCCAAAGACGGTGCTCGGCATCATCGGCGCTTCCGGCAGCGGCAAGACGACGCTGCTGCGCTGCTTGAATGGTCTGGAGCGAATCGACGGTGGAGCGATCGAGTGTGCCAATGTCCAGCTTGAGCCTTCGCTTTCCAAGAGCGAGTACGGACGGCGCGTGAACGAACTGCGCAGAAGGATCGGCACAGTCTTTCAGCACCTCTATCTGTTTCCACACTTGTCGGTGCTTGGCAACATCATCGAAGCACCCGTGCACGTTCTGCACAGCCCGCGCCCCGACGCTGAACGCGAAGCCATTGAGCTACTCGACTCAGTTGGACTGAAAGAAAAGGCGCGGCGCTACCCAGAGACGCTTTCCGGCGGCGAACAGCAACGGGTGGCAATCGCGCGGGCCCTGGCTATGCATCCTGAGATTCTGATGTTTGATGAACCTACGAGCGCGCTCGATCCCAAACGCAGCGCGGGATTGCGTACGTTGCTACGCGGCTTCGTCGAGCGCGGGCACACGATGGTGATCGTGTCGCACTCAATCGGATTTCTTGAAGGCTTGGCCGATCAACTTCTCTACATGGAAGGCGGAGAAATCGTCGAGAGTGGAGACGCCGATCAAGTGCTTCATTCCCCTCGCGATCCCCGCACGAAGGATTTTGTCGAGCAAGCGAAATAACTAGCCACAGATAAACACGGATAAGCACAGATAAGAACCGAAATTCATTTTCTTCTATCTGTGCATATCTGTGTTCATCTGTGGCTGATTCTCAAACCAAATTCATCGGTGTCGGATTCTTCGGATCTTTCGTGTAGTCGTAAAATCCGCGCCCTGATTTCCGGCCATACAAACCAGCCAGAACCATTCGCTTCAAGAGCGGTGGCGGTGCGAAGCGCCTCTCACGAAATTCATTGAACATGATCTCGGCGATGTAGTAAGTCGTGTCGAGCCCGACGAAATCTCCCAGCGTCAACGGTCCCATCGGATAGCCGCAGCCGAGTTTCATGGCGTTGTCGATGTCGACGATCGACCCGACGCCTTCTTCCAGCGCGCGAATTGAATCCAACATGTAAGGCACGAGCAAACGATTGACGATGAAGCCGGTCTTGTCGCTGGCGCGCACGGGAACTTTGCCCAGCTTCTTTCCGAACGCCACCGCGTCTTCGTAGACGTTTGGGTCGGTGAGAATCGTGCGCACCACTTCAACCAGCTTCATGAGCGGGACCGGATTGAAGAAGTGCATCCCGATGAACCGCTGCTGTCTTTCAGCCGAAGTCGCGATCATCATTTGCGTAATTGAAAGGGATGAAGTGTTCGACGCGAAGATCGTCTCAGCTTTGCAGAGCGCATCTAGTTCGCGATAGGTCTTCTGTTTATCGTCGAGGTTCTCAATGATGGCTTCAATGATGATGTCGCAGTCGGCAAGGTCCTGGAACGAAGTCGTGCCAAACAGACGATCGCGCGTCTCTTTCTCTTGTTCGGCAGTGATCGTTCCTTTGCCGGCAAATCGTTCGAGCGATTTTTCAATCGACGCGAATCCTTTTTGCAGCAGCTCTTCCGAAACTTCGCGCACAGTCACTTCGAATCCAGCCATGGCCGCCGTTTGCGCGATGCCTGAACCCATCAGGCCACAGCCCAGCACGCCGACTTTTTTGATTTCCATAACGGTCTCCTTAAGACATTATCCGCAGATTACGCAGATTTCACAGATTAGAGAGTTAGCCACAAAAAGGCACATGAAGCACAAAAGAAATTAGGAAAAAGGTGCAGCGCTTGGTTCCCTCTCTGTGCCTTTGGTGCATTTTCGTGTCATGAATCTGCGAAATCTGCGGATAGGTCTTCACCACGTAATATCAAACCTTCGCGCAACCATAAAGAAAGTGACTGCGATCACCAGCAGCGCCGCAATTTGCGCCGCGCGCCACGCGATCGTCAGGCTCGCTGATTGCCCCGGACGCTTGTAACTAACCACTGCGGCCAGCGCGGCGCCTGACAGCAATCCGCCCATGTGTGCAGCGTTGTCGATGATGCCCCGAGCGGCGAATCCAATTCCCACGTTGAGCAGAATCACCGGGATCATGCCCGTGCCAAATGCGCGCTTGAAGCCCTCGGGCAGTTCGCGCCGATACTTTAGTCCGAATACGAACAAGACTCCGACTAAACCAAAGAGCGCGCCCGACGCACCGGCCGACGGCTCGTCATGATTCTTGATTAGAAAACTCGCGATCAGA
>Ga0247673_1000072_pt1 | contig 10360 bp, 9 predicted proteins | sample CNK14_metaG_FD_182722 | JGI IMG/M metagenome (GOLD analysis project Ga0247673, IMG submission 182722) | Soil microbial communities from Purdue University Martell Research Forest, Indiana, United States - CNK14 | ecosystem: Environmental > Terrestrial > Soil > Temperate forest > Bulk soil | place...
CAAGGCTCTCGCAGATGCCCGAGCCAGGGTGGAAGAGATTGCAAAACAAATCGCCGAGGCAAACAAGCCGGCGCCAGTTGCCGTCGGGGACTCTACCGGCTCGATTGCATTGAACAATTCCTGGACAACGGGCAATGCTCGGATCGATGGCCTCATTCGCTATTACGGAAATCAGCAAGGAGTGGATCCGTACCTCATCTTCTGTTTGATGTCACAGGAGTCGAAGTTCACCTCAGGCGCGACCAGTCCGAAAGGCGCGCAGGGATTGATGCAGCTTATGCCGGGAACAGCCGCGCGGTATGGTGTGACCAATTCTTACGATGTAGCGCAGAGCATCTCTGGCGGCACGCGTTATTTGAAAGACCTTCTGAAGATGTTCAATGGCCGGATCGATTTGGCGCTCGCTGGCTACAACGCCGGCGAAGGCGCTGTGATCAAATACGGCTACAACATTCCGCCGTATGACGAGACGCGAAACTACGTCAAGCTGATCATCAAGCGCTACGGCCGGCTGACATCGCAAGCACCAAGCGCGAAGACCGAACCGAGCACGAAGCCCAGCTAGTTCCAATTGCGTGCCGCTCAGATAATCTCGCTCCGGTCCGAATCAGAGCTTCCTCTTAAAACTCAATCGCTGTCTTGAAATTGTAATCAACCAAGCCGCGGGGTGACTTCGACGATCCGAAACTCATCGGGTATTCTGCTGCCTTGAAGGTGAAGGGAACTATCCGAAGTTATGTGTTGCTGATTGTCGTGAGTGCCGCCAGCGGCATCGCGGTGTGGGCCGCGCTTCGGTTTACTGCGCCGAAGCTGCATTGGTTCGCTGCATCCCCAACCCAACCCGCCAACTTCATTTACAGCACTGATTCCGATCGGTGGGCGCAGGCCGTGGCAAAGATCAAAGAAGATCGTACTCAGGATGCGAACGCCAACGTCGCGCTCGAGGTCCCGGCAGAGTTGCGTCACTATGAAGATCGTCACTGGTTCCTGGCGACGCAGGTCGCCGAAGTAAAGAAGAACAGCATTCAGAATTGTCAGGACTTCCTCGACGTAGCGGCGATGATTTCGCGCGGCGATCTTGTGCCGGTATCCGCAGTCACCGATGACTACGTGCTGTTCGGCGTCGGCGCCCGAGCGGATCAGGACGCGTTCACGCGATATGAGGACGATCATCCCCTCGCTCTTTACGACGAAACGCAACTCGCGAACGAATATCAGCGGCTCGCAAATCAGCGCTCAAACATTCAAAGCGAAGTTTCGCGGCTCCGTAGCGAGATTAGTTCTTTGAAGAGCCGCGATCGGGCACAGCGAAATGAACTGCAAAAGCAGGTTTCGGCGCAGCAACAACAGCTCGCAACGATTGATGATCAGAAGTCTGCGCTGGACAAAGCGTATAGCGAATCCAATCAGCGACAGAAGTTGTTCAAAGATTTCGAGTCGCTTCAGACGCTGGCGAAAAACTTTCGAGGTCGTTCATACGATCTCGGCAACGCAACGGATCGGGAAGCGTTGAAGGTCGCCATGCTCAGCTCAATTCGACCAGCAGCATTGAAAATCCTCGAAGAGGTCGCCTCAGCATATAGCCGCCAATTCAATCGGCCGTTGCCGATCAGCTCGCTCGTCCGGCCTGAGGAGTACCAGCACACGCTGCGAAGATTCAATCGCTACGCGGTGCTGATCGATACGCCGCCGCATTCGACGGGGCTGGCGTTCGACATTGACTATCGTTACATGAGCGCCGCTGAACAGAACTTTGTGATGAATTTTCTGGCTCAACTGAAGCGCGACGGTCGCATCGAGGTCCTGCGCGAGCGCGGCGCCAATTTCCACGTGTTCGCTTTTATCGATGGCGTTCGGCCGCCTGACGAACTGGTTAAAGCTTCGTTGGTCGATGTAGATCCCTCGCTGAAGGACGTGGAAAATATGGACGAAAAAGTTTCAGACACGAAGACGAAGCCTCAGAAGACGAAGCGTCAGGCGGGCATGAAACCATCTACCCGCAAGAACGCAAAACCGCGCAAACGCCGCTAGTTTCTTAGCTGCGCCGAACTCAAAATTAGGCAATGACATACTTGACGAATCAAATGGCGCCGAGATGTCCAAGCAAAAGGGAAATCCCCTCTCCCTTTGGGAGAGGGTTAACATACTTGAGTAATCCACAGCAATTTAAGCGTCACTTGAGTCAGTTGCGCAATCAGCTGCGGAGCAGCGGCCAGAGCTCCGGCCCAAGGCGAGTCTGCGAGCCTTGGGTAGCAGTCACCGTAATTTCGGAGCCGCGGAGCGGCGATAGAATTCTTGCATGATTTGTGCCTTGCGATCAGACTGAGTTAATCGCTGCACCGCAGCTCTGGACAAATTTTCGTGCGTAACCCAACGCTCGCAAAGCCTCGCGTTGGGCTTAACTCTCACCGCTGCTCCGCAGCTGGTCGCGCTAAGCCCTCATCCCCGGCCCTTCTCCCCAAAGGGAGAAGGGAGAAAGCCGCATACGAATAGGCGTTACTTGATTCGTCAAGTATGTTATTGCCCAAAACTAAACCAAAGCTCCGTTTTGGCATCACTCTTGCCGAAGTTAATCCGAATGGCGGTTGGATTGACCGATAAGCGGACGAGGGTGTTGTGCAATGCCTAGTTGGAAGTGTTCACATCGGATGAAGTTAGTACTGTTGATGTTGCTGGCGATACTCCTGTCGTCCTGTCAGGCGAACGGTCCCGTCACCGAACGGTCGGACAATCGGCAAGCGAAAGAGATTACCGAGCCGACAATCGAAGCCACGCCCATCTCGAAAGCCGACGACCAATGGCAAGTCGTAAGTTCCGACAACATCACTTTGAATGTGACCGCGCCGGAAGCCCGGTCGGTGAAGATCCTCTATCGGCCAGCGTTCGCAGAAGGGCGACATGTTGAGCTGAAGACATTGAATGCGCCGGCGGATTCCGCCGCGGGAAGGTTCTCGACCCAACTCAAAGTGCCTTCTGATTTTGCGGGCGACGTGTGGGCCGAAGCTTACTATCGTAACGGCAGCAAGAAAGAGACGAAGCCGATTTCGTTGACGGTTGAATCAATGTCGGCGGACGAGCTCGCCGGCGCCTCATACAAACACACCGAAGAGTCGGCGCGCTCAGACAAGATCACCGGCGGCCGCATCGATCAGACGAGCCTGCAACCCGGCAATGGCGACATTCACATCACTGTGAACATCCCCGCATTTCAGCTCACGTTTTGGCAGGGCAACAAAGAAGTGAAGCTCTATCAGATAGGCATCGGCCGCAAAGAGTTTCCGCTGCCGAGCGGTCTGCGTTACGCGAAGCAGGTCGTTTTCAATCCTGAATGGATTCCTCCGGACAGCTCCTGGGTCGAGGAACATGACGTCGTTCCCGGCGAGCGAGTCGAGGCCGACGATCCACGCAACCCGCTCGGCAAAGTGAAAATTCCGTTAGGGAATGGCGGAATCTTGATTCACCAGGCATTCAAGCCCCGCGACATTGGTCACCTCGTGTCGCACGGTTGTGTGCGAGTGGAGCTAAACGAGCTTTACGAATTGATAGACAAGATTGTCGCCGCGCGATCGTTGTCGGCGTCGAAACAGAAACTCGACGAAGCTAAGAGCAGCAAGGATCGTTTTGTGATCAAACTCGACGTGCCTCTGGTTGTGGACATCAATTACGACACACAAGTCGTCGAAGGTGGCGTACTGCACCTCTATCCCGATGTCTATAACAAGAAGACAAATACAGTCGAGAACCTGCGCGCTGAGTTGCAGGACTTCGGAATTGATGAATCCAGGCTGGATGATAAGACGCTCCAGCAGATGCTGGATCGCGTGACCATGAGCGAAGAGTTCGTGGTCAGCATCGCCGACATCAAAGCCGGTCGAGCATTGGCAGCTGGGAAGACCCAACCATTGACGGCCGCGTCGGTTGGGAAGAAACCAACTGCCACCGTCAGCCCACGGCGTCGATAACGTGTCATGATTTGAAGCCCGACCGCGAGGAAGGGCGTGACGTCCGCGTTAGCGGACGATTTGAAAGTAGCCCACCGCTTCAGCGGTGGGGCCCGAATCCCAAAGAAGTTTCGCCGGCTTTAGCCGGCGCGAACATTCGAGTTAGACAACGAGTTTCGCAAGTGATCATCACCGGCACCTATCAGCACAGCATAAGCCGAATATCGATGAACTCTCGTAGCTTTTGAGCTGACTCCGCATCAAGATACTCGTCGAATTGCAGTTCAGAAATCGCTGTCAACCAGAGAGCTTCGGCTACTATTCTGTCTGCTTCGAGTCGGGTAATCTCGCCGTCCAGAATTCGTCGTTTGCAATCGGTGTCAAGAGTTTTGCGGTCTTCTCTATATTGGGCTAGCTCATCATCGCTCCATACTTCTTCGAAAGACCTTTGAACGAAATTCTCCAGGCCAGTTCGAATGCTACTCAAGTCGTACCGCAAGCTGAGGAGCATCCGACTTGCACTGTTTGATCGTTTCCAGATTTGTTTGAGATCTTTGTCCCTGTAGGTGAGGATTGATTTCATGCTTGTAGTCTCCAAATGGGTGAGGTTGCTTTGAGGTGGAACTGCCTTCAAAAGCTTGTTCCCGAATGTTAAGCGTAGACGAAAACCACTGTCTTGCCTAGAGACTGGGTGCGGAACTTAAAAGCCTTCGAGACTTCTCTCCCGTCTGATTAATCCCGTCGGCTTCCTACTCTTAGAAGATTGAAGAAATGGGCGCAATTCGAAGAGTCTCGGAGGATTTTCGAGCGGCTGGACTCGTTTCGACTTCAGGGAAACTCGCTCTGACTTCAGGGAAACTTAATCCGACTTCAGGGAAACTCGATCCGACTTCAGGGAAACTCGCTCCGACTTCAGGGAAACTCGATCCGACTTCAAGGAAACTCGCTCTGACTTTAGGGAAACTCGATCCGACTTGGGTCAAAATCGATTCGCCTTCAATCAAAGATTCTTGCAGTCGCTCCCTTGAGGGGGGTATCCTTCGCGCCATAAACGGCTCCCCGCCGCTCAATTTGAGGCCATTAGTAGGAGGTTGGCTCATGGCTAAATCCAATACAAGAATATTCACCGTTTGCATAGGCGCGTTAGTTGTCTTATTGGGCGTGGTTTTGTTTTCTGCTGGAGCCGCCCATTTCCCTGGGACGTCGCCGCCACAACAGAACAACTCACACCAAGCCAAGCCTAAGAAAGACCCGCTGCTGCAGAAAATACAAGAAATTGATGCACGCTTTCCTTTGACTGACTATGACGCGCCCGATCCAACCAATGCCGAAGGCAAAGCGAAGCGCTGGAAGAAAAACAAACACTATGACGACGGGGGTATGGTAATGAAAAACCCGTCGGATGAAGGCTCAGCATCGGTTCTCGTTTCTGAGTCCTTCTTTGCTTTGCCGGCGCTTCCTGCGGCTCGGAGCGACGTGATCCTGACCGCTGATGTGCTCAAATCAGAAGCCCACCTGTCCAACGATAAGACCGGGATTTATTCAGAGTTTTGTGTTCAGGTAAATGAGGTGCTCAAGAATGCTGCATCCACGTTGTCTCAAAGCAACCTGATTACCTTGTCCAGGCGCGGCGGAAAAGTCCGCTATCCGTCAGGACATGTCGAGCGTTACGAAATAATGACGCAAAATATGCCGGCGATTGGTAAACGATATCTGTTTTTCCTCAAGGCGATTCCAGATACTGAAGACTACGAAATCATGACTGGGTACGACATTGGTTCGACACGGGTCGAGCCGTTGGATGACTCGGCGCAATTCGATCCTTTTAGAGGTAAGGATGTGGCCGGATTCATTCAGACAGTCCGTGATGAGATAGCTAAGAACTAAACACCGCGAGGAGGCGGTCATGAAACTGCGATCCAAACGCGTCATCTTTGGGATCGGCTTGCTGGTTGTGCTCTACGCTATCGGTGCGTATGAATCTGAAGTGGCGGGTTGTGATTTTCCTCCGATGACTCTGTGGTACAGAACTTACATGGATAGTTGGCAACCCGGTTCTACTGTTCATGTTTTTATCGACAGCAGATTTAACGACGCAACCGTCAGAGCCCAATTGGCGCAGGGATTCCTTAACTGGAGCCTTTGGAGCGAGGCTGATTGTTCAGGTGTAACATTTTATGGTTTTGACACAATGGACATGTCGGGATTGGACGAGATGATAAGCCGCCAGCCAACACCGTTTGGGTAATTTCACAAACTCCCGATGATAACAACATTGCAGATTCTCAATTCCGGCGTGGCACCGACATCCCACAGCGGATCATAAGTCATAAGATTCGAATTAACCCCAACGCAGATCCAAACGGTGCGCAGTATGCATATTGGCTGCGCATGAGACTGGGCATGCTTTTGCTTTGCGGGAACTGCTTCCGGGGTACGTTCCGGAGTCAGTTATGGGCGGTGTTCATTGGACCGACTATAACTTCAATATCTCAGTGCCAACCCTCTGCGACGTTTTCATGGTATCAGGTATTTATTGCTGTATTCACAGGGAATGTGGCGAGGGCGAGATATGGAGCGATGGGTCTTGCAGCTGCATCGCATGGGAAGATGTTAGTTGCACTACGCCGGGATGGGACGGAAGTTGTCCGCCCGGGACTACGCCAAACAGTAATGGATTGTGCTGCGGGGAAGGTGGCTGCGAAAGCAACAACTTCTTCTGGAACTTTGCAAGTAATGATTGTCACACGACCCCCCAAACCCAAGTGCAATGCGCCACTGCCGATTGGTATTGGAATTTTACGAACAGCACATGCGTTGATACTCCTCCGATTGGCATGTGCGGCGGTGGGCCTGATTGGGGTAATTACTTCTCGACGGGCTGCTTTACATCGGGGCTAGGGATATTCGGCGGCATCTGTAACCGAAGCAACACTTTCATCAGCAAATGTTTTCAGGATAACGGAGACTACGACTCGCATTACTGCGTGTGCTCTGGATGTGATTGGTGTGGCGGGTCGCCGATTGTCATTGATGTGAGCGGTAATCAATACAACATGACCGATGTGAGTCATGGCGTGACATTCGATCTCAACGGTAATGGAACCGCAGATAAGTTGTCGTGGACGAAGCCGGGCTCAAGCTCAATGTGGTTAGCGCTCGATGGCAATCACAACGGCACGATCGATAGCGGCAAGGAGTTGTTTGGCAACTTCACTTTCCAATCTGAACCTCCAGTCGGCGTCGAAAAGAATGGGTTCCGCGCGCTCGCTGAATATGACAAGCCGGAGAACGGCGGTAACGGCGACGGCAATATCGACGCGCACGATGCGGTCTGGTCACATTTGGGCTTGTGGCAGGACGCCAATCAAAACGGTGTTTCCGAGCCGGCTGAATTACACTCGTTCTCAGAATTCGGCATTCAATCAATCTCACTTAGTTACAAAGAATCGCGCCACAAAGATCGTTATGAAAATGAGTTCAGATATCGAGCAAAGGTTTACGGCGCGAATCATCAAGATCTCGGACGATGGGCGTACGACGTGTTCCTTCAGAGCACGAAGTAGCTTTCTTCGGAGTAAACCAAACTCAAGATCACCCGCAGGCTCATTCGAGCTTCGGGTGTGTTGTTCTCCAGAATTCGCCGTTCCTCACGGTTGGGCTACTGCCATTTTTCCTTATCAAAACCATCACCCTGACCTTCCCCGACGGGAGAAAGGAAAAGTTCCCCATCGAACCCATCTCGCAATTTGCGCATCTTATTACTCTGCCCGACAATAAGTCCTCACGAAAAGGCGACAATCAGAAGTTATGAAGACCCTTGGATTTCGAATTGTGCAGTTGCTGTCGGCAATCATTTTAGTCGCGGGTGTTGCTGTCCTCGCCGAGCGCAACAGTCGGGGCCAATCACCTCAGGCGAAAGCCGAAATTCAAACACAATCTCCTAAGGAATCCCAAACACAACTCCCGAAAACTGAGACGCTCGTGAAGCCGACAGTGCTCGCCACTGATCGGCCCGTGATGACTAGTGCATCAGCCGCGCTGTTTTCCGAAGCCGCCGCGCAAAACACGCTTCTGCACACCGATCTGATTTGGACGTTCGGCAAGAAAGAGCAACACGGTTGGTATCTTTATGACTTGCTGGTCGGGCGAACGCTGAATCTCAAACCTGATGCTTCAGCTAATGATTTCGCTAACGCGATTGCCGCATGGCAAAAACAGAAGGGCATGACTGCGAACGGCGTGCTGGATGAAGACTCGTGGATGACGATCGTTGCCGCGTGGCAAAGCGATCGTTTGAAAGACAAGAACCCGGCGACACCGGATCAATTATTGATGGCGCCTTCCTCTGATTTCTACGATCCTGAGCGACTGCCGGAACTCCGTCAGGTTGAGAAGAGCACATACGCTGCTTACAAGGCTTTGTTGGCGGCGGCGATCGCCGATCCGACATTGAAGCTCGCGCACACATCTTCAATGGAACTCGCCCCGACTGAGAAGTTCTTCAAGATCGTTTCTGCATTCCGTTCGCGCGAATATCAGGAAGAGCTGCGTCGCAAATCTCCTAACGCGGGCAGCGCCGGTCTCGCTACGAATAGTCCACACTTCACTGGCCGCGCTCTGGATTTGTATGTTGGCGGCGATCCGGTTGACACCAAGGATGCGAACCGCGCGATTCAGGTCAACACACCCGCGTACAAGTGGCTCGTGCGCAATGCCGAACGCTTCGGCTTCCGTCCGTACTTCTACGAACCCTGGCATTGGGAATACGTGAAGTAACCGCTTGGGAGTGTCGGTCCCGCGAGCGATAGCGAGCGGATCAACAGACAAGTCCAGCCGTCACCTCCAACCTAACTCTTAAGAATTTCCACGTCCGAAAACGTCCAGATTGTCGGCCGGATTCGTGTATCTTATTACGCGACTCATGCGTTTTGATCGTCGAACTTGTTCGCGGGCACGGCTAACGCGCGATGCTCGATTTGATGGACGCTTCTTTATCGGCGTGCGCAGCACTCACATCTATTGCCGGTCGATATGTCCGGTGCGCGCCGCGAAGGAAGAGAACATCACATATTTTCCGACTGCGGCAGCTGCGGCTGAAGCCGGGTATCGTCCGTGTTTGCGTTGCCGGCCCGAGTCTTCACCCGGAACGCCGGCGTGGTCCGGAACGTCAGCGACCGTCGCGCGTGCTCTCCGTTTGATTAGCGCAGGCGATGTTTGCGAAGAAGGCTTGGAGGCGCTCGCTGCGCGGCTTGGCATTGGCAGCAGACAATTGCGTCGCCTGTTTGTGCAACATCTCGGCGCGACGCCTTCGGCAGTCATCAAGACGCGGCGCCTGCATTTTGCAAAGAAGCTCATCGACGAAACCAACCTCACATTTGGCGAGATCGCCCTGGCATCGGGATTCGGCAGCGTGCGGCGTTTCAATTCCGCGTTCAAAAAAACCTACCATCGAACCCCGAGTCACATTCGAAAGCTCGCGCCCACGCTTTCGTCAGCTCAAGTTGAGTCACTTCACTCGACCGGCGAATACGAATTTCGACTCAGCTTTCGTCCTCCATTCAATTGGCCCGCGCTGGTTGAATTTCTTTCGAAGCGTGCGATTCCGGGCGTTGAAGCTGTTGAATCGACTAGTTACCGTCGAACCATCGCTCTCAACGGGTGTGCTGGAAAGCTGAGTGTTACACCCGACGAATCTGGTACTGCGTTGCGGCTGGAGATTTCATTTCCGGAAGCCCGCTGGCTGTTTCAGATAATTGAACGTGTGCGACGGATGTTCGACCTCACTGCCGATCCGCGCGAGATCGCGGCGCACCTTTCCCGGGACCGTTTGCTGAGCGAGCGAGTGAGAATCGCGCCCGGCCTGCGTGTGCCCGGTTGTTGGGATGGGTTCGAGTTGGCGGTGAGGGCGATCCTGGGCCAGCAAATCTCTGTAGCCGGAGCGAGCACACTCGCGGGCCGTTTGGTGCAAGCTTTCGGCACGAAGATCAACGGCGCTTCTGGGCTCACGCATCTGTTTCCTCAGCCCGAACGCCTTGCCGAAGCGGATGTCGCGCGCATTGGCTTGCCTTCAGCTCGCGGTGAAACGATTCGCACGCTGGCGCGCCAAGTCGCCGAACGCAGAATCACTTTCGATGCGCTGCAGGACAGCGACGACTTTCGATCGCGCCTGCTCGAGATTCCGGGCATCGGCGACTGGACCGTGCAATACATCGCCATGCGTGCGCTGGGCGATCCGGATGCATTTCCCGCCAGCGATCTTGGGTTGATGCGAGCTACATCACTGAAATCCGCGCGCGAGATCACCCGACGCGCGGAAACGTGGAGACCGTGGCGAGCATATGCAGCGATGTACTTGTGGCAAGCTAGCGGAGAAATGGAGCAGAAGAGAATATCCGCGCTCGCAAATCTGAAAGTGC
>Ga0247673_1000074_pt1 | contig 10111 bp, 5 predicted proteins | sample CNK14_metaG_FD_182722 | JGI IMG/M metagenome (GOLD analysis project Ga0247673, IMG submission 182722) | Soil microbial communities from Purdue University Martell Research Forest, Indiana, United States - CNK14 | ecosystem: Environmental > Terrestrial > Soil > Temperate forest > Bulk soil | place...
CATTCGTTCAATGCGAGCCCACGAAGTAATGTACTTGCAGAACTCAAAATCCATCATGAACAAGACAGGTTTCACCTTCGTCGTAATTCTTATGTTTGCCACCGTCGCTGTTTCTCAGAAAGAACTCAAACCATGGAAACAGTGGAACCGGAAAGAAGCCGAAAAAGTGCTGAACGACTCGGCCTGGAGTCATTCACAAACCGAAACCGCGACTCCGCAATCCTCAGACGTTACTTCTAATTTCGGCGACACTCGCGGCCGTGAGGACGCGGCCCGCACCAACGCCACCAGCCCGAGTGTCACCCTGCAAGTCAGGTTCTTCACGGCGAAGCCGATCCGGCAGGCGTACGTACGCATGCTTGAGCTAGCCGACACGCCGCCCGACGCTGCGAATATTGAGAAGATGGAAGCTTGGGCTAATCTGGCGGCCGACGATCGCATAATCGTCACGCTCGGCTATTCGGGAGCTCAGTCTGCCGCCGCCAGAGTTGCCGGCGCACTGCGCCGGGCCACCATTGACGATCTCAAAGCGAATGTCTTTCTGGAACGTAACGACGGCAAGCGCGTCGCCTTGGCTGAATACGTCGCGCCCGGCAAAGATGTTTTTGGAGCCAGGTTTACTTTTCCGCGCACGGTCGACGGTCAACCCTTTCTGTCAGCAGACAGTGGCTCGGTGCGATTTCACATTGACTACGCTCCCGCGATGCAGGAGGCGACCACGGCCGCGCCCCAAACCAATTCGCGCCAGAGCACGCCGCGTCCCGATGCTTACAAGCTAAGGCTGGATATGAAATTCAAAGTTACGGAAATGATGTACGGCGGCGCGCTGGAATACTGATCGAGCTGAACAGAGATACTTACGCAGCGAGGAGTGTTATGAAGCAATCGTTCTTCGTCCTGGCCCTTGTCGGTTTGGTGGTCACGGGAGCGCTCGCGCAAAAGCAATATAAGCCCTGGGCGGACTGGACGAAGTCTGATGTCGAGAAGATCCTGAACGATTCGCCGTGGGGACAGACGCAGGTCGATACCGACACGTCTGAGATGGTTTACACGCCGACAACCTTGTCGGGTGCAGGCGATAGCGCGAGTCGCCGCGAACAGGGCGCGACCAATCAGGCAACCAGCGTGAAGTTCAGAATCCGTTGGCTGTCCGCGAAGCCGATCCGGGAAGCACTCGTCCGTCAGGAACAATTAACGACCGGCAAGATCAGCGAGCAGCTGCGATTTTTTGCGGAAGGTCCGTCCTACACCCGAATCGTCATCGCCGTTACGTTCGAAGCGAGCGATCAGCGGTTTGGCAACCGGGTGATGCAGGCGTTCCGCAGCGCCAATCTCAGCGTGCTTCAGAACAGTACCTATCTGGAATTGAAAGATGGAAAGCGGATCTTTCTTCAGCAGTACGTGGCGCCGCAGGACAACGTGCTGGGCGCGGCGATGTTTGTTTTTCCGCGCAACGCGGAAGGCCGGCCACTGCTGATTGCTGATGCCCTGTCGGTTCGTTTTCATTCCGAGTATGAAAACAAAGCCGCGCTCGACAATGCGATGAACCCGCCGGGACAGGTGGGCAATCCGCGACAGCCGGTCAGCAACAGCCGCGTGGCGAACCAGGGAGAGAGTCCATTCAAATTCAGACTCGACATGAAATTCAAAGTTCCGGACATGATCTATCACGACGAGCTGGAGTATTGAGCTTGTCGGGTTAGCCGAAACCTAATCGCACCGTAACGACCTGCGTTGTCCCTTCGTATCCCTCAGCAAATCAAAGAGTATCTGCGCGGCCGGATGGCGTTCATCCTGATTGGCATCGCCGCTTTCGTGATTCGCGCAGTCTATCTATTCGAATTGCGCGACACGCCTTTGTTCGCGGTCCTCATCGGTGACGGCAAGCAATATGATTCATGGGCGAGGCAGATCGCCGCCGGCCAGTGGCTGGGAACAGAAGTCTTTTATCAAACGCCGCTCTATCCTTACTTCCTCGCGGTCATCTTCAAACTTGCCGGTCACAGTTTGCTGACGGTCCGTCTGGTGCAGGCGCTGCTCGGCGCGGCGTCCTGCGTGCTGCTGGGTTTGGCTGCGCGACGCTGGTTCAATCAGAAAACTGCGCTGGTGGCCGCCGCCATGTTGGCCATCTATCCGCCGGCGATCTTTTTCGATGGATTAGTGCAAAAGTCATCGCTGGATCTGTTCTTGATCTGCGCGCTGCTGGCGGCGCTGGCAGAATTTATTCATCGCCGGAAATGGATGTGGTTAGCGCTGGCCGGAATTGCGTTGGGCGCCTTCACGCTCAATCGCGAGAACGCGCGCGTCCTCTATCCGGTGATCGTGATTTTCGTACTCGTCTATTTTCGGGATGTGTCATTGACGAAGCGATTGGCCTGGAGTGCGATGTTTACCGTGGCCGTGGCGTTGGTGTTGCTTCCGGTCGGCTATCGCAACTATCACGTCGCGGGAGAGTTCCTGGTTTCAACTTCGCAACTCGGCCCCAATCTCTACATCGGCAATCATTCAGGCGCCGGCGGATCGTACGAACCTCTGGTGCCCGGCCACGGCAGCGCTGCTTACGAACGGGAAGACGCAACGCGCCTGGCAGAGACCGCGATGCATCGCCGGCTTTCGCCGAACGAAGTTTCCAACTACTGGGTGCGCCAATCGCTCGAATACATCCACCGTCACCCGAGTGAGTGGATGAAGTTGATGATTCGCAAGATCGGACTCACTTTCGCCGCGAAGGAAACAGTCGACACCGAATCAATCGAAGCGTATTCAGATTATTCGCTAACCCTGCGGTGGCTGTTCTGGTTCACCTTCGGGATCATTTTGCCGCTGGCCGTCTTAGGCGCGTGGCTCACCCGCAGAGATTGGCACAAGCTGACGCTGCTCTACGCAATGATCTTCGCGATGGCGATCGCGGTAGCGCTGTTCTATGTCGTCGCGCGCTATCGCTATCCGCTCGCGCCAATTCTGATCATGTTCGCGGCGGCGGCACTGGTAAGTCTGCCCAGGCTGCGCACTGAAAGTTTGCAGGCCTGGCTACCGGGTGCCTTGCTGGCAGTTGCCGTTGCGCTTCCTAGCAACCTCTTGTTTCGCACGGCGAACGACGACACGCTTCTTAATATCGGCGAAGAACTGGTGCGCGCAGGTCGACCGTCCGAAGCAATCCCAGTGCTGCGGAAAGCGGCGGAGACCTCGTGGGATTACGCGCCTGCCCATTTCAATCTGGGCGTCGCATTGAACGAAGCAGGACGAAAAGAAGAGGCGCTCGATGCGTTTGATGCGGCCATCAAGGCCGACCCAAATTACTTTGAAGCGCGCGCCGCGATGGGTTTGACTCTGTTGGAAACTGGCCGGCCCACCGGCGCCGTTACTCAATTTCGCGAAGCTGTTCGTCTGCGGCCGGACGCGGCAAACGTGCATCGCGATCTCGGCAACGCCCTGTCACAAGCAGGTCAACCATCAGAAGCCATCAAGGAATATCAGGAGGCGCTGCGCTTGAATTCGAACGATGCGTCATCGCACAACAGTCTGGCCGTGGCGCTTCAGCAGGAAGGCAGAGTCGACGACGCCATCCAACACTATCAGGCTGCGTTGCAGTTACAACCTGACAATGCGGGCACACGCAGCAACCTGGCGCTGGCGTTTGAAGCGAAAGGCGATCACCACGCGGCAATTCAGCAGTTCCAGCAAGCGCTGCAATTGCAACCTGCGAACGCGGCGATCCACATGAACTTCGGCGACCTGCTGGCCCGCTTCAATCAATTCGAGGAAGCGATTGGTGAATATGAACAAGCGGTGAAGTTGAACGATTCTGTCGAACTGCGTTTTCAGCTCGCGCAGTATTACGAGCACGTCCACCGGATCGATGAGGCTATCGCGAATCTCGAGCGTGCCTCAGCTTTAGCCACCACCGGCGGCCGGCACGACGAGGCGCGCCAAATCAACTCGATGATCGAAGCGTTGCGCGCGCGCAGAGCATCGTCAACTCCCAAAGCGGCGAAACACTGACCGCTCATCTCAACCGCAAATCCAATTTATTCAACTTCTCATACAACTAATTGCAAATTGATGCCTCCGAATCTTTGGAGATTCCTTCAGATTTTCCGTCCACAAGATTTCGTTCACTGACTTCACTCAACCTGCGCACGCAAATTCCTAACAAGATCGATGATCGTTGATGGCGGAACATTGCTTGCTTCGCGGTAAATCCAAACCCCAGGCCCTGCGCATAGCCCTAGAGCAGGATCCAAGTTTTCAAAGGTCGAAGGAGGATAAGCTTCTATGCGTTACGTAGTTCGCTTAGTAACCAGCGCATTAGTATTAGGACTAGTCTGCGTGGCCGCGTCTGCGCAGGCAATCCAAACTGGCGGCATTTCCGGCGTCGTCACTGACAAGAACGGCGCGGTCGTTTCCGGCGCCACCGTTGACGTCGTCAGTGAAGCGACCGGCAAGTCCGCGCGCACGCTAACGACGGGGGACGAAGGCACCTTTTCCGTCACGCTGCTGCCGCCGGGCAAGTATCGACTCGAGATAGCCGCAGCGAATTTTAAGAAGGCGCACATCGCGGGCGTTGACGTAAGAATCACTGAGACGACGCGCCAGGATGTCTCGCTTGAGCCGGGCAGCATTCAGGAAGTCGTGAACGTCGAGGCTTCCCCGACGCTGATCAATCCTTCCAGTGCGGCGACAGGCCAGGCGCTCGACGGCGTGACGCTGCGGCAATTGCCGCTCGCCGCTCCGAATTTTCTTTTCCTGTTGAATCTATCGAGCGGCGTGGCGGGCGAGCCGACTGACGTTCGCGCGGCAGGTCGCGGCAGTGCTGACGTTACAGTCAACGGGCAGCGCACCAGCAACAACAGCGTTTCGCTCGAAGGCATCAACGTAAACGATTTCAACCTCGCGCACTTTGATACTGTGCCGTTGCCGAATCCCGACACGTTGCAAGAGATGAAGGTCGCGACTTCGCTCTACGATGCTTCGCAGGGCAGCAAGGGCGGCGGTGCTCTCGGTCTCGTCTTTAAGACCGGACAAAAAGATCTGCATTGGGATCTCTATTGGCAGCATCGCAACGACGCGCTGAACGCCAACGAGTGGTTTCGCAATGCCAACGGCGTCGCCAAACGCGCGCGGCTGCTGCAGAACGTGTTTGGCGGCAGCGCCAGTGGGCCGATACCGAAAGTCGGCGGATTCTGGTTCTTCAACTACCAGGGTGTGCGCGCTCGCAACGGTGTCGATCCGGCAGGTTCTTCGTTGACACCGACGATCCAGAACTTCCCAACGAATCCGGACGGATCGACATCGGCAGCGCTGCTCGCGGCTACGTTTAGCCTGACGCCAGCCCAGATTGATCCGGTTGCGGTAAACATCCTCAACCTCAAGAACGCCGCTTATGGCGGAACATATCTCGTGCCGCGTTCGGGACAAGCGGGTTGCAAGGCGGCCGGGAGCGCGACCGGCACTTTCAGTTGCAGCGTCTCAGGCATCGCGCCGATCACCGACAATCAATACACGATCGCTTACGATCGCACGTGGCGGAACGGCAACGAGAAGCTTTCAGGCCGTTGGTTCTGGGACGAAGGATTCGTTAACAAGCCCTTTGGTACTGACACGACTCTCGCGTTTCCGCGAACTGATACCCAGTTCAATCGCTTCCTCGCGATCACCGAAACGCACATTTTCAGCCCAACTAAGGTGAACGAGCTGCGCCTCGGCTACAGCCGTTTCATTTTCGCGAACATTCCAACCGACATCGTGAACCTTTCGGACATCAACGCCCAGCGCGGCAACAGCTCGGAATTTCCTGGAATGTACCGCGTCGGCATTACCGGCTTGTTCTCGATTGGCACCGGCGTGAACGACGATCGCGGAACAGTGTCGAACACCTACAACGCAGCTGACACGTTCTCATGGACCACTGGCAAGCACACGCTGCGCATGGGTGGCGAAAGCGTCCAGTATCAACTGAATCGCTTTAACAATTTCGCGGTGCGCGGTGCGTTGACATTCGATGCGACGACCGGCGCCGGCAACGCGTTCACCGCCTGGCAGAATTTTCTCCAGGGCCGCGTCACCGGCGTTCAGTCAGCGTTCGGCGATCCCGCGAGAAACTTTGTCGCGACGGATTATGCCGCGTTCATTCAGGACGATTATCGCTGGTCGACCAGATGGACATTCAATCTCGGCATCCGCTGGGAAGGCATGAGCTTTGGCCACGACAAGCTGTTCCGCGCCGGCATTTACGACCCGAGCCTCGCTGCCCGGGGACTGAACCCCTTCTTGATTCCTGAGAAGGTAAACCTGGCAGGCTTCAAAGGAACGCCCGGCGTTTCGGACTGCGCGCTGACGAGCTGTTTCGATGGAAACAACTTTGGGCCGCGCGTGGGCTTTGCGTGGGACATTCAGGGTAATCAGAAGACAGTTCTGCGCGGAGGCTATGGCATTTATTACCAGCGCCTATCGAACCAGAACATTCTGCAGAACTCTCTGGCAGCACCATTTACTGTGCAGCCGCTGTCCACTAATCCGGTTCCTAACGCGCTTCAGTTGGCGAATCCGTTGGCGTCGATTCCGCCGCCTTCAATCGTCGCCACCGCGTACATTCCGCAAGCAAGTCGCTTCGCCGGAATTTTCAACGCGGCCACGACCACCCAGAATGGAGTCGCGTCGGGTGCTGTTTCCAACAACCCCGCCGACATCAACAATCCGAACTTCAAACCGATCTTCGTCAACGAGCAGGGCCAGCGCTGTCTGAACTATGCCGCGGTTGATACGAATGTCGGCGCGACGAATTGCTCGATCAACCTGGCCTCGTTCACTACCGCTCCGTTGGATGCGTACACGCCTTACACGCAACAGTGGAACCTGACTGTGCAGCGCGATCTGTACAAGGGCTGGGCGCTTGAGCTTGGTTACGTGGGCACGCACTTCGTCGGCGGTCTTGGTATTTGGGATCCGTTCCTGGCCACGGTCGCAACTCCAACAAGTCCCGTCACCGTGCGCGACACCAACGGCGTGACTTACAGCATCACGGCGAACACCGCGAATAACGAAGAACTGCGTCACACGATCGTCGGCCTGTCCCGTAAGCGCGGAGCGCGCTATTCGGGCAACATCGGGTTTGCGACTTACAACTCGTTGCAGGCGACGCTATCGCGGCGTTTGAGCCGAGGCTTCTACTTCCAGGCTGCTTACACCTGGTCGCATGAAATCGACAACGTCAGCGGCTCGCTGAGCACTGACGAGTTGAATGCCACCCGCAACGGCCAGAACGGCGCGAACATTTACAACAACCAGGCGAACGTGCAACAGAACAAGGCGACCGGCGATTTCGATCGCACTCATCGCCTCGTGGTCAGTTATGTGTACGACCTGCCTCGGGCCAAGTCAGGCTTCCTGAGTCGCGAACCCTTCAAAGGTTGGTCAATCAGCGGCATCGTCACTTACCAGAGCGGCCTGCCGTTCTCAGTCACTGACAGCGGCGGCGGCGCGTTTGGCGGCGGCACGAGCACGGGCATCTTCATTTGTCCGAATGCTCAGGCTGCTTACAGCGGCGGTTCGACCTCGACGCAGATTGCACATTACCTGAACATCGCTTGCTGGACGACGAGTACGCAAGTGGCCAACAACGTTCCGTTTGCGGCAGGCGCCGGCGCCACCGGATATGGCAATACGCCGAGGAACGCTTTCCGCGGTCCATACCAACAGAATTGGGACTTCTCGGTTCAAAAGAGTTTCCGAATTAAGGAGAGCCACGATTTCGAGTTCCGTATGGACATGTTCAATGTTTGGAACCATCCGATCTTCCGCTTCCCGTCGTCAGTTGCTTTGCAAACTGCCTCGACATTCGGACAGATCACCCAAACCGCTGTGCCGGCACGTCTGATCCAGTTTGGTTTGACGTACCGCCACTGACGGTGGATTTCGATTGACCTTGACGGCCGGACGGGATAAAAACCGTCCGGCCTGATTTTTTCTATCGCGTGAGGGTTCGGATGCTCGATCGTGGTTTGTCCAAATCGAGTTTCGTTTTTGTGGTCATCGCGTTGCTGCCGTCGCTGGCGATCGCGCAACGTGATCGCGACACCTACAATCCCAGCAACCAATCCTTCGAAGTTTCCGGGCAAGTGAATCTCGCCGGCACGAACTCGCCGATCGTCGAGGTGCCGGTGCGCCTGGACAGATTCAGCGGCGGCATCGTCGATCAAATCAATACGGATGCGCGCGGCCGCTTTCGCTTCACCAATCTTCAGCGCGGCTACTACAAAGTGATTATCACGGCGGCAGGATTTGCGCCCGCCCAACAGGACGCCGATCTAACGCTGCTGTTCAAGACTTATCTTGTATTCGCCCTGACTAGGATCGATTCAAACGCGCGCGCGATCACCAACGAAGTGATTGATGCGCGCATTCCGCCTGAGGCTCGCGAAGAATATTCGCGGGGTCGTGACGCTCTCGCAAAATCGAATTCGCCTGAGGCGGTTGCGCATTTCCAGAAAGCTCTGAATCTGTATTCACAATTCTTCGAAGCTCAGTTATTGCTGGGCGAGGCCTTGATGGACTTGCGACGCTGGGCAGAAGCGGAAACCGCACTGACACGCGCACTGGAAATCAGGGCGGACAATCCAGCCGCCATGTTTGGGCTGGGTGAAGCTTATTGGCGAGAGAAACGCTTCGATGACGCCGAGCGGACGTTGGTGAGTGGATTGAAAATCGACGAGAAAAACTGGCATGGTTATTTCACGCTCGCGCGAGTCTACTGGGAAAAAGGCGACATGATGAAAGCTGCGCCGGCGATTGGACACACGCTGCAATTGAAAGCCGATTTCGCAGAAGGTCACCTGGTCGCTGGTAACATCCTGCTGCGGCTCAATCAACCGGAACGCGCGCTCATTGAATATGAAGAATACCTGCGACTGGCTCCTAAGGGTGAATATTCAAACGAAGCGCGGGGACTGGTTGTGAAGCTACGTGGGAACTCACGAAGGCCGTAGATGAACCACAGAGGGCACAGAGGAAGACATTGCAAATCGCTCCCTCTTCTTCTGGAAGAGGGCCAGGGTGAGGGTGCAAAGCTTGGCGAGTTTACAAAGTTATTTCTCCTGGTTCGCGAGGCTCCGCCTCGCGAACGAAATCAAAAGATTAATTGGTACGACGTAAGGCCCTCACCCAACCCTCTCCCAGAGGGAGAGGGAAAACTTTGCCAATTCTTCCTCTGTGTCCTCTGTGGTTAAAAGATATTTCTTGATTCAGCTTCCCCAGATCGGCGATCCTCTCTGCAATGCTGGACCATAACGAACTGGCGTTGGCGCCGCTCGGCGCCGGCGATCTCATTGATCGCGCCGTGCGCATGTACAGGCGTCACTTCCTGACGTTGATTCGCATCGCCGCGCCGCCGGTGTTGGTCTCGGCACTGGGGTCGACCTTGTTTACAATTGCCGTGCGCGCGATTAGCGCCACTTCGAGCGACGCGCGCGTAGCGCTTTACGTCTTGATCCTGATCGGTGGCATGGGTGTGACTGTCGCCGGCTCGCTCTTCAGCCTGATCGTGATGGGGGGAGCGACGCGCAATTTGGTTTCGCATCTGATCTGGAACGAGCCGGTCAGCTTTCGCGCCACTTATCGCGGCGTGAAGGCGCGCTTTTGGGGGCTGCTTGGCGCGAGCATCATCGTCGCCATGTGGCTGGCTTTCGCCGCGATGCTCGGGATCATGATCTACCTCATCCTGAGCATGTTAATTTTTGCCGCAGTTGCGTTCACCGGAACCATTCCCTGGATTACGGCGGTCGCGATTGGCATCGGCACCGTCGTCGCGATCACCGGCGCGTTGATTCTCTTCTTCCTGCTCGCCGGCAGAATGGCCTACGTGCCTCAGGCGATGCTGGTTGAAGGCCGCGGCGTCCTATCGGCAATCGGCCGCAGCTTTTCGCTTGCCAGCGGCAACGTGAAGCGCCTGATGGCGATGACGTTGTTTACTTTCTTTGCGACGTACTCGGCCTTGATGCTCTTGATGATTCCGCTGGGTTGGTACGGTTATCTGAACGGCGTTGACCTTTCGCCATTCGGCAGCGGACAGCCAACGTGGTATTCGATTGGTTACGAAGTGATTTTGCAATGCAGT
>Ga0247673_1000075_pt1 | contig 10062 bp, 7 predicted proteins | sample CNK14_metaG_FD_182722 | JGI IMG/M metagenome (GOLD analysis project Ga0247673, IMG submission 182722) | Soil microbial communities from Purdue University Martell Research Forest, Indiana, United States - CNK14 | ecosystem: Environmental > Terrestrial > Soil > Temperate forest > Bulk soil | place...
CCTGCGGCCGGACCATTGATCGACGCAATGACCGGCTTGGTCATATGACGAATCGCGATAATCACGCGCCTTGCCGCACCCAGCAATCGCGCGAACTCTTCCGAGTCGCCGCGCTCAACCAGCTCAGTCATGAAGTTCACATCGCCGCCGGCACAGAACGCGCGGCCCGCGCCAGTAAGCACGACTACGCGCACGTCTGGATCGCTGCCGGCCTCTTCCAAAGCCTCAGCGAGATCGCGCCGCATGTGATCGATGAGCGCGTTCAGGCGCTCGGGCCGATGCAAAGTGATCGTGACGATCCCGGCGTTTTCAGCGATTTTGATGAATTCTTCGGACATTTTTGGAGTCATTACCGCCTGCGGTAGCGGGCGGTTGATCTGGATTCTCAAGTCCGTTCGTCGTTTGAGATCAACGATCCGCTACCGCAGATGGTACTGACCTCATTTGCCGCTAAAGCTCGCCTTCCGCTTATTCACGTAAGCGTCCAACCCTTCTTTCGCATCTTCAGATTGAAACAGTAACTGCTGAAGCTCACGCTCAAGCGCGAGCGCTGATTCGAAGGGAATCTCGGAGCCCGCCTGGACTGCGCGCTTGATGCGACCAACGGCACGCGAAGCCTTGTTCGGAGTCGTGAACTGGCGCGCGAAATCCATCACCTGCTTTAAGAAATCCGCGCCGTCACTTGCTTCAAAGACCCGATTCACCAAACCGAGCGCTTCGCCTTTTTCGAAATCGAACAACTCTCCCACCGCCATCAATTCGATCGCTTTCGATTTGCCGACGATGCGTGTTAACCGTTGCGTGCCACCCGTGCCCGGCAGAACGCCCAGCGAGACTTCCGGCAAACCCATCTTGCCCGCGCCGCGCCGCGCGATACGAATGTCCGCCGCCATCGCGACTTCCAATCCACCGCCAACGCAGTGACCGTTAATGGCCGCGATCACCAGCTTCGGAGTTTGCTCCAGACGATTCAGCGTCTCGTTCGCGTGCAAGCAAAAATAATATTTGAATTCCGGAGTGACCTCGCCGAGCATCGCGATGTTCGCGCCCGCGCAGAAGAATTTTTCGCCCGCGCCCGTGATGACGATCACCTGGACATTCTCATCCATGCGCGCTGCAAGGATGCCCGCGTCGAGCTGCTGCATCATTTCATATGAATAGGTATTGGCCGGCGGATCGTTGAGCGTTATGACCGCCAGCGCTTGCTCAGTTTTGTATTCAATTAAGTTTTGTTCAGTCATCAATATGTCAGAACCGCCTGCGGTAGCGGGCGGTTGCACTTCACCTGGATGTCTTACGTCAATCGGGAATCAACCATCCGCTGCCGCAGATGGTACTGACACTCACGCCGTGCGCCAGACGCTTACTTTTTCGCTCGCGCGTGACGGTGACATCGCGAAAGACTCACTTGCGGTCGAAAGAAATCCGCTCAGGAACAGTCGCGTAATATTATCGACGAGCTGGTTTACCGACAACTTGCCACGCGGATCGTACCAGTTATAGATCCAGTTCATCATCCCGAACAGAGAATAAGTTGCGACCGTCAAATCAATCTGACTCGAAGCGATAGTTGCCCTCCCTGACGGTCGGGCTTCTGACACACTCTGAATCTCACGCAGGATCTTGCGCGCGAGCTTTGCGTACTTCTCTTTCCTGGCAGAAACGTGATGATGCATGTCGCCTTCAAGCGATTCGGCTTCATGCGACAGCACTTTCATCTCAGCCATATTCGCGGCGAAGAACGAAAGGTGATTGTCGATGAAGATGCGCAGCTTCTCAAATGGATCGTCGATGTTCTTGATTCGCTGCTCAAGGCTCTCGCTGACCCGCCCAAAGCAATGATCCTGGATCAGGAACAGTAGCTCTTCTTTCGATTTGCAGTAGTGATAAAGGCCGGCCAGGCTGACGCCCGTCGCGCGCGAGATGTCGCGCATCGAGGTTGAGTGATAGCTCTTTTCAGCAAAGATCCGCGCAGAGGTGCGCAGGATGTGCTCGAGCTTTTGATCGTAGCGGCTGAGATCTTTAGTCATCTGGAAAGCAAGAAACATTGGCCACAGATGAACGCGGATTTACGCGGATGAAAAAGCAAATTGAGAGCTGAATGTAAATTCCTGATCCGCGTCTATCTGCGTTCATCCGCGGCTAATTACAATCTCACGTATTCAAATTCAAACGGCTTGCCCTTGATGCCCGTAGTCGGTGGCGCGATCCAATTCGCGATCTTGCCAACTTCCGTTACCGGCTTCATCAAGCTGCCGACATATTCGCGATCTTGGACCGTCGGCAGCCATTCAGACTGCTTCGCTGCGAATTCTTCTTTCGAAATCAAGTTGCCTTCGATGTCGAAGTAATGACCGGCGTATTCACCTACGTGACGATGAAAACGAATATTCGGCAGATATATCCGTGGCACAGAGTTCAGTCTGTGAGTGTTCTCACTGGCTGAAGCCGGCGCCACTATTCCTTCATCCGACAGCGCTTTGTTCCAACGGGCCAGACCTTTCTCGCAATCCTTCACGTATTCGCCGCGCAGGACTTCGTTCAGAGCATTGCGCAGCGGAACTTCGCGCGGCACGAGCTTGCCATTCTCAATTACCGTCATCATGAACGAACCTTCGGTCGCAACGTGATCGGCGTATTGCTCCTGCTCTTTGAATCTCCCCTTCAAACCAGCCGCGAAGAAATCTGCCGAGTTCGAGCTGATCTCGCCGCCGAACAAATCGAGCGAGTAACTGAACCAGAAGTTGATGTACTTCTGAATGATGTCGAGGGGGATGCCGCCGACTTCGCGCACGTCTTCGTTTTCTTTCATCAACTGCGCGGTGCGTTTGACGACGCGACTTAGGCCTGTATCGCCGACGAACATGTGATGCGCTTCTTCGGTCAACATAAACTTGCACGTACGCGCCAGCGGTTCGAATCCTGATTCAGCCAAAGCCGACAACTGATATTTGCCGTCGCGATCGGTAAACATCGTGAACGCGTAGAAATTCAACCAGTCATCGCACGGTTGATTGAACGCTTCGAGGATGCGCGGTTTGTCGGGATTGCCGCTCCGTCTTTCGAGCAGAGCGTCCGCTTCGTCACGCCCATCGCGCCCAAAATATGCGTGCAGCAGATAAACCATCGCCCAAAGATGACGACCCTCTTCAACGTTCACTTGAAAAAGATTGCGCAAGTCGTAAAGCGATGGACACGTCGCGCCAAGTCGTCGCTGTTGTTCGACTGAAGCAGGTTCAGTGTCTCCCTGCGTGACGATGATGCGGCGCAGCGCGTTGCGAAATTCACCCGGCACTTCCTGATAAGCCGGCGCGCCATAGTGATCACCGAAGCCGACCTTAGCGTCGGACTGGGCCGGTTCAAGAAAGATGCCCCAGCGATAATCGGGCATCTTCACGTAATCGAAATGCGCCCAGCCTTCGCTGCCAACATCGATCGCCGTCCGCAACCAGACCTCCTTCTCCTGAAAACCTTCCGGGCCCATGTCATGCCACCACGAAAGGAAGTTCGGCAGCCATTTCTCCAGCGCACGCTGCAGGCGTTTGTCTTCGCTCAAGTTAACGTTATTCGGAATTCGCTCGTATAGATTCATGATTTTGTGGCACAGACTTCAGTCTGTGGTCTTTCCCGTCGTTCAAACACAGACTTCAGTCTGTGCCACTCAAGTCCTCTTGTAATCAAACTGCGCCTGAGTCGGCTTGCCGTAATTCGTCAACGCCCCGTTTGGCCCAACGGCATTCGGCCGTTGAAAGATCCAGTTTTGCCAAGCCGTCAAGCGCCCGTAGATTTTCGTGTCCATCGTTTCCGGTCCCGCGAATCGAAGTGAAGCCTCCATTCCGGTCAGCGCATCAGGCGAAAGCGACGTGCGCTCTTCGATCGCCAGGCGAATCTCATCGTCCCAATCGAGATCGTCCGGCGCGAACGTGACGAGACCTGCTTCGTCGGCTGCTTCCGTATCGAAAGGCCCTTCGTGCGCAAATGCTTCGTAAGCTTTCTTCTGATCGGCGAGAAATCGCGACTGCAAACGCGTCAGCCCATTGCTCATGGGAAACGCGCCAACATTCAGTTCGCTGAGCGCGACTTCGACAGTTTCATCCGGATTGTTCAGCATGTAGCTGCGATCCGACGCCAGCACCAGCTCAAATAAATTTCCCGCGAAGCAACTGCCCGGTTCGATGATCGAGAAGAAGCTCTTCGCCGTCAGATCCATTCGCCGCAGCGTCCGCGCCATCTGCAGTAGTGTTTCGCGCACCAGCCAAGAGTCACGGTTAGCAGCGAGCGTCTTATCAACGGCGAGGACGTTCTCGATTTTTCCTTCGGTGCGAACACAAACGAGGCCAATCTCCGGCTCGTTCACGCGCAGGTGAAGCAGCGCGTCATCCAGTTCACGAAAGGCGCGCAGCGGCCAGTAATCGTCGCCCCGCTTCTGAATTTCCTCGGCGGTTGTCGGGAAATCCGCTTCAGGCGCGTGCACGGTTAGATCTGCGTATCGCTTATCGCGTTGAAACCGGAGCGAGACGTATTTGTAGTCTCGGGTGTTATCGGTTGACTTGAATTGCAAAGGCGTCAACTCGATTCCGACAGGAGGCGCGCTCGATCCCGTCGCATCCACCACCCCGCGCGGGCTGCCCGATCGGGGACCCCGGTCCGCTCCGGGTTCTGACATGATTTGCGCCACACGTTCATCAACTCCATCCTGAAACTTAGTGGTCGGAAATGTATCGTCGATGAGTCCCCATTCTTTCGCGCGCTTGCCTTTCAACCCTTCTGCGAGAGTTGAGAACACGTCGGCACGATCGCGGCGAATCTTTCGTTTATCAACCAGTCGCGTCAATCCGCCCGTGCCTGGCAACACGCCTAGCAAGGGAACTTCGGGAAGCGAAACCGCAGAATTACCGTCATCGACCAGATAGATTTCGTCGCAAGCGATCGCGAGTTCGTAGCCGCCACCTGAGGCCGTTCCGTTCAAAGCCGCCAGGTAGCGACGGCCGGAGTGATGCGAATCGTCTTCGATGGCACAGCGCGTCTCGTTCGTGAATTTGCAGAAGTTGACCTTGAAGGCGTGCGACGAAGTGCCGAGCATGTAAATGTTCGCCCCGGCGCAGAAGATGCGAGGCTTCAAACTCGTGACTACCACCGCGCGCACTTCGGGATGCTCGAAACGAATTCGTTGAATCGCATCAGCCAGTTCGATGTCGACGCCGAGGTCGTATGAATTCAACTTGAGCTTATAACCCTCGTTCAAGGTCACGTCTTCGGCCACATCCATCGACAAGCGCGCGACTGCGCCATCGAAAGAAAGCTTCCAGTGTTTGTATCGATCGGGTGATGTTTGAAAGTTGATCATTGCACGTGGCACAGACTTCGGTCTGTGATGTTTTGTTAAAGCAGCACAGACTAAAAGTCTGGGGCCACTTCATTCGAACGTTCGTTCGGAAATTCGATAATACGGAAATGATCGAAGCGGATCAAGGTGAGGTTCGACTAGTGGGAGTTGTCTTGTCGAATTCAGATCAGTACTCTGGCGAACCGACTGCCGGCAAGTTGTAGACACCCGCCAGCGTATTCAAATCGTAGCGCAACGCATTCCAGCGGCTTTCGACTTTGGGTCCGAGACGGCGATTGCGCATCGCGACGTTGATTTTTGATGCCAGCACCAGGCAGGTTCTAACCTGATCGCGGTTATCAATCCACTTGTCGGTGCGATCGAATTGCTTGCGCAGATCGTCGGTCGCATGCTCTAAATCTTTCGCGTCTTGATTCAGTTGATCCTCGCGATTGGTGTTGTTCAAGCGACTGTGATCGAGCGCCTTGTCAAACTCTTTTTTGAATTTGTCAGTGCTGTCTTCGACGCGCTTGATGATGCGGTCAACATCGCCCTTAGTATAAACGCGGCCGCGCGCCACGCGCGGTTGGGCCTGGCCCAAGCTCGCGATCGTCAACACAACGAAAGTAGCTGCCAACGTAAAAGCAGTCTTGGAAAAGTAAGTTCTCATACAGTCTCCTTTGTGATCTGTTCGAGCACAGTATTCAGACGCAGTCACGGTCCGTTTGGGCGAGAAAATTTTGGCGGAGGCGTGTAGGAATCGAACCTACCTAAGCCTGCTCTCGCAGGCTCACTAACGGTTTTGAAGACCGCGCCATTCACCAGAACAGATGCGCCTCCAGCGATGAATCCAGAACTCCCGTTGCCGTTGGGGCAAGCGGGGTGAAGAGCGCGTATAGAGTAACGATCTAAATCGGATTTTGTCGAACTGGGATGACCCCGCGCATCTCACACGCAGCAGACCCCCAGGAGGTGAATGGATTCGCGGACTGATGATGAACGCGATTAGCCTACGGCAGGATAAGCCCACATAATTTTCAACCTGTCCCCGGTTCGCGCCAGCGAAAGCACATAGAACGAAAGTGTCGTGACGACAATGTTGCGGCCGCCCACTGATACATCCGAGGGATATGCATTACTCTCAAGCTCCACGTGAATTGCCTGGTCGCGGAGTTTGTCCAAGTCGAGGTCGCCGCGCGCTTGGGTTGCCGCATGGCGCGTGCCGATTCGAAAAAACGCTGCTTCCAAATCAATTGGCTGAGAGTCCTTTCGCATTAGTTCGTTTGCCCGTGCGAGAGTGGTCGCGGCAATGCGCATATCGGCGACCGAACGCAAGTTTCGAGATCGAGCCTTTTTCAAGATAAATGTTTTCAAGAGTGGATCGTGATCGAGCAATTGAATCACAGCCGCGGGATAGAGGTCCGTAGGTTTAAGTTTTTCGAAGTCAATGTTCGATCGTAAGCCGCGAACGAATCCGAGAATTACAAAATTATTTGTCTGCACGTACAGGTTCCGCCAGTCATCGGCGTTTGCCTTGTCAAGCAGCGCCACGTCGATAAAAATTTCCTGGCTGAGTATCACCCATGGGTAGCCGCTCTGTGCGGCTTTCTTCTTTTCAGAAGCGACGTATCGCTCGACTGCGTCGGGAACAAACAACTCGCGCATCACTACTTCAAAATCGAGGGTTTCGCCCAATCGCTTTGTAAAGGTAACCGACAGTTGGTGAGCTTCTCGTCTTTCATCTTCCGTCACGGGTGCTTGACGGTTTGTCTGCGCTCTCGCTGTGGGAATGAAGTTGCACGAAATGATCAGCGCCAAGGCAAAAACAAGAAAACGTGATTTTTGATTCTGGAAATGCATTGCCGGAACAAGACTTCCAATTGCGTGCCGCAGCGCCACCTTGCTCAGCGCAGATTCTTATCGAATCAGCATGATGACTTTGCGTTCACGCCCGCCATCGAACTCGCAAAGAAAAATTCCCTGCCAACGACCGAGGAGAAGCTTGCCGCCGGAAAAAGGAATCGTGACGCTGGGACCTACCAGGCTGGCTTTGATGTGCGCGTCTGAGTTTTCTTCGCCGTGCCGAAAGCCCATGCCGTGTTGCGGTATCAGCGTGCGCAGCGCGTGCAGCATGTCGCGCGGCACGTCAGGATCGGCATTCTCGTTCACGGTCAATCCCGCCGTCGTGTGCTGAACGTAGAGCACGACGACGCCTTCCTTCGCGCCCGACTCGCTTAGCTTCTTTTGAACTTCATCAGTGAATTCGACGAGTTCTTCGCGTTGATGTGAGCGAACTTTGAGGGTGTGCATGTGCCAAGTAGATTTATCCTATTCTTCTTCCTCGCCAATCACGCGGCGAATGCGAATCGTCGCATCGGCTGGTGACGGGGATGAATTCGGCGAGGGATAAATTGCCCGCGCGCCGACTTCGGGGCGGAAGTTTCCATTCTCGTCATAGAGTCGCCGGTATTGCAGCGTGTTGCGCACGACTCCCTGAATGTAGAGGCGCGTCTCGCGAAACGGCACGGCCTCCTGCCACTCGTCGATTTGCAAAGGCAAAGACGCGCGCCATTGCACTACGCGATTTGGGCCGGCGTTATAAGCGGCAGCCACGTATTCAATGCGACCGTACTTATCGAGTTGGTCTTTGAAGTACGCCGTGCCGAGTTGAATATTCAGGCGTGGCTCGAACAGCGAATCCATCGTGATCGATCGATCGACGCCAACGCGCCGGGCAGTCGTGATCGCGGTCGGCACGATCAACTGCATCAATCCATAGGCCCGCGCCGATGAAACTGCACGCGGATTGAAAACTGTCTCTTGTCGAATTAAGCCGGCAACTTGATATGGATCCAACGAACGCGCGCGCGCTTCCTGTTTGATGATGTCCCAGTATTGAAGCGGATAGAAGACGTCCCATTCGTCCGGCCGCATCTCTTCCGGTTTCATCTGCGAATAGTCCGGATAGCTGCGCTTGAAGTAATTCAGCGCCTGCACGTTGTCATTCTTCGCGCGAAACATTTTCGCGATCGCAAGATTCACGCGGGGACTGTTCGGAGCTGTTGCCGCGGCATTGTTAAGTTCTTCGAGCGCCCAATCGTCCGTGCCAATGATGTTGAGCTGATCGGCTTTGGCAATGCGCGCATCTTCACCTGGTCCGGCAGTTTCTTCCGCAACGGTAACAGTTTTCAGATTCGCCACCGCTTTACCGATTTGCGAATCACTGGGAAAATCCTTCGCCGGCGCGCCACTGCGATTCAGATCGTCGAGTCGCTGCTTCGCCAAATATCCATACCAGTTCGCGTCGTATCGGTAGAGCAGTCCTTGATAGATGGCGCGCGCTTCAGCGAGCTTGCCGACGCGTTCGCTGTCGCGCGCGGCCCAGTAAGCAGCCTTGCCGCGAAAGTCAGAATTGTTACCCGCGTACAGCGCGAGATGCTCCGTCAGCAATCGCGACGATTCGTTAAAGTTCTTCGAATCATGCGCGGCCCATGCGATGTAGAACTGGGCCGGCGTAACTTCGGGGTTACCAGGGTGGGAAGCCACCGCCGCGCGATAGAAATAACTCGCGTTGACGTCGTCTTTGTTGTTTTCAGCGATTTGGCCGAGTTGCACTAACGCCCGCATCGTCGCGGTGCCACTAGTGCTTGATCGTCGCATTTCCTCAGTCAAATCCCTGGCTTGTGTCCATTGCTTGGCTCGTCCGTAGGCGACCGCGAGCCCCATCATGGCCATCGTCCGCTGTTCGAGCGGAATCTGGTTCATGGCGGCGGCTGCTTCGGGAAACCGGCGAGAGTTAGCTGCAGCGAATACTCGAAAGGCGGCGTTGTCCCGCGTCGCTGTCGCAGGAAATCGCGTAAACGCATCGGTATAAGCATCGTAAGCTTCTGAGAAGCGTTTCGCCGAAAAGAGTCCCATGGCGCGGTGGTCGGCTTCGTCGGCATTCGCCGGCGCGGTGCTTGATCCCAACCGCGCGATTGCTGAGCTGGCTTCGGCGGCTTCAGCCGACGCCGGCGCGAAGAAGTAGACTCGCCGATAGCTCGCAATCGCGCGCGTCGAATCTCCCGTTTGCTCGTAAGCCTTTGCCCTTATCAAATCCAACGCGGAGTCCTGAGGGTTGATGATGATCGCGTCTCCGCTTGGATCGGTTTTCCGAAACTTATCGAGTATGGCAGGGACCGCGGCGGCCTGGCCGTCCTGCATTAGCATTTGCGCGTCGTGAACCATTGCCTCGTGTGCTTTTAGCGAATTCGGAAAATCGCGCGCCAGCTTCTCGTAAGCTGCCCGCGCTTCGACTCGCCGTCCAGCTTGTTCGAACGCGCTCGCTTTCATCCATAGCGCGTAATCGCCGATGGCGGTGAAATTCTGAACGCTGCTGTCATCTATCAACGAAGCGGCGCCGGCATAGTCTTTCGCATTCATCCGAATTCGCGCATGAACGAGCTTGGCCAGCGTGCCGGCGGTCGTGTTCGGAAAATTCTTTTCGATGCGCGCGACCGCGTCTTCGGCCGGCAGCACGCCGGCGCGCGTCATCGACCGCAGCGTTTCGCGCGCCTGGATTTCCTGCGGCGTTTGCTGGAGCGACGTGCAACTGGCAACCAGGAATAGCGGCGCGAGCGCGATGAAGATTGTGCTGAGACTCATGAGAACGAAGGCGAAGCGATGTTTGTGAAACGTGATCATAATGTGACGACTACTTTGATGCGAACTCCGGGGCAGGTGGCGGTATTTTAGCA
>Ga0247673_1000076_pt1 | contig 10055 bp, 7 predicted proteins | sample CNK14_metaG_FD_182722 | JGI IMG/M metagenome (GOLD analysis project Ga0247673, IMG submission 182722) | Soil microbial communities from Purdue University Martell Research Forest, Indiana, United States - CNK14 | ecosystem: Environmental > Terrestrial > Soil > Temperate forest > Bulk soil | place...
TCGCGCGCTCGGGACTTACGAAGAGAGCGTGCTGATTCGCGATCACGCGGCGACGCACCATCTGAAAAAACTTCTGATCGTTACGTCTGCTTATCACTCTCGTCGCGCGTTTTGGTCGATGCGTCGTGCGTGCGAAGGCAGCGGCATTCAGGTTGGCATTGATCCAACTCCGCCCGGATCGCAGACGCCTTCGCGCTGGCGCTGGTGGTCACTTCGGTGGGGATGGAAAGTCGTCGCCGGCGAATACGTGAAGATGGCTTACTACTGGACGCACTATTAACTGCTAGCCTCATTATGAAGAACGCAAATCGAGCCACAGATGAACACGGATTTACACAGATCAGCACAAACTCATATCTGTCACATCTGTGTTTATCTGTGACTTAATGCTCCGCGCTGTTCGATTACTTCCTGATACAAACTGATTAGGCTTCGCGCATACGCTTCGGGCGAGTGCTCGCGGGCCACCAGAGCGGATGCGACGGTCGTTAGCCGTTGCGCCAGCGAGGAATCCCGTAGCACTCGATCGATTGCGGCCGCGAGTGTGTGCGGGTTCTTCGGCGGGACCAGCAGCGCGCTCTCTTCGTCAGCTACAATTTCAGTCACGCCACCAACCGCCGTGGCGACAATCGGGACTTCGGCAGCCATAGCTTCGAGCAAAACATTGGGCGAGCCTTCGCTGAGTGACGGCAGCACGAACACATCAGCGGCAGCGTAAAACGGCTGGACGTCGTTGACTTGTCCCGCGAAAGTTATCCGATCATTTTGACCGGACGCGCGTGCTGCTGTTTCCAAACTTCCGCGTTCAGGACCGTCGCCTACAAGCAAAAGTTTGCAGTGCAGATCGGAGTTGATTACCTGCAGTGTCTTAAAGGCCTCGATCAGATCTGCGTGCGCCTTCTCTTTCGATAGGCGTCCAATCGACAGCACCACGCGCTCGGCTTCCGCAATTCCGAATCTTCGTCTCAGCTCGTTCACTTCATGGGTCGCCGGTTTTGGTTGCGGCCTGATTGCGTTGTGCTGCACAAAGATTCGTTCTTGCGGAATCTTCATCTCGCGCGAGAGCTGGCTTGCGAAAGCCTGACAAACGGTCGCAACCCGATCACTCTTAGGCAAAGACCAACGGTCGAGCCGGTTGTAAACCCGCATCTTCAGATCGGTCGTCGTATAGCCGTGATGAAAAGCAACCCACGGATAGTTCTTGTTTAGCCGGGAACGCCAGAATAAGAAGTGCGATTTAACCGAATTCGTGATCACGATATCAGGCCGTCGCGCATCTATCCCTTCACGCAGTGCGGGAATCACTGACAGGTCGAAACGCCTTTGTTCCCGGACCACATCAACCACCAGCCCGGATGCACGCGCCGTTGCGACGAACTCATTGGGCGCGTCATCATCCGCACTTCGATCAAAGGTAATGATCGAACCATCAATCGACGGAAAATCAGCGTTGGCGCCAGACAACTCTTTCGCCGTGCGCAAAAACTCGAGCACGATCCTGGCCACGGCGTTCATCGTCGTGGCTTCGACAAGTGTGACGAGCTTCAGTGTTTTCATCCGCGTTCGGAAAGAAGATGCTGATAGCATTCAAAGAGCTTCGCGCCCAGTCGCGCCCAATCATAGCGTTCTGCGACCAGCGCGTGGCCACCTGAGACCAATTGCGCGCGCAACTTCTCGTCGCTTACCAGGTCGATGACGGCTTTCGTCAAACGATCTTCACCATCGGCAATCAGAATATTCTCGCCGTCACGAGCATGTAAGCCTTCCGCGCCCAGCGTGGTCGAAACTACGGGCACGGAGGCCGCCATCGCTTCCAGTATCTTTAAGCGGCTTCCGCCTCCGACATTCAACGGAACAACTGCAGCGATCGCTTCGCGATAATAAGGCCGAACGTCGGCTACTCTGCCGGTGACTTCGATTCCTTTGATTGATGAAAGGTCGCGCACCACAGGCGCAGGATCTTTACCGACGATCGTGAAGACGAGCCCCGGCTTCTGCTGATGAACTGCGGGCCAGACGTTGCGAGCAAACCTCGCCACGCCTTCAACGTTCGCGTGATAATCCATCGAACCCACAAAGACGATCCTCTTCTGCGCAGGCGAGCCTGATCCTTCCGATGCGTAGTAGGAACTATCGACGCCATTCTCAATCACGAAAACTTTTGCCGAAGGATTCACACTGCGTAGCGCTTCCGCGTCGCGCTCGCTGACCGCGATGTGAGCGTCGAACTCCGATAAAGCGCGCAGCTCGAAATCTTTCATCAGTCGTGCCGTGCGCCGCGCATAGGCACGCCGCGGCGCGCTCTTTTCCTGTTCGCTGTATCGCTGCATCAACTCAGATTCGATATTGTGCCAATCACAGATCACGAGCGCTCGTTTGGCACTCGCGCGAATCGTGCGCACGTAATTCATCAAGTGAATGCTCTCGACCTCCACTACGTCGAATTCATTCTCCGCAAATAGACGCGAGACTGCGCCGGTCATTTCCTGGGACGTGTAATTGAGCAGCGGCAGCGGCGTGCGACCCACGGCGCCTCGCAACAGCTTACCCAGGGAGTATCCGCTGCCGCGTGGGACCCTGACGATTTGATCGTAAACGGCGTGGAGCTCCGCGCTTGATGAATCACCAAACGCCAGCAGCGTCACAGTTGCGTCACGCGAAAGGACGCGCGCCAGGTGATAGTTCCGCAGCTTCGCACCCGTGTCGAGCGGCCAACAAACTCGCGGGGCGAGTTGCAACACGCGCATCCTAGGGTTGTCTGGATTCAGGGCAATCTCCGGTCTGGGCAGGCGAATCAGCGCGCCAAGTTCGATTCTAGCGGGAAAATCGCGTAATTCCTCAGAAATCTTCTCCTAGTCTCGAAAATTCATGGATTAGCAGTGTTGTTAATCTTGTATAATGTTGGCGGCAGTTTTCCCGCCTGTGGCCCACCACGCTGAGCCCCGCCAAACATTTCCGAGATGCCCGAAGCTTTGCCCACGCACAAGTTTGCCCCTGACGAGCGCGATCGTTATTTCCGCACCGAGCATTTGCAGGAAGATCTCGGCGCGCGTTCGGCGCGTGGCGGCGCGGTTACGCTGAGCGCGCAACTCTGCAAGTTTGGACTGAGCACGTTGTCCGCGATCGTGTTGGCTCGGTTGTTGACGCCGCAGGATTACGGACTGATCGGAATGGTCGCGATCATCGTCGGCTTCCTCGGCATGTTTCAGTACATGGGTCTGTCGACGGCGACCATGAAATGGTCGGAACTGACGCACGATCAAGTGACGTCGCTGTTCTGGATGAACATCGCGTTGAGTGCTGCGATTGCGCTGCTGACCATCGCCGCCGCGCCGTTAGCTGCATGGTTCTACAAAGAACCGCGGCTAATCGGGATCACGATTGGCTACGGGATTGCGACGCTGCTGATGGGACTCTCGATCCAGCACGAAGCGATCCTGATTCGCCAGATGAGATTCGCGGTGACGGCGGTGATCGAAATTTCAGCTTTGGCGATTGCGCTGGCGTCAGCAATTGTTGCCGCTGTTTACCACTTCGGTTATTGGGCCCTGGTCGTGAATCAAATCGTGCTGGCATTGGTGACGACGGTTGGATGTTGGCTCGCGTGCCGGTGGCGGCCGGGTTTACCGAAACGCGCTGCCGGTGTGCGGTCGATGGTTTCGTACGGTGGGAATCTCACCGGCTACCACATCATGAGTTACTTCTCGCGCAACCTGGACAATCTTCTTATCGGAAAGGTTTGGGGCGCTTACCAGCTGGGCGTCTATTCGCGCGCGTATCAACTTCTGCTGATGCCGATGGCGCAGATCAACGCGCCGCTAATTTCCGTGGCCGTGCCTGCATTGAGCCGCTTGAGCGACTCGCCCGCGCGTTATCGCGCGGCGTTCCTCAAGATCGTCGAGAAGATCGCAATGATCACGATGCCCGGAGTCGTTTTCATGATCGCGACTTCCGATTGGCTGGTGCAGTTTTTGTTGGGGCCGAAGTGGAGCGACACCGGACGCATCTTCATGCTGTTGGGCGTGGCCGCGCTCGTGCAACCGGTGACGCGATCCGTTTTGTGGTTGTTCACCACGCAAGGCCGCGCGCGCGAATTGTTTCAGTGGGGAATCATCAGCGCGATCATCGCGGTCACTTCGATTGTTGCAGGGTTGCATTGGGGCGCGTTTGGAGTCGCCGCTGGTTATGCCGTTTCTGATCTTTTGCTGACTACGCCGCTACTGTTCTGGTTTGCGGGCAGACGCGGCCCGGTTCGCACCTCAGACTTCTACATCACGATCGCTCCGTCATTCTGCGCGTCGCTTTGTTCCCTGGCGGCGATGCTTGCATTGAGGCCCTGGCTGGCAGCGAGTTCGGTGCTTCCGGTGCGGCTGGTGGGAGCGTTTGCGATCACCGTCATCGTTTCCGTTGCTGTGTTCGCGGCTTTACCAGCGGGCCGGCTAGCGCTGCAAAGCTTCAAGGATATGACGCTCATGATCTTCAAACGGCAACGTCCGTCCGCTGTGTGAACCCGAAATCCCGACTTGTCGGGATAGCGGGCGGGCCCATTAAGATGCTCAAAACTCTCAAACAAACAACTCTGAGATCGCTGAAGACAGCCGGTGTATCGCGCATCGTTGAGAACAGTCGTTGGCGACGCGAGCGCCTCTTGATCCTTGCCTATCACGGCATTGCGATCGCTGATGAGCACGAATTCAATGGCTCGCTTTTCATATCCGCCGAGGTCCTGCGATCGCGGCTGCAACAGTTGCGCGACGCGCGCTGCGCGGTGCTGCCGCTGGATGAAGCGGTGGAGCGATTGTATGCGAATGACTTGCCTGACCGCGCCGTCGTGCTCACGTTCGACGACGGTTTGGCTGATTTCTACCTCAGAGTTTATCCGCTCATCCGCGAGTTCGATTTGCCGGCGACGTGTTACCTGACGACATTTTATAGCGAATTCAACCGGCCCGTTTTTGATCCGATGGTTTCGTACTTGCTGTGGAAAGGCCGCAAACAAAGCCTCGATCTAAAGGCGCTGATCGGCGGCGAATTGAAATTGTCTCTGCGATCCCATGAAGCGCAAGACGTCGCGCGCGTGGCGATCCTTGAGCACGCAAAATCTGAAAAGCTTTCTGCCGAAGCCAAAGACGAACTGCTGACTAAGCTCGCTCAGGCGCTGAGAGTGGATTACGAGTCATTGGTCGCGCAGCGCATCCTGCAGAACGTCACTCCGGCGGAAGTTACTGAGATGGCGGCGAACGGAATTGATATTCAGTTGCACACGCATCGTCATCGCACGCCGAAGGATCAGCAACTCTTCATCCGCGAGATTGACGACAACCGCCAACGGATCGAACAGATGACCGGGAAGCGGCCAACGCATTTCTGTTATCCGAGCGGCGTTTACGATCGAGCATTTCTGCCATGGCTCGAACAATCCGGTGTTGTATCGGCGACGACATGTGAAGTCGGTTTCGCTTCGGTGAATTCGCACCGGCTGTTACTGCCGCGCGTTTTGGATAACCAAGCACTGTCGCCGATCGAGTTTGAAAGTTGGTTGACTGGAGTTTCGGCGGCGCTGCCGCGACGGCGCGTGCCGCCACATAAAATGATCGGATGATTACGCATACCAGGAAACAAGAATCCAAGGATGTTTGGAGGGGCCGTGACCGAGATAACTCGACAACGTAGAAGCGAGCTGACCGCGAAGATGTTGGAAGCTTTGTTCCAACATCCGGATGGTCTCTCGTTTAGCAACCTTTTGGACCTTATTGAGAAGACAGCGTCGCTCAATGCTGAAGAATGCGCTGCCCACTCTCTGCAACCGTCACTCCGTTGTTTCGAAGAAGCGCTTTGGACCGGAACCATCGCGCCAGTCAAGGCAGGGTGGCTGCGAAGCGATCGCGATCAGTTGTCTCTGACCAAAGCAGGGCGGCGCGCGTTTGCTGAAATCAGCGATCCTTCAGAGCTGATCGAAAAAGCGGCTTCGCATTCCCTCCGCGGTTGGTTATCGGTACATACCCCTCGCGCCTACAGACTCGCGTCGCGCAGCCTCGATCAACTGCTCATAGAATATCGCCTGGTGCGACGTGTGGGCGTTGGCCACCTGTTGGGAAAGAATCTGGGAAACGCAAATCACTGGAAAGAGGTTCTGCCCGTCCAGACGCCCCAACGGTTCATCATCGATTTGAATCTCGACATCGAACGTGGCTGGGCGCCCTATCTCGATTCTATCGGCGTGGAGTATTTCGAGGGTGGCCATACCATCTACATCCCTCCAGAGGCTGTCCGGGGAAGCGTATTCGAGGAATTGATGCGCAACTACCCGGCAGACTCGGGGATCAAGCTGATCAAGAATCACGGAGGCGTGGACGAAGGCCGCTATCTGCGTAATGGCTATGGAGTGGCCGCGGGCGAGAGTGTGCTGCTCCGCAGTTTGGTCTACGATCATCGCCGGCTCACTCTCGTGGCCAACTTACTTCATGCGAAAGATCTCGGGCCGCGTCTCTTTGATCTTGTCGAAGTTCAGTGTGGTGAACATACCTTCACCGCCTACATCGTCGAACATGTGGGTGGGCAAACGCCGTCCCTGGATCAGTGCCGGGCGGGTCTGCGTCGCATCGCTGAACTGGAGAACCAGGGTCTCCTGAAGATAAATCTGCCCGACGGGTTCGCGGACGAAGACTTCGAACCGCCCACCTGCAACGGCAATGCGCTGCTGACTCCAAATGAGCAATTCCGTTACATCGACTTTCAGAACTTCCTGCTAGTGAACTACGAAAAGTATCTTGAGAAGATCGCCCTCGAAGCCACCGAAAAGTCGCACTTCGGCGATCGTAGTTTGCTGCGCGGTGGCGCTTACCTCTACCAATCAATTCCCGGTGTGCGGCTTCCCAGCCGGCGCCGGATCGAGGATCGAATTGGGCCCCTTAGCGAACTACTGAATTCCGCCGGGGTGAGTGTCGAGCGCCGCCTGGTGCTGGATTTTGGGTGCAACATCGGCATGATGATGGCCCAATACCTGAAGTTGGGCGCCGCGTGGTGCCACGGTTGGGATCGGGCGGCGTTGACGCCGCACACAGAGCGCATGCTGCTGTCGCTCGGTTGCACGCGATTCTCGTTGACCGGGTGTGACATTGAAGCGTCTCGCGCGGTCGAATCCGACCTACCGGGATTTCTTGATCCGCTCCTGAAGGGTTCAGTGATTTCGTACCTAGCCGTGCGTGGGCATCTGGGATGGCTGGACGCGCTGGCGCGCATTCCCTGGCAATTCCTGATCTACGAGGGTCACGAAGACGAGACGCAGGAACAGTTCGAAGGTTTTATCCGCGAGTTCAAGCAGCAAGTTCGATTCGAAGTGCGTGGCGTCCGCGACTATCGTGACGGCGACTCAGATCCGAGAACACTTGCGGTCCTGGTGAGAGAGGAAACCTCACCCTGATAGCGTGATCAATTCCCACTCGACGAGCCAACAAAATCCCGAATCAAGAACGAAGGTGCGCTTCTCAGAGCGACGAGAACCGATGCCCGTAACACACAGAATCCTCTTTAGCTTTTTTCTTACCGTCACCCTTGCGAATTGTGCAAACGGTGAGACCCCTTGGGCTGAAAGGGTCTCTCCAGCCGTTACGGTAAACGACGGTAAGCTAACTCTCAGCCAGGCTGCGGGAAGCGACCACAATAAGATCTCCTTCGTTGATATTTCACCCCCGAATCCGGGGGGTGGGATGCAGTTAATCGACGCCGGATCGGGCACGAGCCGGACGGTTACCATCGAGTCCACGGGATTATTTCGCCTTGTTTTCGAGGCGGCTGATAACTGGGGAATCGCTCAATGGTTTGACCTGGTCAACGATCCGTCCGCCCGAACCAATCTGACCGGACCGGGCTATGGCGTGAACAACGATATTTCCACCGCGGAACCGGGGCTTTTTCAGCAGGTCTTCTACGGAACTACCCCCGATGATCCCAAGCTGTATACACGGGCGGCCCGTTATTACTTCCCGAATAGTCCGCGGACTTTCAACATCCGGGAGAATTCCGCTTCCCGGGTAGTGGTGCAGGCCATATCGAGCCCGATCGCCGGTGCGGTCGGCGTCTTAAGCAACGTGACGGGCGATGTAACGTACTACATCTATCCCAACGGGAGAATCTATATTCACAGCGTCCTTCGAGTCGCCAACGCGCAGACCGCCAGCGAGTGGCGTTGCGCGACGCTGGGCCTGAGGGATCCTACGAGCGCGAACCCTTATACGAGTCCCGATGCGACGGGCTGGATTCGTTCCTCCATGACCCAAAACCCTTATGATTACGCAGGAGCGGCGGAGGGCTATATCTTCGCTTATTGGCGAGCGAGTACCACACCCGCGCCAAACACAAACTTTACCAAGGCTAGCGTTCTTTTAGTTCCCAAGCCCGGCAATCCCAGACAGGGCAGACAGGGCAGGCACAACTGGAGCGGCTGGAAGCGTTGGTACTATGGAAACGCTCCGCTCAACCTGGCCGCGGGTCAGAGCTTGACGCAGGATTACCTGATACAGCTCGGTACTCAAGGAAGTTCCGTCCTGCCGAATATCAACAGCAGTGCGGTGGCGGGCCCTATTGCCCAGGCATACTTCGCCAATCCAACTCCTCCTTCACCAAGCCCGACGCCGGCACCGGCGCCTAGGCCTACGGCGCGCATAGAGATTTTTCTCGACTTGAGAGTTCGTTCTTCCTGTATAATTATCCCGGCGTTACGCCCCACCTTGCTGAAGTGGCCCGGCCATTGGTCACTGCAATCTACTTTAAGTAGCGAGAAATTCGTGAGACAAGCCCCAGTTTGTCTCTCTGCGCCGCGCCTGATGCAATCAATCTGTGCCCACCGCGTCTGATTACTCGATGAAACGCTTCAAAGAAAAAGAGATCGAATCCGGATTCCGCCCTTCTCCTTCTGGGAGAAGGGATGGGGATGAGGGGTTAACGATGGAGTCGCCGCAAGCCCTCACCGCAACCCTCTCCCAAAGGGAGAGGGAGATCGAGGTTGCGTCGCGGTTGGCTTCAGTCGATGCCTTAGCTTCTGAGCTGGAAACGAATGGCATCGTCGTGCTGCCCTCGCTTGTGTCACCCGAAACGCTGCGCGAGATGCAGGACGCATTCGCCGTGCGGCTGACTCAGGTGCGGTGGAATAACTTTGACGGATATGCGCGCACAGAAGTTTATCGCCTGATGATTGAGGATGTGCTGATGTTGGCGCAGGGGTTTGTCGATGTCGCGATTCATCCACTGGTAAAAGAAATTGTGGCGCGCTATCTCGGTCCAACTTATCAATTGACGGAAGCCAAAGGCTGGAAGTCTTTGCCGACGAAGTATGACTTTCACGGCTGGCATGGCGACAGGTGGTACGAGCAGACGCCCGGCGCGCCGATTCATCGTGAAGTAAAGTTGGGGATGTATCTGACCGACGTGCGCAGCGGCGCATTCAATCTTCTCAAGGCCACGCACCAGCAGGAACATCCGCACAGCTTGAAGAAGGACGAGGTCAACGCGCTGCCTCTGGATCAAGTGATGGAACTGAGCGGTGTGGCGGGCACTGCTTTCTTGTTTGATACTTCGATCGTGCATCGCCAGGGAATTCCTATGCTCGAACCGCGGCAGGCGATCTTCTATGCCTATCACGATCCGAGTGTAGCTCTGCAGCAAGAGGACATCGATTATTACCGTTACCATCCACTGTTGCTGAACGCGGCTTTTCTGGGAAACCTGAGCGCGGAAGACGAGCGACTTTTGGGATTTGGCGATAAGCGAAATTACCAGCCGGCGTTTGTGCGACAGGGCAAGCCGACACTTCTGCACCGGATTATGTCCGCGTCAATCGGCGCGCAAACGCGTCTCGAACTCTTGCGCCGGCGAATCAGCGCGCGTCTTCAGCGCCTGAAATAGCCGCGAAAATGCGAACCCTATTTTCAGTATTCGGTGTTGAGCCGCGCCGCATTGGCGGCACAGAGATGTTTGCGCGCGAGTTATCGCAACAGCTTGGCGAACTTGGTTGGCAGAGCGTGCTCTGTTTTCTCTCTGAGCCGACCGGCGACGTG